>P_A23_Liq_2_FmtDRAFT_1000018_pt1 | contig 36760 bp, 44 predicted proteins | sample PonA232FremontCA_FD_10599 | JGI IMG/M metagenome (IMG submission 10599) | reverse complement strand
TGACGCCGATGTAGCCGCATGCCCGAAAAGTGGCGGTTCGAGTGTGAGTGTCCGCACACACTGGAAACAGGGTGTGCCATATGTGGGAATCAAACAACAACCATCGGACTCTCGTCAATGATACAAATAACTCCGAGTCTGGTGAACCCGAGTGCCGACCACTGACCACCGCTCCTGTGACACAACCAACACAGGGACTTCGCCTCGGATGAGGAGAGGAGCACTGGGGCTGAGATGTGGCACTCCCTGGAGATTGCCCAGTGACCGACCACACATCGATTCCAACGGTGTGCTGGCTTGGTATTGGGAGTCTGCAACCAATCCCAAAGCTGACACTCCCAACCCAGCGAAGCGGTTCGGTGCTGTGGGATTCCTCCTGTCTTCAGGCGGAGGAGAATGTCAATTACTCTTTTAGTTTAAATAACGGCTCCAGATTTCAGAATGACAATCACAAGTGTCAATACCGGGATAGAAATCATTGTTGAGACAAAGACCGCCGCTGAGACAAACTCTGCTATGGGGACACCGGCAACATCACCAGACCCGAACTCAGAAACAAGAATCATCGGCGTGACCGCTGATGGCATCGCAGATTCAAGCACAAATGTCCGCGCAACAATCGGATCATCAAATCCAATCATAACCGCAGTACCTAATCCGATAACTGGAGCAATGACCATTTTCAATCCAACGCCAAGTCCAACTGCTGACAACGTTGACCCAATGTCTGTTCGTGCCAGGCGAATCCCAACAACTAATAACATCAGCGGAATTGCAGCATCACCGACTAATTTTATCGTTGCCATTGCGGTCGTATCTGTTGATGGCACAATTTGAAGTACCCGTGCAATGAGCGCAGCAATGACAGCATACACCAACGGGACGGTGAAGACGCGTTTAATTCCTGCAAGACGGCTTTTCGTTCCTCCACGTGATGCGATATATACACCAAGTGTATACAAAATAATCCCCTGCACAGAGAGATATATGACCGCTGTTGCTCTCCCTGTCGACCCAAACGCGAAGTTTGAGACAGGAATACCATAGTTTCCGGAATTCGGAAACGCAGTCACCAGCATGAGTGCGGCAACTGCTGTCTTACTCTTATTAAATAGTCGTCCAATCCCAGCAGCAACGCCCATCGCAAGAAGATGATAAATAATGACTGCAACACTTGCTCGAAAGAGGGTTGATTGAGCTAGTGTTGTTGTTGCAAGACTGTAGAAGACAAGCGCCGGTGCAAGAATATAGACAATAACTGTATTGAGTGCGTCTGTATCAATTGATCGCCACCGCCCAAGTAGGTACCCAACACCTCCAACACCAATAATCGGTAAAATTGCCGTCGCGAAGACAGAAATAAATGAGACCACGTCAGTCGCGGATTACACTCCGACCTCATCGGTCTCAACAATTCGCCAAGTCGGTTGTGATACGTCATCACCCGTCTCTACCGGCGTGTCTCCGCTGGCTTCGTTTGTAGTGACTGCTTCGACATATCCACGACGTTGCATTTCATCAAGCACTTCTTCCATTCGGTCAGGTTGTGCAATTTCCATTTCGATTCGCTCGACCGAATGATACTCTTTGAGTCCCTCCCGAAGGTCTGGAATCGTAAATGTCTCTGCGTCGGTCTTGCGCATGACACCAGTGAGGAGATCGGTCATATCCTCGATGAAGTTCCACGGATAGACAACCCACGCCCATGTCTCGAGTCGCTCGCCAATGAAGTCTGGTTCGAATGCACTCGTCTGAAGCAATTGTAATGTCGCTGTTCGAACGATGTTTGGATCCCGATCGGTAACGTATTCATATGCTCGCTCAATCGACCCGCCAGTATCGGCGATATCATCAATAATGAGCACATCTTTTTCTGCAACACTACCTTGAGGCATTGGATATCTAATTTCTGGCTCATTTGTTGTTTGCGCAGTCCCAACATAATGTTCCATCTTCAGACTCGTTAAATCATCAAGCCCAAGAAAGTCACAAAGACATCGTCCAGCAAACCAGCCTCCACGGGCAAGTGCAACAACAACATCAGGGTCAAAACTATCAGCCCGAATTTGATTGCTTACGTCACGACACAAATCATAAATGTACTCCCAGTTTGTGATTGTGCAATTAAATTGATCTGGTAAGTCGCTCATACCGGCACGTGGACGCTCTCGTGTATATTGATGACGAATTTATTACTCTGATCGAGACAACCATTTGTATCGAACACTGCGTTTTTTGTCCGTTGAATTTGATTACCAATTAGAATGGACTCATGTCGTGCGCTTCTTGTTGATGCATTTAGTACTGACCCACTCGCCGGGAATCCGGCTGGGGTCATTCCAGACGCTGAGGGATTAGCGGATAATCAACAACGAGCGATTGCGGCCGAACTCGGGGCTAGTGAGACAGTGTTTATAACTGACTCAGAAGTTGCTGAGAGGCGTTTTCGATATTTTTCACCAACAACAGAAGTGGATCTTTGTGGTCATGCAACGATTGCTGCATACGCATATCTCGATGCGACTGGGGAGATCGATCCTGGTACACATACTGTTGAAACAAACGTTGGCGTGATTGAAATTACAGTTGACGACGATGGGACCGTCTGGATGAGACAGCAATCGCCGACAGTTGCTTCAATTGATCTTGCCTATGATGATGTTGCAGATGCACTTGGTATTGATGCTGCCGCACTCCGTGATATCGGAGATGAACTTCCACTCGCCATTGCTTCAACTGGTCTTCCATTTATTATCGTTCCAGTCAATTTTCTTGAACATGTTGGCGATGTGAATCCTGACGCTGCGGCTATTGATACGCTCGTGACATCATATGATGCTGCTGGAATGTATATATTTAGCTTTGACACGCTTGAATCAGCATCAACACTCCATGCTCGTGCGTTTGTTCCAAGTCTCGGTATCACTGAAGATCCTGTTACTGGAACCGCTGCTGGTGCATGCACAGCATATCTCGATACATTCGATGCATTTGATGTGTTTCCCTCGACCGTGCGGTGTGAGCAGGGACATTTTTGTGACCGTCCAGGGTATATCCGCGCACAATTAATTCAACCTGAACAACAAAATGATAAACCAGACGAATCGAATGACTCGTATGCACAGGGTGGTGTTCGCGTCGGCGGTCATGCTGTTATGACGCTCGATGGGACAGTTGCAATCCCAAGCGCAAATGATAACGACATCCTTGAGCCGTGACCATTTGATGATGGACTTATTTGATGTCTTCGCACCGCTTCAGGACTGTCTCTTAAATATAAGCTCACCGAGTCTCAAAGGGCTGTTTCAGACACTTTCGAACCCAATCTGCAATCAAAAGATCGAGGCGAGGAGCGATTCGGGCGGGGATATCGGCGGTGGGTACTGAATGCGGATAAACGAGATCAACAAAATCGTTTCATAAGGGTGTTTCATTTGTGGATATTAGGATTTTATCAGATTTATCGATCTCGACAGCGACTCAATTTGTGGGTAAGAAACAGGGGTCAAGCCCCGGGGTAGTCGCCTCGACCGCCTGTACACGATACTGTCGAAGAAAAAAGCTCAAAATTTCCCCGTCCTCGTCCCCGTCCCTGTCTGACGGCGCGTATCCACGTCGTAAACGGTGTCATATTGTGCCTATTCAACCTATAATAGGCTAAAATGTCCGTATTTATCAGAATGAAATAAATTTTATAATTAAATTTGTGGGGTGATTACTCAGTTACTCGCATTGCCCGAATCGAGAGTTCATCACACACATAACTAATATGGTCGCTGTCTGTATCGCTTACCAGCACTGTTTCATCGACTGTCCAGTTCCAATCCGCCGAAAGTAGTTCACGGCAGGCAAGCAGTTCACCAACACTCCCAACTGATGATGCTCCTGATTCAAAACCAACAATTACGACCGTCTCTTCAGTGAAATGATCGCGTTTACGTAGCCCATCAAACATATCAGACTTATCGACACCAACGCGCTCATCATCCCGATTAAATACGTATGCTGTCCCGGTATGATCTGGATACACCTCTGGTAGCTCCTGTGGTCGTGAAGTGAGACAAACAGCATCAACAGTCGCAGACTCATCATTGCCGCCAATCGAGAGTCCGACTGGGAGATCGATCCACCACTTGCCTGACGGTGACGTATCTGACCGGATAAACGCCTCTCGAAGCTGATTTGACTCCATCCTCACACAATTACACGGTGTCAGAACAAATATAATACCCGTTAATCATCTACCCTAAACGGAAAGTAGCACGAGCGCGCTACCGTGGGGTGGTACTTCAGTTGAACAATGTCATCTGTGATTCGTGAATCGAGTGAATTCAGTATCAATAAAAATCGTGAGCAGCCATTAATTGATACAAGCGATATTGACGTGCTCCTCCACGTTCACATGGAGGGATCCCACGACACCGCACCACTAAGTTGGGAGTTTGAGATGCAGGTTCACAGGTTGGCAAGCTCATACACCGTGCGAATCGGTATACAGCTACGTAACGGACAGCCTTTTTGAATTGGGAGTGCCACATCCTACTTTCGGTACTCCTCTCCTCAGCCGAAAACGCGTTCGTGTGTTAGTTTCCCCACAGGAGCGGTGGTCGGTGGTCGGCACTCGGGTTCACCAGACTCGGAGTTACTTACGTTGACGCTCGCCCGGTGCTTATTGTTTGTTTCCCACGCGGAGCACACCCTGCTTCCAGCGTGGGCGGACACTCACACTTGGACCGCCACCTTTCAGGCATGCGGCTACAGTGGGATCATAGTCAGCGCGCCGACAATTATATATACATCGTGTTGCGACCGTTCGGAAACTCCCGGCTGCGACGGCGCGATCCACGGTCTGAAGCCCGTGGTATTACGCCTGTATCACCTATAATTGCCAGATAACAAACTCAATTATCCAATATAGCGAAGATCATCATCAGTCGGCATGCCCTGTTGCTGTCCTTGCATTTGTTGGATTTTTTCGACAACCTCCTTCATTTCTTCTGCACGCTCCTCAAGCGACTCATATCCAACTTCAAAGCCAACAACCGTCTCGAGCACCTCTAAAACAGCTTGCGCGCTTGTTGGATCAACTAAATATCCGCTTGTTTCACCCATTAAACATGCTGCTGAAAGACCGCGTCGACCGCCCAAACCGAGCAATAAGCCACTAACACCGACAATACCGCCTGCTGGTTCACCCTCGCGAAACTCGACGCCAGCATCGCTTAGTGGGTCAATCCCCCCGTTGGTAGCAACCGCCCCAAGTACGTCGGGTTCCTCAACGAGTTCACCTGTTGGAACACCTCCGAGTGCGTACACTGACTCAGCGCCCATATCTTCTGCAATGTCTAAGAAGGTATCGGTCAAATGATAATGACCAGCATGCGATTGTGCTTGATGATCTCCCGTCAGAATAAGAAGATCCGGTCCATCAGTAGATACAGCATGAAATGATGCGTGAGCTAATTCTGTGACACCATCATCATCAACAGTTACCTGTGGTGGGAATTCATCGGCATATACACGAGTGAGTTCTTCTGAGTCAAATTCTTCAACTAGATGCTCGACAGCAAGTTTCCCAACATGACCAACGCCTGGTAACCCCTCAACAAGCACTGGGTCGCGAAGCGTTGCTTCTCCGACTGTCTCAATCTCAATATCTTCCATGTCCTCACTCGCGGACGCGCTGTTTAAGAGCGCGTCGGTACTCACCATAGGCATCTGTCGGATCAAATGGCGCTGGTGCTGTATTCTTTGTTACTGAATTACATTTCGGACAGGTATCAGCAAGTGTATATACTGGTTGTTCGTGTTTTTTCTGCCAAGACGCACAGATCTTGATATTGGATTTCATATTAATTATGCTTGCTTCAGTGTAGTATAGTGTATATCAGATATCGCATATCAAACACTTCACATCCCAAATCTATGATTATCTATTAGCGTGAAAGATATTATAATTGAGATGTACAATCTATCTATTCCTCATCAGACCGCCGTTCACGATGATACTCTACCGTTCCACCATCAGTAACTGCGGTCTTTGCACGGTCAGCAGCCGCCTCAAGCGCCCCCTCCGCTGTTTTATAATCCGGAGCTTCAACACGAATTCGGTATTCTGGCGCACCGACATAAGTTACGTCTAAATCAATTTCATCACCAATGGTCTGTGAGTCACCCTCTACAGCCTGAAGTGCTGATTGCACTTTGTCAACACCATCGCCGACCGGGCACTCAAGATCAACATACCCGGTGACGGTCACGTATGGGACAGAGACATTTCGACGCGCAGTCTCAACAATCGCAGCAATCTCTTCATTGTCCAGCTCAACAGCATCTAATGCTTCAGTTCCATGGATTGCTGCCTGCTCAAAGCTTGTATACAGACTTTCAAACTCGGCAAGTAATGCATTTGCAACAGCAGTGTAGCGTTCATCATCAATATCTTCACCAAAGGCGATTTCCATCCAGTTATCGGCTTTTTGTTCGTTTTTCCACTCCTGGATTGTTTCCTTACGTTGATGCTCATTGACATCTTTTATTGAGAGATCAATCTGCTTTGCACTCTCATCAACATCGAGCACTTTTGCAACGACTGTCTGTCCTTCGCGCACATGGTCACGAACATTTTTGATCCATCCACTTGCGACCTCGCTAATATGACAGAGTCCGCGTTTGTCTGCATATTCTTCAAGATCAACAAATACACCGAAATCTGCAATTTCATCGACTTCTCCAACAACGGGCTCGCCTGGCTCAGGCCATCCAGTATATTTCATATATATTTCTATCTGTCTACGTGTTTATTTGTATTTATTTTTGTATCCCCTACTGTTTGGAACTCCTTGATTCAGGAGTTGTACCGTTAATAAAAAATTATGAATCTGCGTCGGTGGGGCTATCATCGACGCGCGAAATTGCATTTTCAACCGAACGTCGCTCAACGGTTTCGATTACCTCACCATTGAATTCGGCGTCGCCACCGGTTGGTGTTGCAAGTGTCGTCCCGCATACAGCACAATTGACGACAGTTGATGCCTTTCCAAAGATAACTTGTTCATTGTTGCAGTCCGGACACTGCAGTTGATAAAAATTCCCTGCCATTAATTACTCCTGAAACCGCAGACGACCAGCACGCCATCCCTCTCTCATGTGTGCTTTTCCACAGTCTGAGCAGATATATTTCAAATTTGTCTTTTTTGTCGGCTTATCCCCACCAGGAACCTTTGAGAACTTTCCGGCATTTCCAATTGTTGATTTTCCACGACGCGTCTGTCGTGCGTTCCATTTCATTCCGGTTGAGCGACCTGTTCGGACCTTTTCAACTTCATGTTCATGATGCGTATCGCAATGTGGACAGTACGTATTGAATCGGCGTGGCATCTCCATAAATATCTACCTTATGTCGGTTTTGCTATCACCAGTTAAAACCCGTTTGGTTCGCTTTGAGTTGGTATAGGCTAGACTATCTCCGAAGCGATTAAGCCCTGAGTTCGTTAATCAGAGGGCATGAAGAAACTCATCATTCGAGGAAGTCTGGGCATTAACCGCGGGGCAGAAATCGAGGTTGATGGCGAAGAGGTTATTTGTTTTTCGATTGACAAACAAGGGGATTATCATGGACCCAGCAGACCGCAGTTGTGGTGTACTGTCGGTACTGAGGATGAACGCGAAACATTTGAGAAACGGCAATATGTTCCACACTTTCTTGATGTCATTGCTGTTGATGCAGAGGCGATTACCGTCCTTTCCGACCAAGGCATATAGGAGATTATGACGGGAAATCCGATTGATCAACAGCGTAGATAGTGACATTCCCTGAGTGATGTGCAACAGACACCGCATTCATCGAGAATGAAATATTATCATATCGAGCCTGTTCGCCTGGTCCAACCCAGATATACGTAATATTGTATTTATCGAATAATGTAGCCCGAGTGGATGCATTCGATGTATACATTAAATCGACATCACTGACACGATCACGGTAAGCAGCCTGTCCGCGATATCCAACTTCATGATTCCATCCAGCGACAGTTGGCACACCAGTGAGGCTTGCGGCTGGGTTGCCATACCAACTATAGGTTGCTCGTGCTCGTGAGTCATCGTGATATCGCGTCGTTCCAGGTGCTTCCAATAGCGTTGGCTGCCCGCGACGGTTATCAATCCAGTCGATTGCGACTGCCTCAGTCGGATGTGCCCGATCAACAAATTCGGTCGCATCAAGTGTTGGTCCACCCGGTGGTGGACCTGCAGCAAGATGTCCACCAATTGCGAGTACACCATACATGCTTGTGCTGATGATCAGACATGCAATCACGACACTGATTATACTCTGTGTTATTGATCCGAACAACTCAGCCGACTGCAAGTTTTCGCCAATCGATGTTGGTGAGTCTGCCTGAGTTGTTGCTGTCACCGTCGCGGTCGGTGAACTGGATGTGTCTGGCTCTGATGATAATTGCTCTGTTGATGATGGTGATGATGATGATGAGTTTGGAGGCGTTTGCGCCCGGCGTAAGCCTGGAATTGCAATCCCCATTGCTGCTGCCCACAATACCCACACCTGTGCATATGTCTTGAAGACCGTATTCATACGACCTGGACCGGCTTGTTCGTTGAGATACATAATCTCAACCAGTGTAATCAACCCAGCACCGCCGATTATCAAGACTGCTTCATATCCGACTGTGTGGGTTATCCGCGCACCGATCAACGCCGCAACGAGCACCGGCAGTGTTATAATTATTACAGGGAGGTTTAACCACCAAGTGAGCACAGCGAATCCTCCAACCAGCAGAATTGAACCAGTCACGACACGTGCTCTACTCTGCGAATCAGCGCTCAATTGATCGCTCAATTGTGTATAAAGATAACCGAGAATTCCAATAATAAATGCACCGTGAACGAGAAGTAACCCTGCAATACTGCTTCGCATTGTCGGGGCAAGGAACTCAATAGTACGTTGTCCGCCCCCAGTTGCTGTCTCAAAAAGGAATGGTGCTGCAAATCCTACTGCAATAGCACCACAAATAAGTGTAATCCCAACGGTCCATCCAATTCGGATAATCTCATAATAAATGCGATCAATGTGCGAATTAGTTCTTGGAGCTTCACGTGGGTACTCAGACCATGGAAGTAGTGTGACCGGATGAGTAGGCGCAACAAGGATAGCAAGACCACCAAGTGCAATGATACTCGGAAAGCCCCATGTGTTCTGAACTGCTTGCCATGCGGCGGTGAGTGGGATGGCTCCAAACACAAGGATTTGTCTTCGTCGTTTTTTATACCTCGATGTCCGATAATATGCGTATCCAATCCCAACCCCGAGTAATAGCGTTTGTGTACTCAGCATGTGGGCATGTAAATCGCCGTTTAACCACGCAAAAAGTGGAAATTCATTAATCGTCCCGTCGATAACGCGAGATGCATCCCAATAGCTGAATGATTGTAACGCTGTATTAATATTCTGTGCTGAATCACCTGTCTGCTGTGCAATGATTCCTGTAGCCTGACGCTCGAGTGATGCCGGAAGCGAAGCAACCGTGAGTCGGGCGGCTGTTAGTAAGTTTCCAGCGATTCCAGTAAAGAAAGCACCTATTGTCCCGCCAACTCGCCGCGCGTGTCCGTTCGCCTCTGCAATTGCACCACTTACCTCGAATGCGGCTGTCACAAGCGTTGCGTAATATCCTGCGAGTGCAATATTGTATGCGAACCGAGGTGGTGTTTCAGTTAACCATCCAAGAAGTATTGTTGTGAGATGGCCACCATAATAGTATTTTACCGGCTCTCCAGCAAACCAGAAGTCAGTTGGTGGAAGCGATGATGACCGTGATAATGTCTTCAATAATCCAAAGTCAAGGAATTTCTCCCCGCCAATAGGGATTACAGCCGGATCAAATGCCCGAATAAGAATAATAAACGCAAATGACGCGACGAAAACGACTACCGTATCGGAGATAGCTCGTCGACTCGGACGCATCGCCTGAGTGAATCGGATCTGTATCCGCTTTTGTTCATTACGGAGTTTGCTAAAATCAATTATAGCAAGCCCAGCAGAGACGACAAGCACCACAGTCCCAGCAAGTAGCGCTGGAAGTCCCCATCCACCCGGAAGGTGACCAACCCAGTAGGCTGGGAAACTTATGAGTAACAATCCAATTGGGACGGCAAGTCCAACGCCGCGGCTGCTTGTCATTGGAAGCAATCGAGCGGCAATCGGGAGTCCAAAGAGGAATATCGCCGCGTACATAATCAGCCATCGCGCAATAATAATATACTCCATCAGTTGTAGAATAGATGTTGTGATTGCATATCAGGCATCTCAATGATTAAGACCATATTCCAGATTGCTTGCTCTGACCAATATAGGTGCATGACGTCTGTTCAGTCAATCGATATATCTGGTTGTATGCGATTTATGTTTATATCTGTGGTTTTGTACATATCCCTCGGATCCATATTTCGGTATGGATTATGATACTCAAATTTTATTGATTTGAGTCAAATCCATGTTATGTTTTGAATTCATACAAAGAGCGGGTTCTTTTTTACACCACCGAAGATATTGCATATGATGACTCGCTCTATCGGGGTTGTCATTCCGGCTTATCAGCCTGATCCCGAACGTCTCACCTCATATCTTCAACAGCTCGACACACAGGTGACACCATCACCGGCTGTCCTTCGAATTGAGCTTGACGCCCCCTCTTCATCATTACTCAAGCAACTTTACTCACGGCTTTCTAACTCGACGTTTACTGCATCTGTTGAAATTGCAATTGCTGATACTCGTCGAGGAAAGGGAGCAGCAATCACTGCTGGATTTGAGAGATTATGTGCATGTACAAACACAACTGCGAATTCAACAACAACGACAGTTACGAGTAATAATGAGACGACCGAAAGATCAAATATTGATCCAGGATTTGATCGGGATACAGACGTAACTATCAATCTGACAACAACGCCTCCTGCGTCAACTATTGATATACTTGCATTTGCGGATGCAGATGGCAGTACGCCAGCATCATCATTCGAGACTGTTTTGAGGGCGTTAATCAATGATACTGCCGATGTCGCAACGGGCTCGCGACGACATCCATCAGCTGATGTCACTGCACATCAGACATTAGGGCGAAGATATCTTGGTGATGGGTTTGCATGGCTCGCTCGTCGACTGCTTGATGAACAATTATATGATTATCAATGCGGTGCAAAAGCGATCACCACAGATGCATGGCAGGCAGTTCGGTCACATATTTATGCCTCTGGGTTCGCGTGGGATATTGAGCTGTTAGCAATCAGCGGTGGACTTGGATATCAAGTCGCTGAGGTGCCTGTTCGGTGGGAAGACCAACCTGGGTCAACTGTTTCACCCCTTCGGACAGCACTCAGGCTTGGTCGTGTCCTTGTTACAGCACGTCATCGTGCACGAGCGCTTGCTCATGACCCAGTTCATCGGCTTCTTGCATCGATCGAAAGGTCATCATCACAACCAGTCATTGACTCGGTTGCTACATCTAAGCCGACGGCGCTGAGCGAGAAAGCAACTAATATTACTATAGATGCTGAGGCTGAGGCTGAGGCTGATGTGAATGTTAATATCGACACAACAGATCAAAGTTCGATTGAGGTAGGGTGAGAATGGGTCGAGGTCGTGGTCGTGGTCGTGATCATGGTATTGTCAATGCGCTTTTTTCACGCATTCGATTCGGAAAATTCATTTCGGTAGGGGCTCTTGGAGCCGTTTTTGATATTATGACGACTACAGCGCTTATCGTTATTTTTGATTTACTTGATGAGTACGCCAAACTTCTCGGAGCGGAAGTTGCAATTATCGTGATGTTTGCGGTGAACGAACGATGGACGTTCGCAGATATGGGTGCTCCAGGAATTGCTCCAACAATAAGTCGATTTTTTCGCTCAAATCTCGTCAGGAGTGGTGGATTAGCCGTCCAGTTTTTAATTGTTCGTGCACTTCGTCAATTTGAGATTACGATACTTATCGCTGGATTTGATGTTTGGCAACTAATTCCAATTCCAATTGCGATTGCCGGCTCACTCGGAATAAATTACATAGCTGAGAGTCTTCTTACATGGCGCGTCACGCGGTCATGATTTAAGAACAAACTACCATACAACAGTCGAAACACAATCCTTAACAGGATAGCTGATTGTTTTTTAATTAGCGGGATGGGATAGCCAGGAGATTCCGCCGGGCTCATAACCCGGAGATCGGTAGTTCAAATCTACCTCCCGCTACTGTTTTTCTAGATGAGTATCAGTCATATTCATGAATTCACCACGAGCAAGCCTCGGGGTGATAACCTCGTACCGTCTGCATACAAACATGATTCAAAAAATGTTGTATACCCCCACAGTGTTTGTGATCCAAGAAGTATCTCAAGATCACATTCGAAACCTCAAGGCACTTAGCTCGATTCTCCTTGTACTGTGTAAACGTCAGAATCCAATCTGAGTCCCTGAAGAAAGGTCACGGTCCTCAGATACTCCTTGGGTAGCCTCTTCCCATTCATTATCAGTCAGGTACACTGTACCATCTGTGACCGTTATATCAAACGTATCTAACACAGCTCCTTCACATGGTCCGAAATCGCAGTGTCCGGTCGATTTCTCAAATGTTGCTCCATGTTTCTGACAGACAACCGTCTCATCACGAACGAGTGCCCCTGATCCTGAGTCAAGACGGACATCACGCCAGTGTGGACAGTAATTCGTATACGCAACAATTGTATCATCAGAAAGACGGGTGAGAATTCCCTCCGTCGTATCAAATCCTGCTGAGGCAGTAAATACAAGTGTTTCATCCTTTGATACATCTTCACTCGGAGCTATCCGGCATGAATCATTCATCTGTTGTATATAGGACATGACTGAATTCAAGCTTAACGGTAAGCACCGGGTAGTATTCCATGTCAGAGATGGTTACTCTTCGTTTGGGACCTCCCTATGTGTATCGTAATATCGTTTTTCGACTCGGTTTTGAAATGCTTGCTGGAGCAGTGTGGTGAGTGGTCCGCGCCCAATATCGATACCGTCAATCGTCTTAACTGGTCGTATTTCCCAAGTTGTGTTCGTGACAAACGCTTCTTCAGCCTCACGTAGAGTATTAATATCAAAGCTATCCTCACGGATTGGAATTCCCTCCTCAGCAGCAATATCAAGAACAGTTGACCGAGTTATGCCTGGGAGAACCGGTCCATCAAGGCTTGGCGTGCAAAGCGCATCTCCATCAACAAAAAAGATATTACCAGTTGCACCCTCCGCGAGTTGCCCATCTGTATCAAGCATCACCGCTTCGTCGGCATCACTCACGCGTAATTCTGCTCGTGCAAGGATTCCATTGAGGTAATTATGCGTTTTTGCATGCGAAGGAAGAGCGCGATCTGGGATCCGCCGTGTCTTTACCGTCTGCAATGTCGCTGGGTCATCCCATACTGGGTTGCTGTTGATTCCACCACGCGGCAATGGGCTCGTTTGGACAACAACGGTTGGGTCAACAGTTGGGTCGGGATTTAATTTCCCTGGTTGCACTCCACGTGTTATAGAGAGTTTAACATAGGCCTCATCAAGATTATTGGCGGTGAGCGTTTCATCAATTCGATTCTTGAGTGTCGCCTGTGAGAGTCCATGTTCAAGATTAATTGCGCTTGCGGAGTCCGCAAGACGGTTGGCGTGTGCTTTCCATCGGAATACCTCACCACCATACGCTCGAAGTGTCTCAAAGACACCATCACCATACATAAATCCCCGATCACGAATGCTAACCGTCGCATCTTCCATGGGAACAAGTTCATTATCAACATGCGCGTATGATGGAGAGTCAGATGTAGAGCGATCGCGACTCACTCCGCCTCTCCGTCCGTCTTTGTCTGATCAATCCATCGTGCAATACGCGTCTCAGCGATATCAGTCGCTTCAGCAAGTACTGTGGGCTCTGAAGCAGCAAGATCTGCAACTGAATCAACACCAGCATCTGAGAGCCTTTCTTCATACGCCGAGCCGATTCCAGTTATTTCCTGAACTGATCTTCCAACAGCATCATCCGGAGTTTCATTTTGTTGCTCGGTTGTTCCGGTGGACACGACCGTTTCTGCAGGTTCCTTCCCAGTTGCCTCATTGATGAGTGAGGCTGTCGATGCTGATGCATCGGTTTCAGTTCCGACCGCATCAGTCGGTGTCTCTGTATTTGAATTGGTATCAGAATCGTCCATACGCTCAGTATCGGTATTACTAGTAGCTGTCCCTACTGCCTCTGCGGGCTCTTTTCCAGTCGCATCCTCAACAAGTGAACCTGTCGATGCTGACGCATCGGTCTCAGTCGCTGCAGGATGGCTATCAGCGGGATCATCAATACTGGTATCGGTATCATTGCTGGCTTGTGACTCGACGTTGATGTCAGTCCCTTTGACTGTTGCTTCTGTTGATGCATCTGGGCTTGGTTCTGTGTCGTATTTCGGCTCTGGAATAATATCATCACCAGACGAAGATGTTGACACGGCTTCCTCATGTGAATCTACACCAGCGTCGCTGTCAGAACCAACAGTGCTATTTGTCTCTTCATCGGATGGATCATACTCAACTGAGACTGTTCCACGTGATGACGGTTCTGCTGCTGACTGTCTGTCACGATCACTCTCAGCGAATAATGATCGGATTGCGGATATGACAGTATTAAACATGCTCATATTTATCAGATATGTCTGGTGTATATTTAAATAAATTCTCAGAATATTGAAACAATTATGATTCGCTAATATCGAGTTTTGAGTCGTACTTCCTGTATCGATTACATGCAGTGGAATTGGGTGGATTCGAAGAAAATATGATAACGATGATGTGAATAGTAATCTCGGAGCTGTGCACAAATAGATCGGTAACCACACTCTTGAATATTATCTGATCAGCAAAGAGAATTATTCAGCCAGGCAATTTGGGCTAGCTCATTCTGCAAAGATCTGATCTAGATCTGTATGTTATGGAATATAAATAAACTGGGGAATTTCATCACGCATCTTCGAGTTCTGCTCTAAGCGCAGCATTCATCTGTTGAATTGGCGCATCCTGCTCGGTCCAAATCTCGAATGCAACAACACCCTGATATAAAAGCATCCATGCCCCGTCAATTGTCGTTGCACCTGCTGCGGTAGCTTCGCGGAGTAATCGGGTTTCGATGGGGGTATATACTGCATCAAGTACGACTAATCCATCGTGTAAATATGACTGTGGAACCGGAGTTTGATTACTGTCTGGATCCATCCCGACACTCGTTGCATTGAGCAATATATCTGCATCAGAAATTTCATCACGGGTGTCAAGCCCGCCAGCAGTTGCTTGCCCACCAATATCTGTAGCAATCGTCTCAGCACGCTCGACAGTCCGATTTGCGATATGAACATGTGCACCGGCATCAGCAAGTGCAAAGGCAGCAGCCCGCCCAGCACCTCCAGCACCAACGACGACAGCATCGTATCCGTCTATGCTGATATTATGATGTTGAAACGCCCGTTTGACACCTGCGACATCGGTATTATATCCACGCGGTGTTTCGCCATCGTGAAATTTGATTGTATTTACGGCGCCAACCTCGCGAGCAATATCATCGGGAATGATATGATTAAGCACATCCTGCTTAAATGGAATTGTGACGTTGATTCCAGCAATATCAAGCGCATTAGCACCGTTAATTGCGGTCTCAAGAGTATCCTTCGTCGGCTCAAATGTTACATATCGTGCGTCAATTCCGCGTGCGTCATATGCTGCCTCATGCATTGGTGGTGATAATGAGTGCTCAACTGGATTCCCGATTAATCCATAAATGTCCATTCGTGTATCCTCTTTAGTTTGGTAACATCAATACAATTTCTGTATCGGTATCGGTATTGGTATTGGAACCGATATTCATGACAATGTGGGTATGTCTATTCGTCTTTTNTCGCCACTCCATGCTCTCATTGACTGTGATTTCTCTCTCAGAAAGNATAAAGTAACCCTGATATCTTCAGTGAGTAAATCAGGGTGAGGGGTACTGACATGATAACCTGATGACCTGATGATCTGATAATTCATTAATTGATCTTGTTTGCTTTCATTCGATGAGTTTTACTTTATCATTATCGAATGCCTACTGTGATTGGTCTTGTCGTGAGCAGTGCTGATNCTGCCTCTGTTACGATTAGTGATCAGCTGCATGAACTTGTCGAGTGGGAATCTCACCGTGACGCTGCTGGCGACGAATATGAACAATATGATGATTTCGAAATGCGCACGATTGATGAGTGGCATCTTGAAGCTGAAAATGCGTCTGAATTATTCTCGACGACACCACAAATTATTGCATTTCTCTCACGACATAGTGGCGATACAGGACCGCTTTTAACCACACATTTCACTGGTAATTTTGGTCCGGCGGAATATGGTGGAGAACCTGGTTCATTTGCACAGGCTTGTCCGATGATACAACAGACACTGCTTGAAGCATTTGATCGGTATGCTCCATCGAAATATGACGTTGGTATTGAATGTACGCATCATGGTCCAACCACCGTAGGCGCGCCGTCACTTTTTGTTGAACTGGGGAGTAGCAAAACGGAGTGGAATGATCCTGATGGCGCACATGCAGTCGCACAAGCGATTCTTGAGCTCTCAGGTGAAGATGCACCAGCTAATGTCGAGACTGACCGAACCGTGGTTGGATTTGGGGGTGGACATTATGCACCGCGATTCGAGCGTATTATTCGAGAAACAGATTGGGTTGTCGGTCATATCGGTGCTGACTGGGCACTCGATTCAATGGGTGCGCCAGCAGCGAATCGTGATATTATCAATCATGCAGTGACCGCATCAGATGCAGATGTTGCACTTGTCGCTGATGATCGTCCAGAGCTAACGAAAGTGATTAGCCAAGCCGATATCCGCGTTGTCCAGGAGAGATGGCTTCGAGAGACCACTGGCGTCTCTCGCCCACTGGTCAGCGCTCTTGAAAATGCCCTTGTTCCGATAGCCGCAGGGCTCCGTCTAGGAACCCCTGCAACAGAATATGACCCTGCGACGTCTGATGAATTTGTTATCACTGATAGACACACAGATAATGACGCGGTTGGAACAGTTCACACAAAGGATTCAAGTGATATTGACACTGGAACGAATCATAACGTCGATGCAGAGAGAACTGAAAGCGAAGACAGTCATAATATTCGGGATGCAATAGACCGGGCTGATGCGGATGCTGTGGTACTCGCGTTTCCAACATCACTCATGGAGACGATTAGCGGAATCGATATTGAGACAACAAATCAGGTGTTCTCTGAGCACACACTCGCATTTGAGACAACCGAAGGTGGGACAAGACCAACTGGACGTATGATTGTCTCTGATTATCTCTCGGTTGAGTCAATTACTCATGCGCTGATAGATATTCTTAAATTGAAGTATGACCGGGTTGAGCGGACCGATGAAACACTCCGCGTGAGGCGTCAGGTCTTTGACCCTGCAAAGGCGGCAACATTGGACGTCCCTGAAGGTCCAGCATTTGGTCGTCTTGCCGCTGGTGAATCAGTGACAGTTTCGGGACGAACTATTGACCCAGAAGCAGTCCATACAACGGAGATAGTCACATTTCCGGTGTTCTCTACCTCATCTTCATCCTCATCCTCATCCTCATCATCATAGTATCGGCTCCGGTGTTCGAATCTGTGTGAGGGGTATGAACACTATCGAGGATACTGATCTCAGGGTATTAATTACGAGTGTAATACGCTCACTCACTTACGAACACCGTGCTTGGAGACAGATTATCACCCACAAACTGCTAAACTGTTATTGAATTGATCATTAATGTCAGCCGTCTGTCTGACATCAAGGGGAAAGATAATTAAGCTGTGTTTGATACGAACGGTTATATCATGGACTCCATCGTCGACGACGCAATAGATGAAGCTGAGAAAACAGGAGGTGGGGACGCCGTCGACGGAGCCGCGGTCGAGGCCGAGCCCGAGTCTGAATCAACTGCCGACACGGGTGCGACCAATGATGGGCTCTCACAAAGCGGGACAATGACTGATGATGAACTCCAGGATGTTCTTGAGGATCTCCAGACCGACATTACCGTCGTCGGTTGCGGTGGAGCCGGAGGAAACACCGTTGACCGGATGCATCAAGAAGGGATTGAAGGAGCAACACTTGTTGCTGCAAATACCGATGTCCAACATCTTGTTGAGATTGAATCAGATACGAAGATCCTCATGGGTGAACAGAAAACCCAGGGTCGTGGGGCAGGCTCACTCCCACAGGTCGGTGAAGAAGCAGCAATTGAATCTCAAGAGGAGATTTATAACGCAATCGAAGGATCAGATATGGTTTTTGTCACCGCTGGTCTTGGAGGTGGCACCGGTACTGGTTCAGCACCAGTCGTTGCAAAAGCAGCTCGTGAGTCAAATGCGCTCACGATTGCTATTGTGACAACACCGTTTACCGCTGAGGGTGAAGTCCGACGAACAAATGCTGAGGCAGGTCTCGAACGACTTCGTGATGTTGCCGATACTGTGATTGTCGTCCCAAATGATCGACTCTTGGATTCTGTTGGAAAACTTCCCGTCAGACAGGCATTCAAAGTCTCGGATGAGGTGTTAATGCGTTCTGTCAAGGGGATTACAGAGCTCATTACAAAGCCAGGGCTCGTTAATCTCGACTTTGCGGATGTCAAGACAGTCATGCAGCGTGGCGGGGTTGCGATGATCGGACTTGGTGAGTCTGATTCAGAATCAAAAGCACAAGATTCAGTTAAGAGTGCGCTTCGCTCACCGCTGCTTGATGTCGATATTTCAAGTGCAAACTCAGCACTTGTGAATGTCACTGGTGGATCGGACATGAGTATTGAAGAGGCTGAAGGCGTTGTTGAAGAAATCCACAACCGGATTCACCCTGATGCACGAATTATCTGGGGAACGTCTGTTGATGATGATCTTGATGGAACAATGCGGACAATGATTGTCGTTACTGGCGTCGAATCACCACAGATATACGGTTCATCTGATACCGCTGCACAGTCAAATGCACAAGGTGTTGAGGGAATGCGCGTCGATACTGACGGTAATGGTCGCGTGAACGCCGCTGAAAGTGTTGAGACGGACACAGGGTCGAACGCAGAGACAGATGAGGCTGAGACAGCTACTCGGACTGAGGTCCCATTCCCAGATGAGGACGCCGATTTTATCGAATAATCACCGCTTCAATCTGAGACCGTCGCATAATTGAGTCTATCTCAGGTGTTATCCTTTGCTCTGAGTGTCTTCATATCATCATACTATAGATTTCATCAAGAATCAAGCCGGATACCTCGGGGCTTTGAGATGACCCCGAGGCAGTTGACAGGTCGAGGTACTCAGTATATCTGGAATGATAATATAAATACAGATCCGATAATCCGATTACATCTGAACATGACAACAATCGACATACTCACGCAAATACGAGTGTCCGGAAGTACCTCGGGGACAACTTCAGAGGCACTTGCCTTGCTATCTGTGGATAAGAGTCATTTACTGACACAATAGTCATATCAAATAATTCCATGACGCTACAACGTTAGTCTATTGAGGAGGCACTCTGCAGAACGGTTGATTTGACCGACTATCCCTAGCAATGTTTGTAGAAAGATAGAAAACCCTCGGTCAGATATCTATATACTAAGAATGGACGTCAAAATTGAGTTGAGTAGTTATGTACGGGTGTTAAAGCTTGCAAGCACACCTTCGTGGAATGAATTCTCTCAGATTGGACTTATTGCTGGCGCAGGAATTGTATTCGTTGGATTCCTTGGATTCCTCATTTTCGCAATAATGACGCTGTTGCCTGGAGGTGTGTGATATACTATGTCGATTTTCGCTGTCAAAACAACTGCAAGTCAAGAACGAACCGTTGCTGATATGATTGCGACCCGCGAGGAGCCGGATATACACGCTGTGTTAGCACCGGACTCATTGACAAGTTATGTAATGGTCGAATCAGACTCAAATGCAGCCATTTCACGAGTACTTGAAGAAATTCCACACGCGCGGGGATTAGTGAAAAGTGGTGGTCAGGCTGGGAAGTCAACAATCGCAGAGGTTGAACATTTCCTCTCGCCAACACCAGATGTCGAAGGGATTGCTGAAGGTGATATTGTTGAGTTGATTGCTGGACCATTCAAAGGTGAGAAGGCTCGAGTCCAACGAATTGATGAGACGAAAGATCAGGTGACTGTCGAACTATATGAGGCAACTGTTCCAATCCCTGTCACGGTCCGTGGAGATCAAATTCGCGTCCTCGACAGCGATGAACGGTGAGAGTAAAGCGAAGACGAAAACATAGTACAGTATCGGCTGACGTCCACGCCAGAATCATTCGAAACGAAATTTTTGTATAATTAATACGATATGTATCTATTAACGCTCCTCGCACCGTTGATGAGATTATGGCTCATAGATTTGTTATAAGTAGAAAAGGATCAGATGCTCGGTGATATAAGTTCACCCTAAATTAATATTGACATCTATCCATGATAGCGTGGAACTATCAACCTCTTAGGCGCAGCGTTTCACAGCGTGGATTCGAAGAATCAATATTACTCGAGATTAGATGGATGGGTGATAATTGTATGATGCATGTGGTATTATTCTGGTTCACGTGGTAGAGTATGTTTGGAATATAGCATATTTGATATTAATAGTCTCAAATGGTAACTGCTAACCTCACACCATACAGAACAGATGACGTGACTGAGACGACCGCATCGACACGGGTTGATCTTCATGTTAAGGTGTTATCCGACGAGGTCGTCACCTGTGCAAAAGCAAGAGAAATTGATGTTATTGTGTATGCACCGCATTTCACACGGTTTGATAATATCCGTTCACGCGCCGCTCAATTCTCCGATGATGACCTTCTTGTTATCCCTGCTCGAGAGATTTTTACAGGTAGTTGGCAGACTCGTCGACATATACTTGCCATTGGGCTTAATGAGCCCATTCCGGATTTCATTTCACTTACCGGTGCGCTAGACGCTCTTGATCGACAAGGTGCAGCCACACTTATTCCACATCCAGAATTCATGAATGTCAGTTTTAGCGAGTCAGATATTCAAGCGAACGCCGATGCAGTTGATGCAATCGAGGTATATAATTTCAAGTCTCCAGGATGGGCAAACACCCGTAGTATCTCTCTCATTACCGAAACCAACCACCAACCGTTTGGGTCGTCATACGCACACCTCCCAGGAAGCGTTGGTCGTGTCTGGACAACGTTCGATTGTGCAATTGATTCTGAAGCTGATCTTGTCGAAGCGCTCAAATCAGGAGTATCGCGTCGGGTGTATCATGAACGTGGGTTGAGGTATACCGCTCATGAACTCGCTGAGTTTGTTCATCTCGTATATGAGAACTCATGGAAAAAGCTTGATCGACTGTTCTTATCGGGGATGGAGCCGACTCATCCACAACATATTGCATATGATGGAAAATACGATGATGTCGCGGAATATTGAATTCACACTATGTTGATGGATTTGGGCATGGATATAACCGACCACTGATCAGGTGATCCATGCAACTATCGCTGTTATCGTTAGGTATACAATTTCTTCTTTCAAAATCTGAGAGCGTCGTATATTTCTTAGATTATACGATATTCAGATCCACTGACAACACTCATGACATTAATACACTTACAACTGTTTCATTGACAACCATTGGTGCGGTATCGAGAGCAATGATATATGTATGAATAATAAATAATACAGCAAGTTCACCAGCAGTCACAATGAGTGTGACACTTGTTGTCCAGCGACTGCTTGTCGCGACACCTATTGGCAGGTCGTACTCGCTTGCTGAAAGTGGATAAAACAGTGCAATCCCACGTTTCGACCCGACAACATCAAGTAAATAATGTGTGGCAACACCGATCCAGACAAACTGGAGATTTCCAAATACCGGTGGAAATAATATAAAGAGCAACAAAACGGGGAGATTGTGTAGCGTCTTTCGATGACGACCAAATGCTGTATCAACATCTGGGAATAACGCTCCAAGAATAATCGGGAGCGAGAATGCAAGCACTGACCGACCGAGTTGTGCGGCAAAATCAATTGATGTCTGAATTTCGTCGCTAGGAGATGGCTTAGCCGTGACACCTGCAGTAAAGAGTCGTTCAGCACTGATTGCAATATCAACTGTCAAAATAAGACCAAGACCAATAGCGAGAAGCGCCGCATTCAATACATGTCCATCTTTGTTCATCGATTATCCATCTGCAGGCTATTCCTACCAGTCTTCTGGATGCTAACCTCCTTCAGGTCAACTCTCATGATCGGGTATCGGGTATCGGGTTGTATTATCTGGAAGTCACCAACAGTAGTATTGAATCGATGTACAGACGATTTTTTGAGTTCTTGATCTTGGAACGTGTCTTGAACGTTCAGACGGTCAGGGTTGTTCTTGAACAGACTCATATAGTAATTCAAGTGCTCGACGAGCGATTTGCTCTTTAATCGCTGTTCTTTGACCATCGAAGACAGTCCGTTCGACAGTTCGGTATGACTCATTGCTTCCCCAATCACCCTGATATGCAACGCCAATGTACGCAGCACCAACCGGCTCAGCATCTGTCCCACCTGTTGGTCCAGCAATCCCCGTTGTCGCGACACCCCAATCAACATCTGCAGTATCACGGACACCAGCAGCCATCTCACTCGCAACAGACTTCGATACTGCACCATGATCATCAAGCGCTTCTCGAGAGACACCAAGTGCAGTCAGTTTTGCGTCATATGAATAAGTGACAACAGATCGATCAAAGTACGCAGACGCACCTGGAATGTCTGTGAGCAATGACCCAATCAGTCCACCAGTGCAAGATTCCGCAACAGCGACTGTTGCGTCCGCTTTTTCAAGTATCTCACCGACGCGAGCCTCAATTGGTGGGTCAGTAGCAAAATCGTGCATTGCATTCAGATACGGAGAGGGCACTCAAAATACTCATGATGGATTACCGCAAGTTGGCGAAGCCCCCATTTATACTGGGTTTTTCATCTNCACGGCAGACTCTTGCGATACCGCGATGATATTGACAGGGAGTGCAGTCTTTACGGTATCAATTGGTATAAGCTCGAAGTCAGATCGCGAATGGGCGAGAAGAAAGACTGATGATCAATAAGAAATCTTCCGGTTAAAATCGAGTCTGCGTAGATATAAGACGGCAATTAATTCAGATTCCGTGACAAACTCCCATGCAGATGCAGATATGAATAAAACAGACCAGGGTATGAATGAATATGATGAACCACTTTTCTTCCAAGTGATGCAGTATGCGAGCAATGCTGATCGCGATATCGTTGATATGGTCTCAGGGAATCCTGATTGGGAGCCCCCAGACGCGCTTCGCGATGGACTTCATGAGTATGCCGACGCAGACGCGGCGGATTTTCAGTACGGACCGAGTGAGGGACTTACCGACCTTCGAGAGCAGATTGGCGCCCGTCGGAATATTGACTCTGACAATATCATCATCACTCATGGGGCTGGCGAAGCAAATTATCTTGCGATGGCTCAAGCAGTGGAGTGTTCGGATGTCAATACTCCGGAATTTCTGTTGACAGACCCGGTATATCCGTATTATCCAGGAAAGGCGTCACTACTTGATGCGACAGCAACACATGTGCCTGTTCATGACGATGGTCATCTCAATATCGATGCAATCCAAGACGCCGCATCAACTGATACTGTCGCAATTGTATTGAATACACCAAATAATCCAACTGGTGCCGTCTATAATCGGGCAGCCCTCAATGACGTCGCGGCTATTGCTGCTGATATTGATGCGCTTGTCATTGTCGATGAAGTGTATGATCACTTTGATTTTACCGGTGATTTTGAGAGTGCACTCACATTGTCATCATATACCGACCGAATCATCGTCACATCTGCATTTTCAAAATCAATGGCAATTACGGGCTTTCGGGTTGGATATGCAGTCTTTCCCCCGGCGCTTGTTGATGCCGCACAGACCCGGCATATGCTTGTCACTGTTTCTGGAAGTCGCCCAGCTCAACGGGCTGTGAGTGATGCACTTGAGAAAACACCGCCATCATATTATGCGTCTGTTCGCAACACCATCCGCGAGCGCATTGATACTTTTACGAACGCACTTGAAACGATTGGGGCTGCGTATACAGAGCCCGAAGGTGCGTTCTATGTCATGGCGCGATTTGATGATTTGCCCGGTACACTGGAGAATGTTGAGTACTTGATTGATGAAGCAGGCGTTGCGGGCATGCCTGGCGAGGCATTTGGTAATGCATACGATGATTGGATTCGATTTTCATTATGTACTGATCGAATTTCAATTGCTGGCGACCGTCTTATGACGTTCTTCCAAAATAGTTAATGTGAGATTATGTGATATTCAGTTGTCCTGTTGTAATTGATATCTGATGTTCCGTCACGCCGACCGAGAAGTACACAAACATGGGTCTCGTCGCCCTTCATATGTCGAGTATCGATGTTGATGCAGTTGATGCGGTCGAGGATGACTCGACTGCAGATGATACAACCGAGTCGAATCATGACCACGCAGTTGATGTTGAGATTGTTGATGATGCAACAACACTTCCAGAGAGCGTTGATGCCCCTGAATACGTTCTGTACGGCGGAAAGGGTGGTGTTGGAAAAACAACAATGGCCGCAGCAACTGCAGTAGCCTCTGCAACCGCTGGGACCGATACCCTCGTTGTCTCAACGGATCCAGCGCACTCACTGTCCGATACATTTGATACTGATATCCCACCCGAACCAGCTCGTATTCGGGATGATATACCATTATATGCGGCTGAGATTGATCCCGATTCGGTTGCTGCTGGTCCATTCGCCGGGGGAGAGGGAGAGGGAGATGATATATCTGATAATATCGGCGGAAATGAAGACGCCTCAGCGGGATTTGGTGGACCAGAATCTGGTTTTGAGACCGGGATTGGTGGCAACCCAGGTGCGGAGACTGGAATGCCATTTGGTAATCTCGATGAAATGGATGACATGCTTGGAGGGCTCATGGGTCCAGCTAGCGGCGCGGGAGCAATGCCTGGCGCAGATGAAGCAGCAGCAATGCAACAACTACTCGAATATTTGGATGACCCTCGATTCGACCGCGTTATCGTCGATACCGCACCAACTGGACATACACTTCGATTACTCGAACTTCCAGAGTTGATGGATACGATGCTTGGACGCATTGCGTCGCTTCGACAGCAATTTTCAGGCATGATGGGAAGCGTCAAAGGGATGTTTGGGTTTGGTGATGAGACCAATGCTCAATCAGAGGTTGACTTAGATGAACTTCGTGAGCGGATTGAGCGGCTTCGATCAGTCTTGCGAGATCCGACACGAACCGACTTTCGGGTGGTAATGATCCCCGAGGAGATGAGTGTTGTCGAGTCCGAGCGACTTATTACCCGACTAGAAGGATATGAGATTCCTGTTCAAACGCTTATTGTTAATCGAGTGATGGAGGATCTCGTTGATGTCACTGAAATTAATGCGGACGTTGATTCAGAGTGGGTTGTCTCACCGAATCCATCGGACTGTGCGTTCTGCCAACGACGATGGAATGTTCAACAGACAGCAATCCAGCGTGCGACCGATCTTTTTCGTGGACGGGATGTCAAGCGGGTACCATTACTTGCTGAAGAAGTTCGTGGCTGGAATGCCCTTCGCGTCGTTGCTGCATGTCTCAATTAATTACTGGCTCAAGCTGAATCTGGCAATCGCCCCGCGAAAAAACACATAGTATTTCACTACACTAAGACATATGATTCTCCTTGATTTGGCGATCATCGCGAGGAATTCTACCCAGGGGCGTCAGGTATATCGTCAAATCACGATTATATCGCTTGGGAACCCCAACCGGACTGTGTATTCACAGCGATTGAAGCTTCTGATAGAGTGTATCTCGCCATGTTGATGGAACAAATCGGGCGAGGACACCAACTCGGGCTGTGGCTCCCGTTTGATATCGTGGCTGTGGACTTGTTGATGATGCGGCATCAAGAATATCCTCAGCAACACGCTCGGCTGATACAGCACCAAATCCTCCACCGCCGACGAGCTTAGTATCGGTGAGTAGTTCATATAATGATTCATACGCACCAGAGCGCTCAATCTGTTGAGTGTCATCCGCTATGCTATTCTCCTTTGTTTCATCTTGGAATTCACGAGCAGCTCGGTCAGGGAACGCTGTTTCAACCGGTCCAGGCTCGATAATGACAACGTCAATATCGTATGGCGCAACCTCATTCCGGAGGGCATCACTCATTGCTTCCAAAGCGGCTTTTGACCCGGCATAAACTCCACCGGTTGGGAATGAAACCTGCCCAGCAACACTAGAGATATTGATGATTGTCCCTGCTTCATTCTCACGCATCTTCGGAAGCACCGCTCTAATGAGTCGATGAGGTCCATATAAATTGACATCAAATTGTCGATGTACCTGTGATGTCGGGATATCTTCAATTGCGCCAAACTGTCCAAATCCGGCGTTATTCACCAGACATGAGACAGACCCAGATTCATCTTCAATTCGATCAACAACACGGTCAATATCATCACCATCAGTGACATCAAGCGTTGCAATCTGACATCCGCGTTCACCAAGCGTCTCAATATCAGCAGGATTTCGAGCTGTTGCGTAGACACGCCAGTCTGCCTCAAGAAACATATGTGCTGCTGCTCGCCCAATTCCAGACGAACACCCGGTGATAAGAACTGTCTGTTGCATATAGATGGATAGATATTCGAGATGTTAATTGTACGCGATTTGCTCGTGAATAACTCAAGACTGTTTCGATTGGTTGATGTATACTAATTTGTCATACCACCATTTCATGTAATGATTGCCTGGTAGATCAACTGTAATTGAGTATACCCAGCTTACTTACTGAATAATGAAAACGAGAACGAAAACAAAAATAAAAACAAAGACCAACTAAGATCAAAAGGGACTTGATATTATTATTGCGTGAGTGGTCAATTATCAGAATACTCACGTTTGATTTCGTCAGCATATGCATCTGCTCGACGGGTTGGCTCAGGGAGTTTATATCCATCACAGAGTGCTTGAGTAATCTTGACTGCCGTTGTAGCTGAAACACGGTGACCAGGGCTGACGTAGACAGGATTAATGATTTTTCGCGAGTCATATTGTCGTGTCTGTAATGCATGCCCAATGACAGTCTCTGTATCGGCATCTTCAACCGTCTCATCAGCATTGATTTGCGTCTGCCATCCTGCAGGTCGTTGTGCTGTGTCTGACTCTGGCGTCCCACACAGGAGGCTTTTAGCAACACCAATGGTTGGGATATCAAGTACGACCCCAATATGCGTTGCAAGTCCTGCCTGCCGGTAATGCATCCGACCACTTCCATCAAACATGGTAATATCCGGTTTTTGTGATATCTCTTCAAATGCAGCAAGAATGGGTCCTCCCTCACGAAAGGAAAGTAACCCAGGAATATATGGAATTGAAAGATCGGTTACCGCTACAATACGGTCGACAACAGTCGCTCCTCGAGTGAGGACAATTGCACTGATAACCTCTGATTGCTCTGTGCGGAATGCCTGATCAACCCCAGCAACAAGCGGTTGTGTCTCATCTGCGTCTTGATTGGGTATATCAGTCGTTGAGGTCGATGAGTCGATTGTTTTCTGTGTTGTATCTTTTGTCGTCTCGGTGGGTTCCCATCGGATCATCTCAGGATTCACGCTCAATGTATCCTGCCAACATGCAGCATCAGCGATTTGTCGCTGAAGAGCTTTCATTTCATCTTGGCTCATCTCTGGGTCGGGAATGCGTTTTGAATCTGTTGGCTGCATGGTATTCACAAAATCAGAATCGTCGACCAGGACCGCCACCCCGACCGCCACCGCCAAGTTGTAATGAATTCGGAACACCAACCCGGTCACGGACACGAACTCCATATGCTAATCCAATCACGAGCCCAGCAAGATGTGCGAGGTGAGCAACATTTCCACCAATGATCCCACCGCCTGCAGCACCAAATCCAGCAACAATACTGAAGGCTGCAAACCCAAATGTCAAAACCCACAGTGGCATTGGAATAATGAAATACAAATAGACTTTTAATTTCGGATTTAATACGGTCAATACTCCAAGAACGCCCATAATCGCTCCAGACGCACCAACGACCCCTGCGCCTGTTGGACCCATTGTAAGCAGCGTTGATCCAATCTGTGCAAGCCCTGCAATGACTCCAGCACCAATGAATAGTGCAGTGAATCGCTTTGTGTCAAGATACCGTTCAACAACCGGTCCGAAAAAGTACAACGCAATGCTATTGAACGCAATATGTGCGAATCCACCATGTGCGAAAATCGAGGTGAGCCATGTCCAGATGTATCCAACGTGATCCGGGGAGAGCACAAAGATAGCTTGCCAAAGTGAGCTACCGGGGAATGCTCCTAATAATGGAAGGATGAAAAACTGAAGTCCGAATGTAACCCACATTATCCCAAGGAACACGTAGCTCATATTCTTGCGGAAGTACCCAAGTGGACCGCCGATATCAGCAAGCTTGCTGGATAATTTACTCGAAGCTGATTGTCCACCAGGATTATTCACTGAATCATCGAATCCGCTGTCAAAGACGCCGGCAGGATCATCCCAGCCATTAAGCCCTGGGCAGTCATGATTCTCGGGGAGCCGATGTTCCGCACAGAACGTGCTTCCGCATCGTTGGCACTGATACGGGAGGTTCTCATGCTTCCCGCACTCGTCGCAGGTAGCCATTATCAAATATACTCGGGGCGGAAGTAAAAGCGGTTCCCCTTGGCAGATTAAACCCGGATATCAATTGTTGGTACTGTGATTTCGTTATTCGAAATAAGACAAATAAGATATAATTCCAACACACGTAATTGTGGCTCCGGATATAATTAGTGACTATATTGCCAACGACTCATATCCGAATCATCACCTGTTGTTCAATTAAGTGATAAAATAATTGATATAATAGCAAAATGTAATTATCGAGTCAGCATTTCCAACTCAGATGTTCGGTTATCAATGTCTTCATTAACATCTGAGTCAGCATCCACTATATCTAATCCTTGATAGCTTCCAGGAATAACGGTGGGATGTGCAACGCCGAAGTCAGGTTTCTCAGCACTCATCATCATATGTTACCGGACCAGTAGACAAAAAATTACCCATGCGCATATCGCATATCAACCCTATCATATATTACTCACATGTTTATTCAATCATTAGGGGTGTCTGCTGGCTAGTATCACTCAGTCAATCTGTTCTTCATACAGTTCCATGGCATGCTCAATCGCATCGGTTGCTGCGTCGGCGCCTTCCCAGCCAAGTGTTTCAGTCTGTTTGCCTGTCTCAAGATTCTTGTATGTTTCAAAGAACTCAGCAATTTCAGCCGTTGTTTGGTCGGTAAGGTCATCAAGATCTTCAACATGATCATATCGTGGGTCCTCATCAGGGACCGCAATGACTTTGTCATCCTTTTCGCCATCGTCGTCCATCCGCATCAGCGCCACTGGACGTGCCTCAATAATACAGCCAGGGAATGTTTGATCTTCAACAAGCACCATGATATCGAAGGGGTCTTCATCATCATAGTATGTCTGTGGAAGGAATCCATAATCTGAGGGATAATGGACATTTGAGTGCAACACCCGGTCAAGCACAACACCCGGGACGTCTTTATCATATTCGTATTTATTTCGTTCACCTTTCAAACATTCAATAACAGCATAGACAACATCGGGGGCATCCGGTCCTGTCTCCAGGTCTGTCCAAAGATTCGACATACTAGTGACGTTATTGATTAGGTAAAAAATCCTTTCGCATCCACTCTACGGACCGTTTTTGTTTTGTTCAACCTGAGTATTTATATTTCCTGATAATATGAATGTATAAAAGATTAAATGCTTACACTACTTCGTACATCTGTATGTCAGAGGCACAATCAATTACAGATGGTTCCTCATCTGTACGCGACTTGACGGCGTTCCAACAAAATATCTTGGTTATTCTTTCAGAAGAACCAATGTATGGGCTTGCGATTAAACGAGATCTTGAATCGTACTATGGGACTGAAGTGAATCATGGACGATTATATCCCAATCTTGATGATCTTGTTGAGTCTGGTCTTGTCACAAAAAGTGAGCTTGACAAACGGACAAATCAGTACGAACTCACGGATGAGGGATATGACGCCGTTCTTGACCGTCTTGGATGGGTCTTCTCAAAGTTTGTTACAGATGAGTCTCGGGCAAATAGACTTCTTGATCTTGTCGAAGAAGAGCTGTAAGTCTATCCAATAGACATAGACAAACACAAAGACAAACGCAATCTATGGTAGGCTTCGGGCACCTACCCCTCAATAGTATCGAGCAGTCTAATACTTTCAGAAACGATTGCTGCTTCTTTCTCTGAAGGCCAAACGTTTCGTGTGTAGTATTCGTTGATAAATTCCTCGCGCTCATCTTTTGTTGCTTCAGTGACGGATTTGAGATAATGATTTCCCATAAAATCAGCAAATGCTCGGATATTTCTTGCATGTGCTTTTCCATGTTCCTGTCGGATCATATCAATAATCGTTTTATTGGTTGTTTCGACGTTCTCCCAATCTGCCCCGATAGCTGGGCCTGACAGTGATATTTCGACTGCTCGGTCGGTATTATCGATCTGATCGAACTGTGCAATACCATCTACAAGCCACGACTGTGGATATAACACGAGTGTGTCGTCCGCATCGCGGACTCGTGCAGCATACCCGTGTTCATCAAGCAAGGACTGTCGTTCATTCCGATACGCAGTTATCTCAGCATCAACGGTGGTATTGATACAAAGACGCGTGAGTCGTTCAGCCTCATCAATAACAGACTGTGGAAGTGACGTTCTCTCTGCATCGCCACTTTCTGCATCTGTAATTTCTGCATCGTCTTGTTGACCGTGGTCGTGGTCGCGGTCGTGGTCGCGTTTACCCATGATCAAACGCCTCATTTGCAAGTTTGTCAGCATGACTGTTCACGTCGCGAGGAACATGTTCGATGCTCCAGCGATCGAATGTTTGCAGCAATTCACGGACACGAACACGATATTCGCGTAGTGTTGGTTCGTTCGTGTCGTATTCACCAGTCACCTGTCGAATAATTAACTGTGAATCTCCACGGATATCAATCTCAGTAAATCCATATTGACGAGCCATTTCAATTGCACGTTCCAGTGCGGCATACTCCGCTCGATTATTGGTTGTTTTACCAATCTCCTCACCACCATCAGCGATAATACCCTCATTTGTCACAAGGACCCATCCAATTGCCGCCGGTCCCGGGTTCCCTCGACATGCCCCATCAAAATACACGTGTGCCCGACCACCGGTGTCAACTCGAAGGAGTCCCAATAGATCATCAGGACGCGACCCTTGAACGACAACTGTTTCATCATATGCAACAGCCGTCGCCGCACCGCGTTCAGCGCGCCAGCGTTCATACTCAGTATTCCCAGCCATGACCGTGATGCCTGCCTCGGTGAGTCGTTCACGGGCTTCACCTGGGTCACAGTCCACACTTGGCATATGCATAGTATGCCGACCGCAGAAAAGAACCGTTCGGTCCGGTGGTCTCATACTTATCACAATTATTANATANTCGGTTAATCAGCTATCTTTATGTGATTTCTCAGTTCGTTAGGACATAATATGAGCGATATGACCCCACTCAGAACATGGATATACAGCAATTTAGCCAAGATTTAAGTAAATCAAGATATCGAATATAAAAATGCGATGACACGGTCCACCCGCCAGCGGGAACGAGATAGTGAACGAACGCGATGGCAGGGCGAACGGGAAGAGGATACTAATACGGATGAGGCTGTTGACGATATTGATCTTGACAATGTCGACGACAAAGACCTCGTTCGTACAGGGGATGGGGAGATTATACACGAGCCAACAGGTATCGTCGTTGAAGAAGAGCAAATCGATAGAGGTCCTGAGTGGCGGGCGTTTAACCACTCTGAGCGGCAATCAAAGTCCCGCGTCGGTGCACCGACGACAAAAACGATGCACGATAAGGGGCTGACAACAACAATCGATTGGAAAGACAAGGATGCCTATGGGCGGTCACTCTCATCTGAGAAGCGCTCACAGATGCACCGGTTGCGCAAGTGGCAGGAACGAATTCGAACAAAAGATGCCGGCGAGCGGAATCTTCAGTTTGCACTTTCAGAGGTTGATCGTATGGCATCAGCACTTGGTGTTCCACGGTCAGTTCGTGAGGTTGCATCCGTTATTTACCGACGAGCGCTCAGTGAGGATCTAATCCGAGGGCGATCAATTGAGGGTGTTTCCACCTCTGCATTGTATGCCGCCTGTCGAAAAGAAGGGATTCCTCGGTCACTTGAGGAGATCTCAGAGGTATCGCGTGTTGAACGAAAAGAGATTGGACGAACATATCGATATATCTCTCAGGAACTTGGTCTGGAAATGAGACCAGTTGATCCAAAGAAATATGTTCCACGGTTTTGCTCAGAACTTGACCTCTCGAAAGAAGTTCAATCAAAAGCAGATGAAATTATTGAGACAACGGCTGAACAGGGTCTTCTCTCGGGGAAATCACCGACAGGATACGCTGCTGCTGCTATCTATGCTGCGTCATTACTCTGTAATGAGAAAAAAACACAACGGGAAGTTGCTGATGTTGCGCAAGTGACTGAGGTGACGATTCGGAATCGATATCAAGAACAGATTGAGGCGATGGGGATTCCAACCTGACACGTACCGTTCAGAATCCAGTCCATCCGATATATTGAATTGATAAGCTGATATCCTAGCACGCTGATATTTTGACGTTGCCCACGAATTCGGATAGTGTAGTCGGACCGTTCATATTGTTTGCTCTTTAATTTTCGATGAATACTGATGCGTCTAGATGAGTATGTGGATATTGAGCAAAATAAGCGGGCAGAACGACGTCGACTCGCCAAAAATCGGTCATATGATATCGTTGAGTATCTCGATGATTTTCAGGATCGATTTGAGTCGACTGTCCAGGGAGATTCACTGTATGGTGGGGTTTCTCCATCTATTTTTGTCGGCACATCAAACTATCCGCATGTCTCAACAGGTGTCCTTTCACCAGTTGGGCACAATGATGACGTAAGTCAGTTTATTACATCGGACACATGGTACAATGAGGATATTTCAATTTCGGATGTCTTCGAGCGGCGGGCATCATTGCTGAATTCAACAACAACTCGTCCGGTCACAAATGTCGCAGAAACGTGGGATGGAGATGGATTTCTCGGGACGCAACGTGAAATTGCCATTGCTGATCATCCGGTAACTGTCGAAATCGGGCTTGTGAATCGTCCAAATATTGATTTTGATGTGAATCCAGCAGATGTTTCAACACCGGTTGGACCAAGAGCGCGAGCAGAATCCGCAACCCTTAGTGAAAATCCACATGTTCCACGGGCAGTCGAAAAGACAATATCGGATGATGACTGGAACGCAGAGGGAGCGATTACATATCTTTATCGTCGGGATTTCGATATTTATGATATAAACACCATTCTCTCAGCAGGAGCACTTGGGCGAACTGATCAGCGCCGACTCGTCCCAACCCGATGGTCAATTACTGCTGTTGATGATGTTATTGGACGCTACTTGCGCGGTCGAATTCGGACAAATCAAGATATCAATAGCGTTGAAATACATCGTGAGTCGTTTCTTGGGAATGCGTTCTGGGTTATCCTTGCACCTGGAGAGTGGGAGTACGAACTCGTTGAAATGAAAGCCCCCGGGAGCATTTGGAATCCGAAACCGGAGGCAGGAACCGCAATAACAACTGATTGGGAAGGCCGAGAGGGACGAACAAAATATGTCTCTGAAACTGCAGGCGCATATCACGCTGCTCGTCTTGGTGTGCTTGAACATCTCGCTCAGCGAGGACGTCGAGCAAAAGCGCTTATTCTTCGACACATCTCAGCAGATTATTGGGCACCAGTCGGTGTCTGGCAGGTTCGTGAAACGGTTCGCGATACATTTGATGATACACCGGCGATATCAGAAACAATGCATGAAGCAATCGATGGTGTTTGTGAGCATCTGCCCATATCGTCAGCACGTCTGCATCGTGCCTCAACAATTGCTGCCGGACGGCAAGCAACCTTTGATACGTTCACCTGAAATATGTCCTCACTACTATTATGTCTGAAGAATTCATATTTGACCTTCGTAATATCAACCGAAATTGAATAGTATCGATGGTTGTTGACGTGCACATCACAGCGCTGAGATAACTAATAATGCGTATTTGTTATTCTCCAAGCGAGATACTATATGTCAAAAGAGACGGCTGCGAGTCTCGATGCTGACTGCAATGAGCACGAACAACAGATTATTCGCTCAATGCTAACAGTGAGCAACTCAACAGTTTTGGGTATCAAGCACAATACTATAGATAGGATGGACATAGCTCATATCCGCATTCTAGATCAGCATCTGCAGTCGTATTGTAGATATATTCTCNGTAATGCAATACAATATCAGTATCAATACTACAGCNATGATAGCTCAATATCGGCTATTTTACTCGGTTTGACCGGTGATTTGTCATGATTCGACAGTCACTCACTGCGATGAAGGAGAATCTAATCTATGTCGTAATCGGATCATTACTGTTTGGGCTCGCATTCGGGCAGATAGCCGGCACTGAGACAAAATCAGTGTTACGAGCCGCTGTTGTGCCGGTGTTATTTGTCATGATATACCCAATGATGATNAATATTGATCTTCGTGAGATCGTGAATATACGTCATCATGCAACAGTGATTGTCGTGAGTCTTCTGATAAACTTTGGAATCGCTCCAATACTTGCAGTGGGTCTTTCGCGTCTCTTCTTTACTGGACAGATTGAATACACGATTGGGCTATACTTTATTGCGCTCATCCCAACGTCTGGCATGACAGCCGCGTGGACAGGACTTGCCGATGGGGATCTTGAGGCAGCGTTAGTAGCCATGTCAGTGAATTTACTTGCGGCTGTTGGCGTTTTACCGCTGTACCTTTCTGTGTTGATCCCAGGAAATGTTGGCTTTGACCCTTCGGCGCTGTATCAGCAACTTGCATTCATTGTTGTCGTCCCGATGATCGCTGGCGTGCTCACCCGAAGTGGTCTTTTACGCCGGTATGGCACCAGCGGATTCAAACGATTCAAACCAATCTTTGGAGGGATTAGCTCACTCGGTGTTATGCTTATTGTGTTTATTGCAATGGCAATGCGATCACAAAGTATTCTCGCAGACCCGCTTGCGTCAATGAGTACGGTTATTCCACTCATCATTTTTTACAGTGTTATTCTTGCTATCGGGGCGTTCTTTGGTCGAATTGTTTTGGATGATGCACGCGGTGTCTCACTCGTGTATGCAACAAGCATGCGAAATCTCTCAATTGCTGTTGCAGTCGTCGCAGCCCCTGGATTCCCTCCGGCAGAGGCTGTGCTTCCAATCGCGCTTGCGTATGTCATTCAGCCACCNCTTGGTGCAGTGTATATGCATTATCGCCGTGACATCCGCCAAGACGACAGCACTCTTCGTGAGGCAGTTATGCAGCTTGTCTAAGATATCTTATATTACGTTTTCTGCAAGCTCAGTCGCCTCGCGTGATATTGATAGGAGATTAGCGATGAGTATGTACTAAATACTGCTGCTATCACAGTTCAATTGTACTATTCATCAAGAAGCAAGGCAGATACCTCGGGGCTTGACCCCGAGGCAGTTGACCAGTGCTTTATTACGGTCGTCAATGCTATCTTTTGTCTTTATTTTTTGTATATGATTATGATGTGATGAAAGGGTCTTAATATCCCCTCACATACCGCTTTGGAGTCAAGGAAGATTCCTGAAACAATTAGCCTGCTTTGGCTATAACATCATAGTAACTAGTTTGTATGTAATATGCATGACGATTCTCATGTGTATGTGTCTTTATTATAGTCATAGCGGGATGGGGAGCCATCGAAGCAATCTTAACACCAACTCAGGCGGGAGTACTGGGTCATGCAGCACAAGCCAATCAAGCAACACCAATCCAAGTCCATGAGCAACGATTGAGGGAAGTAGCGATTGTGCATGATAATCAACAGCGCCAAACAGAATATCAGTTGGTCCGGACAGGAGTAATTCAATTGGTGGCTTTCCAACGTGATGAAACGCATAAATAATGGGGCTAATAAAAATACTCACTGGACCAATCTCATCACTGATACCAACGCAAAGTAGCCCGCGATAGTATGTTTCTGCGGCAATAACGATAATAAGCTGTTGAATCACATGTGGGAGAAAGTCTCCAAACGCGAGTGTGGTTGACCACATTGGATAATACTCTCGAATACTGGGGAGTGATGACCCAACAAGATAGAATGGAAGGACAAATGCTGCGAGAATAATCGTATCACGAATTACAGTGCGATCAATACGATATCCGAGTTTCCGTCCATGCGTGATTGCAAGCGCCAGTGGAATACAAATGAAAACAAAAACGTCTCGAAAGACCCGCTGTGACAGTGCCGTTGATGGAACGGTCCATACTGTCCACAGCACGGAGCAGAGTGCTCCGATAAAAAGTGTTCGCTGAAGCCAACTAACTCGATCGATGATGTCAAAGACGTGAGTG
>P_A23_Liq_2_FmtDRAFT_1000017_pt1 | contig 37299 bp, 40 predicted proteins | sample PonA232FremontCA_FD_10599 | JGI IMG/M metagenome (IMG submission 10599) | reverse complement strand
CGGCGGCGGCCGCCGCCGAGACGGTCGCGGACGACGCGACGCTGGCAGTGTCGGGGTTCGGCAGCGTCGGCTACCCCAAGGCGGTTCCGGAAGCGCTCGCGGCGACAGCCGACGATCGACCACTGGCGCTCACGGTCGTCTCCGGCGGGAGCACCGGCCCGCCGATCGACACGGCGCTGGTCGACGCCGGGGCGGTCGCGCGGCGGTTCCCGTACCAGGCGACCCCGGCGGCGCGTCGCGCCGCGAACGAGCGGGCGATGGGGTTCGCGGACCGTGGGATCGCCGGGTTGAGCGACGAGGTGCGGTTCGGGCGGCTCGTCGACCCCGACGTTGCGGTAGTGGAGGCGGTCGCGGTCGGCGACGGCTGGCTTGCCCCGTCCACCTCCATCGGGCAGACGCCGGCGTACGTGCGAGCCGCCGACGAACTGATCGTCGAGGTGAACGCCGCACAGCCACGGGCGCTGGCCCGGTTCCACGACGTGGTCGTCCGCGACCCGCCACCGAACCGCGACCCGCTGCCCGTGACGGAGCCAGGCGAACGGGTCGGCGAGCCGGTCGTCCGGTTCGATCCGGCGAAGCTCCGGGCGGTCGTCCGGACGGACCGCCGGGACGACCCCTACGAGTTCCGCGATCCGACGGCGACCGACCGAGCCATCGCCGACCACCTGCTGGCGTTTCTAGAGGCCGAAGTGCGCCGCGACCCGGTCGTCGGTGCGGCCCCGACACTCCAGTTCGGGGTCGGGAGTCTGGGCAACGCCCTCATGGGTGCGTTGTCCGGCTCGCCGCTGGCGGACGCCGGCCTCCGCTACTACGGCGAGGTGATCCAAGACGGGTTGTTGGACCTCCTCGACGAGGGGGAACTGTCGGCCGCCTCCGCCACGTCGCTGGCGTTGTCGGCGGCGGGACAGGAACGGCTGTTCGCGGAGCCGGAGCGGTACGCCGACCGGGTGGTGCTCCGGCCGTCGGACGTGTCGAACGCACCCGCGTTGATCGACCGACTGGGCGTCGTCGCGGTCAACAGCGCGATCGGGGTGGATCTGTACGGGCACGTCAACAGCACCCACGTCCGCGGGTCGCGACTGCTCAACGGCGTCGGGGGGAGTGTCGACTTCAACCGGAACGCACACTGCACGGTGGTCGCGCTCCCGTCGACCGCCGGCGACGGCGACCTCTCGACGGTCGTGCCGATGGCGACACACGTCGACCACACGGAACACGATACGGACGTGATCGTGACGGAACACGGCGTGGCGGATCTGCGCGGCACAACACCGACGGAGCGCGCCGAGCGCGTGATCGAGGTGGCCGATCCCGCGTTCCGGGACGATCTCCGACGGTACCTCGACCGCGCGCGGGAGGCGACCGGGCACGTGCCACACGATCTGGAGCGGGCGTTCGACTGGCAGACGTAGTCGATACCACCGGTGTGGCCGGTGGTTACAGCTCGACGACGCAGGCTACAGTTCGACGCCGTCGGTCTCGCCCGCCTCTTCGGCGGCTTCGCCGACTCGTCTCAACACCCACGGGACGACGACGAGTTCCAACGCCGCCACCCCCAACAGGAGATACTGGGTGGGCCCGTCGAAGAACAACCACCCCGTGGCGACGACGATCGTCGCGCTGCTCGTCGCGACGCCGTACCGGAAGATCGGCCGCTGGAACAGGTGCGTCACGGTTCCTCGTACGTGACTAGCGACCTAACTGTTCGGTTCCGTCACAGACACCGACGGCGCGCGGTTCAAACCCGTCGCGCCCGGACGAGCGAGTCGATGCGGACACTCAGGGTCAAACTCACCGTCTCCGAGAGGGACCCGCCGCCGGAGGCGCGGGCGACGTTCGAGCGGATCGCCGGCTGTCACGAGGATCAGGCGATCTTCCAGGTGAACCGCACGGCGTACGTCGACCGCGACGGGTGGGGGTTCCGGGTGACCTACCGGTCACAGGAGGCGTTCGCTCAGACCACCTCGTTGCGGGAGCTCGAACGGACGATGGCTCGGGTCGCGCCACACACGTTCGAGCGGCGGGTGACGGACGAGAGCGAGTGAGAAGACACTTCGCGCCGGCGTGTCTCCTCTCGGACGGCCGATGACGAGCCACCGGGCCGAGCCGGCTGGCACCCGGCCGTGACGAGCCCTGTGAGTGCCGAGGCCAGATCCTATTCATACTATTTAGGAAGAACTGAGCGACCGTCGGAGAATCGCGTCTGCTACCTTCTGAGAGAGGACAGTCACAATCGAAAGGCGAATACAGTACACTCTGAGTCGCCACATGGTTGTCGGAGGCCTCGTTGCCGAGGCTCCCGTCGTCGAGTGTCTCGTTGTTGGGGACTCTGTCGTCGAGAGTCTCGTCGTCGGAACGTCCGCTGTCGACCTCCCGGACGTCGTCGGCGTGTCGCTCGGTGAGTTGCACCAACGATCGGAGGAATGCCGACGGCTGGGCGGGGCTGGCGGATTCCCCGGTCACAGCCTCAACATCGCGCCGAAACGACATCACGCCCGCCATACGTTCGCGCTGGTCGCCGACCGGTCCCTATTCTTGTGAGAAAACGAGTTGGCTGCGTGTCAGCACGAGCGTGACGCCCGTGACGATGGTCGTGAGGTGTCGCCGAAACAACGTCTCGATGGGGTCGCCGCAGCCGAACAGCACCTGTTGCCCAGTCCGGCGGAGTTGCCCGACGACGGGGGGCGCGAGGAACACGCCCTCCGGGATGCTGGCGGCGACTAACTGTCGGTTCGCGTCCAACCAGGAGTCAGAACGTCCGACTACTCTCCGGGACGCGCTCCTGTATCGTGTCGTTCGGCCGGCTCCCGCTACTGTCGGTCGGTCCGACAGTGCGCGGGGGCTCCTACCTGTTAAGCGGTTACCGCGAGTGTCGAACGACGGTGGAGTGAGCTAGATCCGGAACGAGCGCTCGAGATTCGATTCGGCTCCTCCACTTTTTGCGGAGGAACCTCTTCGAGACGCCACGAGTCCAAGCTGTCGGCCCCTAGTCTCACTTGTCCCTCGAACGAGACGGTCGTCCCTAGATTCAGGGTGCCCACTGAATCTCTGTTGAGCCCGTCAGCCGTTCTGGGAAGCACTGCCTCGCGAATGCGGCTCTGCTTGTCACGCAACAGACCCGGCGCAACGACTATTGATTTATGTTCGGTACGCGTGAGGCTCTCAGTCCGTCTCGGTAGCGAACCTTCTTGTGTGATACGGACGTATTACAGCACGTGAGCACTGACACCGACACTGGCGGCGACGGGGAGATGGAGAAGATCAATGTGCGGGTTCCGCAGGCGTTGTTGGCCGAGATCGACAGCGTGTGGGAGGAACGCGGCTACACGAACAAATCCGAGTTTATCCGCGACGCGCTCCGCGACGCCGTCGCACCGCCGACAGAACTCTCCGCGGAGGCGCTCCACCACCTCGCCGAGGGCCGCGAACAACGCGAAGACGGCGAGACAGTCTCGCAGGCAGACGTGAGGGATCGACTGGGCCTCGATGACTGAGGTCGAGTGGACGCCGAAGGCACTTGACTTGCTCGACGGACTTGACACCGAGACGCAGGAACGACTCGTCTCGAAACTCGACGAGGCGAAAGACTGGACCACCCACCGACTCGAGAAACTGACCGGCTACCCGTACTACAAGCTCAGAACCGGCGACTACCGCGCGATCATCACTTGGAACCGAGAAGACGACCGGCTGATCGTCGAAGCTGTTGGCCATCGGAAGAACGTCTACGACCGGCATCTGCCGCCGTGAACCGGTGTACACCGTGTGCAACGGTTAGAACGTGTGGAGTACCTCGGAGCTTACCGTCAAGGTAGTTCACGACGAACCCACTCTCACCGATGATGTCGACCACTTCGCAGTGCTCGGAGTCGAGACGTACTGAGAACTGAACTAGTTGTGAGTCGTGACCACCGGTACTTTCCGAACGAGACTGTCGTGTGAGAGACAGACAGTTGTCTAGTCCCACAGACACCACGAACACCCCGAGCCCTGCGCTGCTCGGATCGATCTGTGTTCTCACCGTACGCTCGTCGAAGCAGATCGCGCCAACGGGTCAGCCTCAGCCCCTGTCGGAGACGACTGCTCGCGCAGCCGGGGGTGGCGTCTCGAACCACTCGACGGCGAGAATCTCCTCGCTCAGACCGTCGTCGCCAGCCGTGTCCCACCGCTCCGGGTACAGTCCCACCGCGCCACCGACCTGTCGTGCTTCGAACACCACGTCTAGGAGGGAGCCGCGACGCTGTGGGTCGCTCTCGTCGACGTACCGCGTCCGCGACGCGACCCACACACCCGTCAGTTCGATCTCGACGCCGGCCTCCTCGAACGCCTCGCGGCGAGCCGTCGCCGCCAGCGACTCCCCGGGCTCGTTGCCGCCGCCGGGGAAGTGCCACTCGTCGGGGTGGGTCGCCTCCCGGAGCAACAACACCTGCCCGTCGTCGTCCGTCACCCGAGCCCGTGCGGAGCCGTGGAACCCTGCACGGTACTGGTCGAGGCCGTGCTCGAACCGGTCGTGGTCGTCGACGACCGTCGTCTGTGTCGTCGGGAACGCACCGAACCGGTCGCGCAGCGTCGCCAACTGCTCGTCCGTCCGGCGACGACTCTCGGCCGCGAGTGACGTAGACACGCCCCGAACGTCGCGTGGCAGCGACCTGTCGGTTACGGTCGCGTGTGGTCTCGTGTCACGCCCGTCGGCCCCAACCCGTGTCGGGCCGGAAGTGCGTCCAGACGCCGACGACGACGAACAGGAGGCCCGCGACGCCCACGAGCGGGAGCCCCCAGTCGACGGCGATCCGGTCACCAGACCAGTACTCCCGACCCAGCAGGAGCGACGCGACGATCAGCACTCCACCGCCGCAGAGCGACACCGGTGCGGGTGAACGACCCCGCCGCAACGCGACGGCCGTGAGCCCGGCGACGAGGAGTGCCACGACCACAGCCGCCGCCGAGAGTGGGTCGAACCCGGTGATCGATCCGGGGGTGTACTCCATCGTGTAGTACGGCTCGCCGTCGGTGTGGCCAGCCGGGAGCTTCCGAGACCACGGGAGCCACGCGCCGACGACACCGGTCGTGGCCGCGACGAACGTGGCGACGAGAGGCGGGGGCAGTCTGTCGGGCACGAACGCACAGCCCACCCCCGCCGGAAACTGTCTTGTGGCGGACGGCCCGTGTCTCGGTGGCCGTAGGCCACGGTGCCGACGGCGTCGAGACCGTAGGAGCCAAATACACGGGGGGGCAACTCTCAGTTGCGTGCGAGGGTAGCCAAGCTGGGAAACGGCGACGGACTCAAGATCCGTTCCCGTAGGGGTCCGTGGGTTCAAATCCCTCCCCTCGCACTGTGCCGCGGGGTCGCCACGCCCCGCACAGTGCGGGAAGACCGCCTCTCGGGGCGATCTTCCCTCGCAAAATCCTCTCGACGACACACAGACAGCGACGGCACTCGGCGACTGTCATGGACGTACAGGAGACGGGTGTCGTTCAGTCGTCGACACGACCGCCGTCGGCGGCGACCCCGACGATCCGGTCGGCGACCCGCTCGGCCGCGGCCGGGTCTGGCCGCGAGCCCGCGGCGATCTCCTCGCTCAGTGCCGTCGCCAACTCGGTCACGTCTGCCTCCGGCTCGTCGGCGACGCGGTCGAAGACGGGACGGTAGCCGGCCGCACAACGCCGCCCACCGTCGGTGCCGTTCGCGTCGACGACGTGCGCGATCTGTCGGACTGCCTCCTCTGGTTCCATACACGTCCCGTAGACGGCCACGGACTTGAAGCTACTCTAAGTCGAAACCGAGTTACAAATCGTCGTCCGCGTCGTCCGCAGTACCACTCGCGTCGTCGGTGTCGTCTGCCGCGTCGGTCCCGCTCACCACGCCTTCGCGGTCGGTCGCTTCGACGAGCCTGCGGTCGACCGCACGGACGTACTCCGCGGCGACGGCTGGCTCGGCGGCGGCGACGGCGAGCGCGCGGTCGTAGCCGTGTGTGAACTGGCTCTGGAGCTCTCCCGGCGGGAGCTTGTTCCTCGCGACAGTCCGTGCGGTCTCCAACGGGGCAGCGAACGCTTCGGGCGCGTCGCCGTCCCCGTCCACTTCGGGACGGTCGTTCGCGTCGTCTCGTCCGTCTGTGGGAGCACCGGCGACTCCTGCGGCCGCCTCGACGGCAGCCTCGTGGAGTTGGGTGAGTACGTCTCGGACGTCCGCCGGCACGTCGTGCGCCACGCCACAGCGCACGGCCGGTGGGGTCAAGTGTGTTGTCCACAGCGTCGCGCCGATCCCCGTACGTCGGTTGCACTGTCGACACGAACCCACCACTCTCTACGCACAGTCGCGTCAGGACTTTCCACCCGGAGTTCGTCGAAACAGTCGTGAGACGTGTCGACAGACAGAGTCGCGAGACCCTCGTCGTCGCGGCCGCCGCCGGCTCGGCGGCGACAGTGGCCGCCGGTGCCGCCGTCGGGTTCGGTCGTCCGTGGTTCGTGTTCGCGGCTGTCAGGTGGATCTTCGCCCGCACACCGGACTTCCTCGTCCGGTTCGGGATCACGGAGGTCGGTGGTGCCGCACAGCCGTTGTTCGCCGTCGGTGTCGGTGTCGCTGCGGTCGGTCTGCTCGGTGCGACCGTTCTCCTCGGAGTGCGCGTCGCGGACCGAGTGGGGACGCGCGCCGCAGTACCAGCGACCGTCGTCGTCACACAGGCGCTCCTCGTGCTCGCAGCGGGCGGGACAGCACCCGCGGCCGTCGCGGGGAGTCTCGCAGGCACAGTGGTTGCGCTGGCGAGTACCGACGTGCGTGACACGGGCGAGGACCGGCGGACCGTGCTCCGCGCGCTCGGCACCGCCGGCGTCGCCGTCGGGGTGAGCGGTCTGTTCGCCCGACTGTCGGGTGGCGGCGGCTCCGGCGACGGTAGTGAGCCCGGTACCGTCACGACGACGGGGGTGGAGAGTGACGAACTCGAACGGCAGTTGTTCGAGACTGCCGAGGGACGCTCGCTCGACGTCCCGAACCTGGAGGGACTAGTGTCACAGAACTTCTACCAGGTAGACATCAACGCCGCAGACCCACGGACCCGCCGCGGAGAGTGGGAGTTGGAGATCGCCGGCGCAGTCGACGGTGGACAGACACTCGACTTCGCCGGGCTGGTCGACCACCCGACCGAGTACCGGTTCGTCTCTCTGCGGTGTGTCGGCGAGGAGGTGAACGGGGAGAAACTCGACACGGCGCTCTGGACGGGTGTGCCCGTGGCGGCGTTGTTGTCGGACGTGACACTCGACGACGAGGTGACACACGTGGCCGCCAGCGCCGCAGACGGCTACACGATGGACTTCCCGGTCGAGGCGTTGGAGGACGCCTTCCTGGCGTTCGGGATGAACGGTGGCCCACTCCCGCAGGGGCACGGTGCGCCCGTCCGGCTGCTCGTCCCCGGTCACTGGGGTGAGATCAACGTGAAGTGGATCACCGAGTTGGAGTTCCTCACCGAGGAGATCGACGGCTACTGGGAGAAACGCGGCTGGCACGGCACCGGCCCGGTTCACACCGTTGCCAAGCTCCACACGGTCGACACGAGCGGGCCGAGCGTCGTCGTCGGGGGCCACGCATACGCCGGCACGCGGAAACTCGACCGTGTCGAGATCTCGACGGACGGCGGCGACAACTGGGAGACCGCGACGCTCTCTGACCCGTTGCCCAGCAGGGTCCCGACCGACGCGGACCCGAGCGCACTCGACCTGAGCGACCCCGCGGACGACGCTGCACGGATGTGGCGTCACGAGTACGTCGCCAGCGAGCGACACGAGGTGGTCGTCCGCGCCGTCGAGGCCGACGGCACCGTCCAACCCCGCGAGGAGGGTGAGGGGAAGCCGTTCCCGTCGGGGGCGACCGGCTGGGTCTCCCAGACTGTCGACCCGAGCGACTGACGCGGTAACCCGAGAGTTACTAACACACGGTCTCCCGATCCAGCAGGCTTATTAACAGAAAATAGGTAGATAACAACGTGAGCGAGGCGACAGCCACACGACGAGAGACGGGAGACACGACGAGCGTCGCGGCGGGGTTCGGCGCGACGGGAGTGTTGGTGTTGTTGTCCGGAGTGACCGCGTGGCCGTTGGTGAACGGTGGGTCAGCGGGGCCGCAGGTGAAACTGTTGTGGATCGGCTGGGTGGCGTTCGCGTCGATGGGCGGCGCGGCGTGGATCGGCGCACGTGTCCCTCGCGAGCGGGCACGAGTCCTCGTGTGGGGGTACGGACTCGCCAGCGGCGCGATGATCACCAGCGCCTCCGTGTTTCTGCTACCGCAAGCGATCAACCAGTCGGCGACGTTCGGGGGGTTCGGCATCGCGCTCGGACTGCTCGTCGGCTACTCCGCACACGCACTGGGTCACCGACTCGGCCACCTCGACGTGCCGGGTGACCGTGCGATTCTGGAGCTGACCGCCCACGCGCTCTCGGCGGGGCTGATCATCGGCGTGATCTACGGCAACATGCCCGGACTGGGGCTCCTGTTGGGGTTGTCGATCGTCTCCCACAAGGGGCCAGCGGGGTACGCGGCCGCGAACCGCTACGTCGCTCGCGGCGGCGACTGGCGTGCGGTGTTGCTCCCTGCGGCGGGAGTCGGGATCAGCGCGCTCGGGGCGTCGTTCGTCGCGTTGCCGACGGACACGACCATCCGGGGTCTGGTGTTCGGCTTCGCGGCCGGCGTGTTCGTCCACGTCGCGACGGACTTCCTCCCGCGGTGTGAGCTCGGTTCCGAGATCCACGACGCGCTCGCCGTCGACGGAGACGCGCACGAACTACTCGACCGACTCCGGACACACGCCGTCGTCTCGACGTGTCTCGGTGGGGTCGCCGTCTTCGTCGCCTGGGTACTAGTCGCCTGACACGACCGCTCGACGGCGGCCGTTCACGACCCCGGGTACTCTCTGTCCAGGTCGAGATCGTCCACGTCGAGGTCGTCTCCGGTGTCGTCGGCCGTACCGGGGTCACTCGCCGCGTCGGCTTCTGTCGCGGTGGTGTCGCTCGTATCGGCGCTCGTCGCGTCGGCGTCAGAGTCACCCGACGCGACGGCACCGTCGTCCGTGTCGGTGCGGCCACCGACCTTCTTGACACCCTCGCCTTCGAACTCCGGGCGGATGTCGTCCAACAGCTCCGCCTCGCGGTCGTACACGTCCTCGGGGGCCGGCGGCTCGGGGAGCGCCTCCGGCTCGGCGGCGACGTGTTCGATCCCCTCGTAGCCCGTCGGCGCGCGGCCGCCGTCGTCGAACCACTCGTGGAACGCGTCGCGGAACGTCTCCTGACCGGCCAACGACCGCCCACCCCGCTCCCGGAACCAGAACAGGAAGTCCGTCTCGTGGTCCGTACACAACACCACCTCGTCCATCGGCTCCCCGTACACCACCTCGGCGACGTTGCACGCCTCCTTGTCGGCCTCGCCGTGGAGCAGGTAACAGGCGTCACACGGCTTGCCGATCACCGTCTGGAGCCGGAGCAGTCGTTTACGCGTGTCCGGCGACATCGCCTCCAACGACCGCCACTCGTCGTCGTCGCCGAACAGCTCCGACTCGTCGAACCGCCAGCCGTGGAGCCCGATGCTGACTTTGCCCATCGTCGCCGTGTAGCCCGGCGACACTGAAGAACGCCCCGTTCCGGCCGGCCGACGCTGCCTGCGGCTCGCCGGGAGGTTTTTGCCGTCTGGGTTCCGTCCCCACAGACGTGCAGACGGACCAGCGACGCCGAACCCGGCAGCGACGACGCCGGCCGTCCGACGACACCGAGTCCGGCGGTGGCTCCGAGGCCACGGGTGACACGGCGGCTGGNGACACGGCGGGAGAACAGCCCGAGAACGACCAGTCTGGCGACCACGCGATCGCGATCGTGCTCGAACGGCTGATCTGGACGATCATGTCGTCGTTCTCGTTGTTGTTGGCCACCGGCGCGGCGGTGCTCGCGGTCCGGGCGGACGGACCGACTGCGGTCGGACTCGCACTCGCGGCGGTCGTCGTCGCCGTCTCGGCGGCGTACTTCCTCTACCACATGTGGCAGGCCCCCGAGGACGCACAAGAGTTTTGAGCGACGACGGCCGACTCTTTGGCGATGGCACCAGTCGCGTCCACGATCCGGTCGCGTCCCCCCGCCGTCGACCGTGTAGGGGCGTGAGCCCCCGCCTCCTCCCCGCGACGGGCCTCGCTCGTCTCCGCCTTCTCGCGTCGCGTTCGACGACCAGCTACCTACACACTCGTATGTCGACGACACCCACCACGACGCTACACGCGTCCACACGACAGCCACGGTATCGCACACGACGACCGCGAACTCGCACCCGGCGGCCGTCGAGCCGCACACGACGACCGCGGAACCACACCTGGCGGCCGTCGAGCCGCACACGACGACCGCGGAACCACACCCTGCGGTCGTCGAGCCGCACACGACGGTCGACGAACCGCCAGACAGAACACGGGAACACGCGAACGGAGGCACGACGATGAGCACACAGCGCGAGACGGACGAGACGGACGGCGAGGCCGACCTCTCGGGCGGGTACGACCCGGAGGCGGTCGAGCCGAAGTGGCGCGACCACTGGGTCGACGCCGAGACCTACCGGTTCGGTGACGGCGACGCCGACTCCGACACCGCCTACACGATCGACACGCCGCCGCCGACCGTCTCCGGCAGTCTCCACATGGGCCACCTCTACGGCCACACGCTCCAGGACTTCGCGGCCCGGTTCCACCGGATGTACGACGGCGACGCTCTGTTCCCGTTCGGCTACGACGACAACGGAATCGCCTCGGAACTGCTGACCGAACAGGAGTTGGGCGTCCACCACTCCGACTACAGCCGTCGAGAGTTCCAACAGAAGTGTCGCGAGGTGTGTGTCGACTACGAGGAGAGCTTCACCGAAGAACTCCAGTCGTTGGGCGTCTCCGTCGACTGGTCGCGCACCTACAAGACGATCGAGCCGGAGGTGCAACGCACCTCACAGCTCTCCTTCATCGACCTCTACCAGAAGGGTCGGGAGTACCGCGAGCGAGCGCCGACGATCTGGTGTCCGGACTGCGAGACCGCGATCTCGCAGGTCGAGATGGAAGAAGAGGAACGCGACTCGGAGTTCGTCGACGTCGCGTTCACGCTCGCCGAACTCGGATCGGAGCCGCCCGCAGACCCACGACGGGAGGCGAGCGAGTACGCGGTGCCGACGGAGCCGGGCGACGAGGTCGTCATCTCGACGACCCGGCCGGAACTGCTGCCGGCGTGTGTCGCGATGTTCGTCCACCCGGACGACGACGCGAACCAGCACCTCGTCGGCGGGACCTGCGAGGTTCCCCTGTTCGGCCACGAGGTGCCGATCTACGCCGACGACCGTGTCGAGGCCGACACCGGCACGGGGATCGTCATGTGTTGTACGTTCGGTGACCAGACCGACATCGAGTGGTACCAGGCCCACGACCTGGACCTGCGGGTCGCCATCGACGAGTCCGCGACGATGACGGAGTTGGCGGGCGACTACGAGGGCGCTTCGACGGAAGACGCTCGCGCCGCGATCAAGACGGACCTCGACGACGAGGGCGCGTTGCTCGCACGCGACCCGATCGACCACGTCGTCCAGGTCCACGAACGCTCCTGCGACGCGGCCGTCGAGTACCTCGTCACCGAGCAGTGGTACGTCGAGATGCTCGACCACACCGACGAGTACCTGGAGGCGGGCCGGGAGATGGACTGGTACCCGGAGAAGATGTTCTCCCGGTACGAACACTGGATCGAGGGGTTGGAGTGGGACTGGTGTATCTCCCGCCAGCGCGACTCCGGGATTCCGTTCCCGGTGTGGTACTGCGCCGACTGCAACGAGGAGATTCTCGCCGAACCGGAGCGACTCCCGGTCGACCCGATCGCCGACGCCCCGTCTGTCGACACCTGTCCGGCGTGTGGCCACGACGAGTTCGAGCCCGAGCAGGACGTGTTCGACACGTGGGCGACCTCCTCACTCACCCCGTTGATCAACGCCGGCTGGGGGTACGACGAGGAGACGGGCGAGATCGGCTTCGACGAGCCCAACCTCTACCCGATCGACCTCCGGCCACAGGGCCACGACATCGTCTCCTTCTGGTTGTTCCACACGATCGTCAAGTGTGTCGAACACACCGGAGAGGTGCCGTTCGACGGCGTCCTCATCAACGGGTGGGTGTTGGACGAGAACCGCGAGAAGATGTCCTCCTCGCGGGGGAACGTCGTCTCCCCGTCGACAGTGATGGACGAGTACCCGACGGACGCCATCAGGTACTGGGCGTCGGGGTACGCCGTCGGCGACGACTTCCCGTACAAGACGAACGAGCTCCGGCAGGGCGAGAAGCTGCTCCAGAAGCTGTGGAACGCCTCGAAGCTCGTCGACGACCTGGCGAGTGAGGCGACCGACGGAGCACCACCGGAGCCGGGTGCGGCCGAACCGACCGAACTGGAGCCGGTCGACGAGTGGCTCCTCTCGAAGCTGGACGACGTGGTCGAGACTGTCACCGACCACTTCCGTGCCCACGAGTACGCCAAGGCGCGGACGGCGCTGCGGACGTTCTTCTGGGACACGTTCTGTGACAACTACCTCGAACTCGCGAAACAACGCACGGGGGCCGCGCAGTCGACGGCGTACGCCCTCCGGACGGTCCACGAGACCGTTCTCCGGCTGTTCGCGCCGATCCTCCCGTTCGTCACCGAGGAGGTGTGGTCGGCCGCCTACGCCGACGGCGAGGAGAGCGTCCACCGGCAGTCGTGGCCGGAGCCGCAGGGGTACGACGCGCCGCTGGCACCCGGGGACCGCGCGATGGCGGTCGTCTCCGCGCTCCGGTCGTTCAAGAGCGACCGCGGGCTGGCGTTGAACGCGGATCTGGCGGCCGTCGACATCTACGGCGACGTGGCCGGCTTCGAGGACGCCGTCGCGAGCGTGATGCACGTCGACGAGTTGGCGACGTACCCGGACGCCACCGCGCCGGAGGCGACCGCCGAGATCGTCGACATCGATCTCGACTACGCGACCGTCGGGCCGAAGTACGGCGGCGCGGTCGGCGACATCGAGGCCGCAATCGCGAGCGAGTCGTACGAACTCGACGACGGGAAACTCCACGCCGCCGGCGAGACGCTCGCGGCCGACGAGTTCGAGATCGTCGAGGAACACGCCTACGACGGCGACGGGGAGCTCGTGGAGACGGACGAGGTCGTGATGGTCGTCCGTCTCGACGAGTAGGTACGTCGCTCGTCTCGTCCGGCGACGGTCCACTCGCCGTCTCGGTTGTCCGTCACCCGTCGAGCACGTCACACAGCCGTTCGGCCGACAGCTCCGCACGCGCTCCCAGCGTGCGCGACGCGACCGCTCCACAGGCGTTCGCGACTGCGAGAGCGGCACCGACGCCGACCTCGTCGCCGGCGGTCGCGCCCGGCAGTGACCGTTCGTTCTCGACTGTCGCCCGCGCGGCCGCTCGCACCGACTCCGACACCACCCCACGCCGAGCCGCGAGATACCCCGCCGCGAAGGCGTCGCCCGCACCGGTCGTGTCGAGTGCCGTCGTCTCGAACCCCGGGTGGGTCTGCTCCCACTCGCGCGTGTGGACGGCTGCGCCGTCGGCACCCAACGTGACGATCACCGCCGCGTCCGCGCGGAGTCGATCACCCCACGGGTCGGGCCCCAACGACGCCGCCTCGCGTTCGTTGACGAACACGAGGTCGGCCGACCCCAACGGGGCCGAGAAGTCGCGGTCCGCGAGCCGCCGCCCGGGGGCGAGACTCACCGTCGTGTCGCGAGCACGGGCGCGCTCGGCCACCGCCGCCGCCACCGCCGGGCTCTGGTTCGTCAGGTGACACACCCCCGTCTCCAGTGCCGTCGCCGGGAGGTCCGTCGCCCGGAACGCCTCGTTCTCACCGGCTCCCGACAACACCATCACCTCCCCGTCACCGTCGACGATCAGGTACTTCACCGCGGTCGCCCCCTCGGCCTCGACGAGGTGGGTGTCGACACCCGAGGCGGTCAGTTCCCGGCGGGCGCGTTCGCCGGTCTCGTCGGTGCCCGTCGAACCGAACAGTGCCGCGTCACCACCCAACCCCGCGAGGTTCACCGCGACGTTGGCCGCGCTCCCGCCACCGGCTGCCGCGGTCCCACGCAGTTGCACCTCGCCGTCCGGTGCCGGCAGTTCCTCCACCCTGAGGGTCACGTCCCAGTTGACGTGGCCCGCGCACAACACGTCGGTCACTCCCGCCGTGTTCGAGCGTGTGGGGCAAAGCCCTTGTCGTGCGGGTGTGTGAACGGCCGCCACCGATAACCTGTGGCTACATACAGTCGAGACACGTCGTGTGAGACGAGATGGGTTCTAGCAGTTCGGAACGAGTCGTCTCCGTGAGCGCACGAGGACAGGCGACAGTCCCGAAAGAGTTCCGTGAGAGGCTCGGTGTCGATGCCCCCGGGCAGGTAAAGTTCGTCCAGACGGACGACGGCGAGGTAATGGTCCGACCGATCACGTCTGTCACCGACCGCCGTGGTGTACTATCGGGAGAGACTGACGAGTCCGGACGGACGGGGATGGAGGTTCTCGCGGAGTCACAGTCGCGTGACGCGGCCGACAGTCGCTTGAGAGGGAAAGAGACGGACAGCGAGAAGACCACCGGAGACGAACAGACAGGTGGGTCGGTGGAGTGACTCCCGACGAGCTACCGAACACGGTCGTCGCGAGAATCACTCTTCGGGGTCGGCCCACGGTCGCGCCGCCGACTCCCCGAACAGTTCCCGCATCAGCGTGACGATCGTCTCCGGCGGGAACTGGCCGCTCTCGGTGACGATCGCGTCGACGTACCGCGGCGGAGTCACGTCGAAGGCCGGGTTCTCGACGCCGATCTCGCCGATCTCGTCGCGAGTCTCGTCGTCGATCACCTCCGTCTCGTCGCGCATCTCGATCTCGACAGTCTGGCCGGTCAGCGTCTCGGGGTGGAGTTTGATCGTCTGGGCGGCGACGACGATCGGTACCCCGCGTTCGCGCGCGTCGACTGCCAGCCCGGCAGTGCCGATCTTGTTGACGACGGAGCCGTCGGCGGCGATGGAGTCGGCACCGACGAGGACGTGGTCTACCTCGTCGAGGTACCGCCGCGCCGCGGAGTCGACGATCAGCGTCACGTCCACCCCCGCCGCACGGAGCTGTTCGGCGGTGATGTGCCCCTGGTTCCGTGGTCGGGTCTCCTTGACGACTGCCGACAGCTCTTTGCCCTGCTCGACGGCCGCCTCGACACACGCGAGTGCGTCTGTCGAGTGGCAGTGTGTCATCACCGTGTCGCCGTCCCGGAGCCGGTTGGCACCGATCTCACCCAGATCAGCCTGTGCGCGGTCGAGTCGGGTCTGAAACGCCGCGGCCGCCTCGGTCACGGACGTGCGGAGCTCCGCCACGTCGTCACCGGCCATTCGGTCTAACACGTACCGGAGTGCGTTCGGTAGCGACACTGCGGTCGGGCGAGTGTCGTACAGCCGCCGGCCGGCGTGGCGTTGTTCGCGACGGAACGCCGCCGGATCGTCTGCGTCGGACTCCCGTGCCTGTGTCGCCAACGCCCCGGCGGCAGCGTCCGCGATGGTCGCCGCGCCGCGGATCTCCATCGACGCGATCCGTTCGGCGGTCGCCGCCAACTCCGGGTGGAACTCCTCGCTCACACCCGCCCGTGCCGACCTGGGGAGTTAGCTCCTGCGGCTCCCCGGACGGTGACCGAGACACCACTGCGGGGAGCCGGGCCGTCCGGTGGATCGTGACGGGACACGGGCGTCTCCTGTCGCGGCAGTGCGTGAGACTCGCCGTAGGAGCTATGTCACCGTAGCCGCGACGCTAGGGCGTGTCCGACAGTGTTCCCGCGGCCGACGAGTCGGTGCCGTTAGGTGTGGTGTTGCTCGCAGCACTCGGGATCGTCACTGGTGTCCTCCAACTGCTCGGCGGACTCGGCTCGTTCCTCTCGGGTCCGCTCGGCTTCCTCGGCGGGACGGTCGGCGTGGTGTTCGCGATCGGTCAGATCGTCACGCTGGTGTCGTTGCTCCGTCTCCGACGGTGGGCGTTGACCGTCACCCTCCTCGTGATCGGTGTCGGTGCGCTCGCGTCGCTCGTCTCCGGGCAACTGCTCGGGTTGCTACTCGAGGGTGTCGTCGCCACCTACCTGTTGTCGGTGGCCGACCGATTCGACTGAAGCGACCCACTCACGGACTACGACTAGCGGAGACAGACGCGGAACCCTCCCGAGTCACTCGGTGCCGACCGGACGAGCCGCTCACGGCAGGCCGGTGAGTGTCGTCCGTGACGACAGTTTCCCCGACTCAGTCGGCCGTCGGTGCCGGCGCAGCGACGTCGATCTCACCGGCGTCGAGCTGTGCCTCGACGTTCCGGGCGGCCTGCACCAGATTCTCCATCTTCCCGTACGCGATCTCCCGCGGGAGCAGCTTCAGCCCGCAGTCCGGGGAGACGGTGAGCTTCTCCGGCGGGACGATCTCGAACCCCTGTCGGATGTTCTGCTCGATCTCGGCGACCGGCTCCACCTCGGCGGTGTGGGCGTCGACGACACCCAACGCGAGATCCGGCGCGAAGTTCCCGTCGGCGAACACGTCGAGCTGTTCGTAGTCGCCGTTACACAGCTCCACGTCGAACTCGTCGATGGGGAACTCGTTGATCTCCGGGTAGATCCGGGAGTAGTCGCCGTAACAGACGTGGAGCCCGATCCGGATCTCCTCGGGGACGCCGGCGACGATCCGTTCGAGCGCCTCGCCGACGATGGCGTGGTCGTCGACGTGTTGTGCGAGTGCGGGCTCGTCGATCTGGACGTACCGCGCGCCGGCGTCGACCAGCCGTTCGACCTCGCGGTTGACGAGGTCGGCCACCTCGTATGTCAACTCGGCGGTGTCGTCGTACTGTTCGTCGAACGCCCACCGGGCGAGCGTGTACGGCCCCGTGATCGGCACCTTCACCGGCCGTTCGGCCACCTCGTCGACGAACTCGAACTCCTCGACGAGCCACGGCTCGGCGTACTCCACCTCGTCGACGACCGAGGGCTTCCGGAAGGTGTTGTGGCCCCAGACCTTCACCGGGCCGTTGAACTCGTAGCCGTCGATCCGCTCGGCGAAGTACTCCACCATCTCGTTGCGTCGCACCTCGCCGTCGACGACCACGTCGAGCCCGGCGCGCTCGTGTTCGCGGGTGATCAGGCGTGCGGCGTCGTCCGTCGTCTCCTGCCAGTCGTCGGCGTCGAACCGTGTCTCGTCGTCCTCGAACCGTTCGCGAGCACGGTTCAGCCACGTCGGCTTCTTGTAGGAGCCGACGACGGTCGTCGGCAGGAAGTGGTCGTTCGGGTGGTTCTCCGGGCGGAACTGCTCGCGGTTCTGTGGGTTGCGGCTCATGCTGTCACCTCCGTCTCCAGTCGGTCGCGAGCGAGGGTCGCACCCTCGGCGAGCGCGGCCAACTTCTCTCGGTGGCGGTTCACCGGCAGGTAGAACGTCTCCGTGTTCTGTGTCACGTACACCGTCTCGAAGTCGGCCTGTGGCGTCTGGTCGTGGACCCAGGCGACCCGGTCGGCGACCGTCTCCGGGTCTTCGACGAGCGTGTTCTGGCCGTCGACCAACCCCAACGCCACGTCGTCTGTGGTCCCGTACTCGTTGATGCAGTAGCGGTTCTGTTCGCGGTCGCCAGCGACGAAGTCGAAGCCGACCGCGTCGACTGCCGCATCCATCAGGTGCGCGTACGGCTTCTCTTCGAAAGCGCCCCAGTAGGTGTTGACCACCACGTCGGCGTCCGTCGCCGTCGCGACCGTGTCGATGGCCGCGCTGGCGCGCTCGTCGACCCCGTCTTCGGGTGGGTTCACGACGTAGCTGGGCTCGTTCAGGAACAGTGTGCCGTGAGCGGGGAACGACTCCACCTCGGCGGCCAACAGCTCTGCGACTGCCGCGAGTAGCTCCGCCTCGTCGTCGTAGAACTCGTCTGTCGCCAGATCCGCCAGCGTGTACGGCCCCGGCAACACCGCCTGGAGACTGTCCGCGGTGTCGCTCTCGAACGCGACCGACTCCCCGTCGTGTGTCTCGAAGTCGTCTTCGCGGTCGAGCAGTTCCGTCGCGGCGGTCAGCTCTGCCCCCACGTCACCCGACGGCTGGATCTCGTCGACGATCTGCGGGTCGCGGTAGAAGTTGTTGTTGTCGTAGTACCGGACGATCCCGCCCGTCTCGACGCCCTCCGCCAGCGTCAGCGGGTGGGCCAACATGTCGTCCCACCGCAACTGTCCCTCGACGACCCGGTCGAGGCCGGCCGCGACTTGGTCGGCGATCACCGTCTCTCGGGCCGCGTCGTAGGCGGCCGCGACTGCCTCGCTCTCGTCGCCGGAGAGCAGGTCCCCCTTCTGGTGACCCTTCAACTCCGACAGTTCCCGCTTCGCGGGGTCCGGTATCGGGTACAACCCCGACGTCGTCGCGACGATCTCTGTCATCACACGGCGGTTCGCCATGCTCGTTCATAATACTGGCGAGACGTTTGTATGCACGAAGGTAATTAATCTGTCCGGCTGTGGCTGTGTGGGTTCAGTCCGAGTCTGTCGTCGCGGTGAGGAGAGCCACTACAGTCGGTGAGTGAGCGTGTAAGTATCCTACGTTGCCCGCAGCGTGAACGGGTGCGAGAGCGAAGGTACGACCGGTCGGAGACGTGTCGCGACCGACACGGCTTCGTAGATCGTGTGCACAGGAGTCACGACGACGCTGACTCGGCGACTCGCCAGTCGAGCGGAGCGTAATTCGTCTTCCCGAGCGGGAACGCGAACGCCTCGGTCGCCCGGGCCGCGACTCGGAGTGCGCGAGTACTCGGTCGTCGTCGGTCCTCGTCGCGCAGCCTCACTCGTCGCAGTATTCGATTCTATCTAGTTGCGACAAATTCTCTTGTCAAAAACTCACTCACTGACAGCAAGACAATAGTTAAGTACGTGTAACTACTATGTATCGATGCGTATACAATGGACGAGAACACGGATCAGGATACGGAACGAAGTGCATCGAGACGCAAGATACTCACGTCGTCGGCGACCGGTGCGGCGATGTTCGGAGCCAGTGGTCTCGTCGGGACAGTGAGGGCACGAGAACAAGGTCACCAGCCGACTCCTCGGGAGTTGGAACGAGTCCTCGCTCAGTCGGAACACATCGGACTCAAACGTGGTGTTCGGAAGGAGGTGAACAAGGATACAATCAGTTCCGTTGATGAGCTCGACCAATCGGTAACTGCTGGTCCAGGTCATCCAGATGTCTACTATGGCGAGTTTAGCAACGCTCGTCCACCATCTGGTGACTACTACCACCTATCGGACGATGGAACTGGATCAGGTCAGACGGCACCAATCAGCGTCCGCGACCGAGACGTTCGCGGCCAATTACTTGACTTCCTTAGTGTTAAGAAAAAGCTTGGATGTCAGCCAATTTTGGGACACGATCTCTGCGTCAAGGTAGCGGCTGGCTTCGATATCGCTCTTCAGACTAAAGAGGGGCCCAAGCTCGGTGGCGAACTGTTCATGGACATCACACTCAGTGTCGGCTTGTTCTCCATTACGATCTCGCCAGCCGGCTTCGGGGTATTCCTGGGTGGGAAAGATGAGGAGGAAGGTTGGTGCGCACAAGTCAAATCGGCAGCACCGGGTCCGCTTCCAGGAAAGCTCGAGCTTCTCCCGTGCTTTACCTTTCGGGCAATCAAAGAGGGAGACAAGTACGGACTGAAACTCACCTTCCCCGAATTCAAAGTGTGCGCAGACGAGGGCGTCTGTGTGGATATCGCCACCATCGCCCCGGCGATTCGAACACCACTGTTCGGACTTGACGACCTTCCAAAAATTTAACTAAAGAAACATAATTAGAAAATACGATAAATCAGGATCGATAAGCTGTTGTCCAAGTCTTTATTCCAATTATAATTGTAAAAGGAACAGAAAACGGGAGTAAAATCCATATATCTTTCGGACCAAAGGGAGTAACGACCAGCGAAATTTCGGCGACGACAATGACGGCAGTCATCACAAGGACGCACCCAGCGATTCGCAGATCAAGCGAGCCGTAGTTCGTGCTCCCGAGTGGGAATTCGAACGCCTCGATCGCCTGTACCGCCGACCGGAGGTGTGCGAGCGTCCGGTCGCCGTCGGCTCCTGTCGGAGTCACTGCCAGTGTTCGGCTGTCGAACACACGGTCGGCAAGTTGTTCGTGACACAGCTCTGCGGCCCGAAATCCTCCGATCTCGGCCGTCCACTGTGGGGTGTCAGTGAGTTCGTCGTGCGCGACTAACGTCTCGCCACGACGCTGATAGGACATCCACCTGTGGGTGAGAACGTACTCGAAAGTTTCGAGCACGACGAACGACAGTGGAACGAGACCAAACACTCCGACCGTAATCGCGAACCAGTTGACATCCGCACCACGCACTAAGAGTCCGAGTGCGAGCCAAACGAAAAACAACACCGGAACGATTGGCAGTGTGTTCGTCAGTGCCCGCACCATCCCAGCGAACAACACGGCACGCCGATCCGTGCGGACAGATGCCGTCACACGTTCTTCTGGGGGGTCTACTTCACGAACCGTTCTGTCAATCTTTGGATGAGTGAACCAGCCGAACAGCCCGTTCTCGCGGTAGCTCCCCCAGTCGACAAGCGTTTTCACCACGACGGCGACCAACAGGAACGCGGTCGTGTCCAGTCCGGTGGCTCCGAGCACCAACACGCCGGCCACGACCCCCGCCTCCTGAGTCGGGACGGCGAAGACACTCCGTGGCGAGGCCGTCTTGTACCGTCGCTGCCGGAGGTACTGCCGGTCGATCACCGCAACGTGTGAGACGAGCAACGACACGACACTCACCACCACCGCCGGCTCTGTCACGGCAGCGAGCGGGTCAACGACCGCAGCAAGGAATCCGAACAGGACGATCGCAAAAAAGAGTGAGATTTCGACACTACTCGACAGTGACGAGACGTTCCGTGGGTACACTGGCGGGAGGGCGTCAACGAGCGTGACACGACCGAGTCTGCGCTCAAGATCGCTGGGGGTCGTCTCCACGGTTCCATCGCTCTCGTACAACCGACCACCGCCGTGTGACTGCCCCAGTTGGTCGTAGTCCGGTGGTTGTTGTGCGAACAACCCTTTGATCCCGGCGGCCAACACTGCAACGAGGAGTTCGACCGCGTAGACGAACGCGAGTGTTCCGGGGTCCCACCCGAAGAACGACACTCCTGTCAACGGAATGAGATTCGCTACGACCGTTGGCAGAAACCCGACAGAGCGCCTATTTGTTATCTTCACTGTGCAAACATACTCTTGTTCCAACAAGAAACCTACGTTCTCCGGGCTTCCGTAAGGCGACTGACTCGTGTGTCTGTGGTCGCTCGCCGCCACAGCCACCCGAAGACGGCCACGGAGAGTGGCGCGCCGAACGCGACGAAGTACACCGACACCGACGGAGCCTGTGAGAGCGCCCAGCCCGCAGCGGCGACGGCACAGCCCGCGAGCGCGACAGTCACTCCGGTGACACGCCAGTCGAGTCGGCCACGGTTCGACACCGACGACGGGAGTTCGAACGCCTCGACGACCCGGTCGTCCGCCCGGACGTGGGTGATCTCGTTGTCGTACTCCGCCCCGGTCGGTCGGATCGCGACCGTTCGCGTGCCGTAGAGCCGGTCGGCGAGGTGACCTCCGTGGAGCGACACTTGTCGGACCTCGCCGACAGCCACCGCCCACTGTGGTGTCTCGGTGAGTTCGTCGTACGCGAGAATCGTCCCTCCGCGCCGCTGGTACACCAGCGTCCCGTGTGTGAGTGTGTACTCGACTGTCTTCAGCACGACGACGACGGTCGGTCCGAGACCGAAACACGCCAGCGCGACGGGGAGGCCGCTCTCGACAGACGAACGAGTGAGTGCGGCCCACGCGAGGGCGAACCCCGGGGCGAACTTCAACACCGACTCCACAGCGCGCCAGAGCGCGGCAGTGAGAACGACACGCCGAGCCGGGCGCACTACGGCCGTCGGCTCCGTCTCGGGGACAGACACCGACGGGAGTTCACCGGGCGCTCTGTCAGTGCCGGTGATCGGTTCACCACGGTAGCCTCGCCACTCGGCGAAGAGTTTCACCGCCACGAACACGGCCAACGCACCGGTCGGCCCGACACCGCTCGCGACGGTGAACACCGCCACGACCACCAGCGCCTCGCCCGTCGCCGCCTCGAACAGTCCACCCGGTGTAGCCGTCTCGTACTGGTGTCCACGGAAGTACTGGCGCTCGGTCACGGCGACGTGTGAGACGACCAGCGAGGCGGCGCTCGACGCGACGGTCGGCTGGGAGAGTGTCGCCACCACGTCGATGGACTGACTCAATACGGCCAGGAATACGGCAGTGAGCGTCACCAGCGTCCCGAACCACCTCGTCGCGAACGAGACGTTCCGGGGGTACACCGGAGGGAGCCAGTCGGCAATCCTGACGCTCCCACGCCGCCGGTTGAGGTCGCTCGGGCCGACGGAGATGTCCTCTCGTTTCCCCGACTTGAGAGCGGTGTCCCCCTTGGGTCGTCTCAGTTCGTCGTAGTCCGGTGGCTGTGCGGCGAACAACGCCTTCACCCCGGCGAACGGAACCGCGACGAGTAGCTCGATCGCGTACACGACTGCGAGTGTCTCCGGACTCCACCCGAGAGCGAACACTCCGAACAACGGAGCGACGTTCGTCGCGACTGAGACGAGAAATGTGACCGCCGAGGTGTTCGGTCGTGTTGTCATTGGATTACAACTCATACACACCGAACAAGAGAACGTCGGTCTCGTCCTGCCAGGCTCGGTGTGGAAGTGTGTATCGACCACTCGTTCGGCATCAAGGGAGGTGGTCTCGTGCTCGGTGTCGGCTTCAGTTAGAACCCCGGAAGTCTGTACCTGTCGCAGGAACCAGCGTCGATCGAGTTGCCGAACGGCCGGGAGTTGTGAGCCGCTCGACAACTGCGACGGGGACGTAGCGACTCACCAGGATCCTCTGTTCTTGCGCGTGGACAGACACTGCTCCGCCTGGCTGCCGCCGATGCGAGCACAGGAGAGTCGGAGCGGCTCCTAGCACAGTCGGAACACTTCGGATACACCCCTCGTGGCTCAAGTCCGAAACAGATCAGTGCGATGGGCGGCCGGCTCTCGGATCGATCACACTCGACAGTACTACACGACCGGCTCGACACCGTCGCGTCGGCCGTCTAACACCGCGAACTGTTCGTCGCGGCGTTCCTCCAAGTACGCGAGCAGCCGCTCGGCCCACCGGAGTTTCCGGGCCTTCTCCGCGGAGAGCGTCTCGTCGTCGAAGTCCCACCCGAGGAACCGGAGCCGTGCCGCGCCGAGCGCGTCCGCGAGGTACGCCGCTCGGTCGCCGTCGGTGAACCCGCCGAGGTTCTCGACACCGTCCACGGGAGCCGCCTGTGTCGTCGCCAGGGCGTGTTCGGGGTCGGTCTCGGGAAGCCACTCGGCGAGTAAGTCGCGGTTGTCACCGTGAGCGTGGACTGCGACGGGTGCGCCGCGGGTAGTGCGGTCCGCGACCGTCCCGGGGTTCTTGTCGAGATCCGTCACCATCAGATCCACCGTCACCCCGACGTCCGCGAGTCGGTCGGTCGCGGTCGAGGCGGCGAACACGAGGTCGGCCTCGCGTGCGACTGCCGTCTCGGACTCCAGTGACGGGCCTGCGCCGGCGACGGCGACGGTCCGACCTGTACAGTCCACTCGTGTGTGGTCGAACGGCTCGGCGACGGCCGCCAGTTCGTCGCGGGCGGTTCGGTCGCCGCCGCGTCCGTACCCGAAGTCGTCGAGGATCGACTCGTAGATCGGCTCCCAGTCGGCGAACTCCATCGTCTATCTCCTGCGTCGGGAGCGTCGAGAGGCTTCTGGTGTGGCCACGTCACCACGGAACTGCCGCTGATCGAGTTTACGGACTGGCCGGAGTGGCACCCAAGTACCCCTACCCGTGGTGCCGTTCCGGCTTCACGTGAGTGGTGTACCCGGCTCGGTATAAGTTTTCCCTACTTTCGCCGGTCGTCGAAGCGGCCGACGGCGGCCGCGAGTGAGTCGTCACCGGTGACGCCGTCGACCAGTGTCGACAGCCCGGCGACGGAGCCAGCGACGAGTGCGGCCGTCCCTTCGCTCCCGACGGCGACGGTCACGTCCGTCCCCGCGGCGGCTGCACGGAGTCGGCCGACCTGCTTGGCGTCGAGTCCGCTCAGTTCGTACACGCGTGTGGCAGCCGTGGTGGCCGGTGCGTCGGTGTCGATCCGATCGAGGTGTCGCTGCGCCTCGCCGGGGGCGGTCACGTCCAACTCCTCGACGGCCACATCACCATCCGCGGTGGTGCGGTCGCGAGTGAACTCTGCACCGACGAGCGCGGCGTCGCGAGTCTCCGCCACGTCGTGGGTGCGGATCACGTGTGCGCCTCGCTCGACGGCCATCGCGGTCGCCGCCAGCGACACCGGTAACGCACCCTCCGTGTCGCGGCCGGCGATCGTCTTCAGGAAGCTCTTCCGGTTGATCGACACGAGCATCGGTCGCCCGTAGCCGCGGAACTCGCGGAGTCGGCGGAACGTCTCGCGGTCGTCTGCGTGGGTCTTCGCCTCGCTCCACCCGCCGAAGGCGGGGTCGACGATCGTCTTGTCGGTGAAGCCGTTCTGTGTGAGTGCCTCGTAGATCTCGTCGACGTCCTCGATCGCACCCGGTCGTTCGAGGTTCGGCGGCGACGCCATCTTCGACACCGCGGCGTCGTGGTCCCGACACACCCGCGGCATCTCCGGGTCCGCGAACCCGCAGATGTCGTTGACCATGTCGAACCCACGCGAGAGCGCCTCGTCGGCCACCTCGTGGTAGCGTGTCTCGATGGAGAAGACGGCGTCACCGGAGACGGACTCGATCGTCTCCAGTGCGGTGTCGAGGCGGTCGAGTTCCTGTTCCGGCGAGAGTACGTCCAGGTCCTTGTTGGCCGACTCCAGCCCGACGTCGACGATGTCGGCCCCTTCGCCGATCAGCTCCTCGTCGACGTACGCCGCCGCCTCGCCGGGGTCGTCGTACACGCTCGGGTCGTACGGCGACTCCTGTGAGACGTTCAACACACCCATGATCCGCGGTGGGTGATCGTCGCCGATCCCCAGTCCCGCTGCGTCGATGGTTCGCACGTCCGTCCACTGGGGCCGGCCAGACATAGAGTCGGCGGTCGGAGGGCGACGACCGACAGAGCTACTCAGTGTTCTGTCGTATCAGTCGAGTGAGTGGTCGACAGCCAGTCTTGTGGGGTCTCGCCCGTGATCGGCGTGATACTGATGGTCGCAATCGTCGTCGTTCTGTCGTCAGTGTTGGGAGCGGCGGTGACAGTGTCCCCCCCCCGGTGAACTGACGATCCGGTTGACCGGCGAACCGGACGGCGGCACCGCCCAGAACACCTGCCCAGAGGCGTTCACGGCCGGTGATCGGCTCCGGGTCGGGCTGTGTGGGAGCCCATCGCGAGCCGACGGGCAGGGATGTACTACTCTGCCGGAGGCGGCTCCCGGCTACGGGGACAACCAGCTCGGTGGGTTCAATTCCTCCGAACACGACGAGCGGGTTCGGATCGTGTCGATCCACGAACCCTCTGCGGCGGTGATGGACCGGATCACCGTCGACCGCTCGGGTGAGGACCGTCGGTACAGTGGCGAGAAACGGACGTTCCTGCGTGACGGGTCGAGACCGTCTCTCGACTGCTCGGACTTCGAGCTCTGACGGCTCTCGAAACTGTTCACGACGGCGGGACCGAACGCTTACCCTTCTGCTCGTCTTTCCACGGGACAGATGTCGTCTCCCGAGGTCGTCCGCACACCGGACGTACTCGACGGTGAACCACGGCTCGCCGGTACCAGTGTCGCGGTGTTGGAGGTGTGGTCGTACGTGCGGGAACTGGAGTGGTCACACGACGAGACGGCCCGACAACTGTCGTTGTCGGAGGCACAGATCCGTACTGCGATCGACTACTGCGAGAACAACCCCGAAGAGATCGCGGCCGTTCGCGAGGCTCGCCGCGAACGGGAGGCCGCGATGGCTGCGGATCTCGACGGCTGACCGGTGGCTCGTTCGTCAGGTCGGTGTCGGTGGTGACGGATCCCCGCCGAGTTCGCGAAACACCAACACACCGTAGGCGGCGACGAACAGCCCGACTGGGGCGGTGAGTGCGAGCGCGACCGCCACGCCCGGCAGTCCACCACGGATCAACGAGGAGACCGGGACCGAGACGGCTGCACCGGCCACGAGGTGTGCGACCGCGAACCGAGCGTAGTCGCCACCGCCCCGGGCCAACTGGAGCGTGCGGTCGAGCGCCGACCGGAACTGTCGCCTCTCGACGACGATCACGAACGGGAGTCCGTACACCACGTAGGTGACGACGAGCAGGAGCGGCGCGATCAGAAGTGCCACCGCCGGCACTACCAACAGGACGGGGAACGTCACGAAGACGATCCCCGCGACGAGGAGTCGTGCGGCGACGACCGGGACGGCGTGTTGGCTGGCGGCGGCGGCGAACGACCGGTCGGCACCGTCCGCGAGGCCGGCGAGTGTCCCCAACAGTCCCGCCTCCAGCACGCCGACGAACACGGCTCCGACGAGGAACACGGCGACACCGGGGAGGAGTCCGCCCACGCCGGTGGCGACCGGTGTCGTCTGGCCCGGGAGCGAGGCGTACGTCCAGACGGTCGGGAGCCCGCTTGGCAACGGGAACGTGACGCCGCCGCCAGGTCCGGCGTTGAGCGCCCGGATGAGATTCGAGATCGACACCAGCGACGCGACTGCCGGGACGGCGACCAGCCACAGTCGTCGCTGGCACAACGCCTTCGCACGACTCAGTCTGTTGTCCAGTTCGTCACCCGGCGGTTCGGTGGGTTCGCGGGTCGGCTCGGCACTCGGCTCTTCGGACGACCGCTCGTCTGTGTCGTCACTCGGCGGTTCGTCGGAGTCGTCTGGTGGTGTGGAGGGCACACCAGTGGCCCCGGCGACCACCCACTTGTCTCCGGCGGTTCGTCGGTCGGTCGGCCGGTCGGGCGAGTCGGTCCGCCGACGGCTCAGTCGTGCCCGCTGACCGGAACCGGCTCGTACGGCGCTTCGAGGTACGCTATGTCGGAGTCCGACAGCGACAACTCCAACGCGGCGACGGCCGCTTCGAGGTGTTCGATGCTGGTCGTCCCGACGATGGGGGCGTCGACGGTCTCCTGTTCGAACAGCCACGCGAGCGCGATTTGCGCCATCGAGACGCCGCGTTCGACCGCCAACTCCTGGACCCGTTCGTTCACCTCGCGGCCGCCGGCGTCGAGGTACGGGTGGCGGTCCGCCTCGGCCTCGGCTTCCCCTCGGGCAGTCGCCGTCAGTTCCTCGTGCGGGCGAGCGAGGAACCCGCGGGCCAACGGCGACCACGGGATCACGCCGACGCTCTCCTTCGCGCACAACGGGAGCATCTCCCGTTCCTCCTCGCGGTACAACAGGTTGTAGTGGTTCTGCATCGTCGCGAACCGGTCGAGTCCGAGCCGGTCGCTCGTGTGTAACGCCTCGGCGAACTGGTGGGCCCACATCGAGGAGGTGCCGACGTAGCGGGTCTTCCCCCGTCGGACGGCGTCGTCGAGCGCTCGCAGGGTCTGCTCGATCGGCGTGTCGTCGTCCCACCGGTGAGTCTGGTAGAGGTCGACGGTGTCCATCCCCAGCCGGTCGAGCGAGGCGTCCAACTCCTGTTCGATCGCCTTCCGGGAGAGTCCACCGGAGTTGGGGTCGCCGTCGCGCATCTGGAAGTACCCTTTCGTCGCGACGACGAACTCGTCGCGGTCGTACTCCGCGAGCACGTCGCCGAGGACGCGCTCGGACGCGCCACGGGAGTACATGTTCGCGGTGTCGAAGAAGTTCACCCCGAGTTCGATCGCCCGTTCGACCAACTCCCGTCCCGCCGCCTCGTCGAGTACCCAGTCGCGCCACGACGAGTCGCCGAAGCTCATGCAACCCAGACAGATCTTCGAGACAGTCATCCCGGTGTCGCCGAGTGTCGTGTACTCCACGCCTCCACGGTCGGGGCGGGGTGTGGAGAAACTAGCGCTCCCGGCGGTCCGGGTCAGCCGCCGATCGCGTCGTCTCCCGTCCGTGTCCCGCTGGGCGAGACGGGCCACGAGACACTTACGACGGCCGGGCGACCGCCAGAGTATGTCGACACACGGACACGACGGAGACGGCTGCGAGAAGTGTGGCCACAGAGACGCCGAGGTCGGACAGATCTCGACGACTGGGGGTGGCCTCTCGAAGATGTTCGACATACAGACGAACAGCTTCAGAGTCGTCTCGTGTACGAACTGCGGCTACTCGGAGCTGTACCGCGACACCGGCTCGGCGGGAAGTGACCTCGTCGACGTCTTCTTGGGCTGATGGCGGCAGTCGGCGTCGGGTTGGCACTGTTCCTACTGGTGGGGCTCGGGGCTCCCCTCGTCCTGTACTGGTTGGTGCGGGCCGAACGCACGCGAGACGCCGAGACCGTCACCGACTTCGACACCGCAGAGCGGGTGGCACGACGCGACGAGGAGTGAGTCGCTCGCGGGAGCCGAGCGCACCCCGACTCGCTCGGTACGTTCCGGCCGGCACCGAGCCGGCGAGCGCGACACCAACTTCTTTGTCGGCCCCGCCCCTACAGTTGTCAACTTGACGGGGGTGGCGATCGGACGGTCACCACATCCCACCAACCACACTATGACACTCTGGCTCCTCGGCAACCAACTGTCGGTCGACGCCGCACCGCTCGCGAACGCAGACGAGGTTCTCCTGATCGAGTCGTACGAGTTCGCCGAACGGCTCCCGTACCACCCGTACAAGCTGACGCTGGTGTTCTCGGCGATGCGTCACTTCCGGGACCGGCTCCGGGCGGACGGCTACGACGTGACGTACATCCGCGCGGAGTCGTTCGCGGCGGGGCTCGCGGAGTACGCCGCGGCCGCACCGGGTGACGATCTCGTGCTCCAACGGCCGACGGGCCACCGCGCCGGCGAACGACTCGACGAACTCGCCGCAGACGCCGGGCTCACGCTCACCGTCGTCGACAACGACCTGTTCGTCACCAGCCGCGCCGAGTGGGACGAGTGGGCCGACGGCCGGGGTGACAGCTACCGACAGGAGCACTGGTACCGGCACGTCCGCCGCGAGACGGGGGTGTTGATGCACGAGGGCGACCCAATTGGCGGGGAGTGGAACTACGACGACGAGAATCAGGAGACACCCCCGGACGACTGGTCGCCGCCGGAGACGGCCGGGTTCCAACCGGACGAACTCACCCGCGAGGTCCACGCGTTCGTCACCGACCGGTACGACCACCTCTGGGGGAACCACGACCTCAACGAGTTCTGTTGGCCCGTCACCCGCGGGGAGGCGTTGCAGGCGCTCGAACGGTTCGTCGAGGTGCGGCTCCCGGCGTTCGGCCCCTACCAGGACGCGATGGTCGGCGGGGAGTGGGCGATGGACCACTCCCTGCTCTCGCCGGCGATCAACCTCGGCCTCCTCGACCCGATCGAGGTCGTCGAGGCAGTCGAGAACGCCTACGAGGAGCGTGGCGTCGCGTCCGGTGCGCCCGCCGACGCGGTCACCCGCGAGGGGACGATCCCGTTGAACAGCGCCGAGGGGTTCGTCCGGCAGATCCTGGGGTGGCGGGAGTTCATGCGTCACGTCTACCGGGAGTCGATGCCGGAGCTGTCGGAGGCGAACCAACTGGACGCCACCCGCGATCTGCCGGAGCTGTACTACAGCGGCGAGACGGAGATGGAGTGCATGGACGAGGCGGTCGGCCACGTCTGGGACCGCGGCTACGGCCACCACATCGAGCGGCTGATGCTACTCGCGAACTTCTCGACGCTGTACGGTGCGGACCCACACGAACTCGACGAGTGGTTCCGGTTCGCATTCGTCGACGCCTACGACTGGGTGACGACACCCAACACGGTCGGGATGGGGTCGTTCGCGACGGATCTGCTCTCCTCGAAGCCGTACACCTCCTCGGCGAACTACGTCAACAGGATGAGCGACCACTGTTCGTCGTGTAAGTACTACCACACGAAGACCACCGGCGACGGGGCGTGTCCGTTCAACAGCCTCTACTGGGACTTCCTGAAGGAGAACGAGGAGACACTCCGGGGGACCGGTCGGATGGGGCTGATGTACAACCACGTCGACAACAAGAGCGACGAGGAGTGGACGGAGATCCGGGAACGGGCCGACGACGTGCGGGCGATGGCGCGGGCGGAGGAGTTGTAACCGGTCTCCAGTGCCGGCGGTAGCTTCTTGTGCGAGTGTATACACATCTGTATACATGTCGAGTACGACGATCCGACTCTCCACGGAGACGAAGCGGCGACTCGACGCACTGAAACGGGACGACGAGAGTTACGAGGATCTGATTCGACGGTTGACCGAGAAAGACAGGTGGGCCGCGTTCGGGATGCTCTCGGAGACTGACCCAGAGGCTGCACGGGAGGGGCTCGACGAAATTCGAGCAGCGGCCAACGAACGGGGGAGGGAACGAATCGCAGACCTCGCGAACGAGGACGAGCAGTGATCGTTCTCGACACCAACGTGGTGAGTGACTATCTCGTGGGCCATCCAGCCGCAGAGTCGTTTCTCCGTGAACACGACTCGGAGCGGTGTGCCGTCTCGACGGTCGTCGCCTACGAGGTGATGATGGGTGCAGTCCACGGGCACCTCGATGGAGAGCCTGACTCGATTCGAGACGGACTCGGCGTGGCGTTCGACATCCTCCCAGTCGACGAGCAAGTCACTCGGGCTGCGGTCGAACTCCAGTCAGAACTACTCGACGTGGGCGCGCTCGCCGAGACGCAAGACGCGTTGATCGCTGCGACAGCACGTCACCACGGTGGCCAGTTTGCGACAAACGAGCGGACGTTCTGGAAACCAGCAGTACAGTCAGTTCTCGACGTAGTGGAGTACGACCGCGACTGATCGGAGCGACACCCCGACTCACCCCGTCTCCCCGGTCGCGACGAGCGACAACACCTCCACACGTCGGACACCGTCGAAGTCCCGGAGTCGGTAGAGGAGTTCTCGGACGCGGGTCGCCGACCCGCGACAGAACACCGTCTCCAGACACCACTCCCCCTGGTGGGCGTGGCTGGTCGCCGTGATCACGTCCTGGTAGTCGTGTTGTGTCGCGTGGAGCGACTCGATGACGGCGTGGTGTTCGTAGTCGAACGCGAAGACGGCCGTCACCTCGCCGTCGGTGTCGGCCAGTCGGCTGTGGCGTTCGACGTACTCGGCCATCGCCTCGCGGACGGCCCGCGACCGGGAGTCGATGCCCTCCCGTTCCCAGACGGCGTCGAACTCGGCGAGCAGGTCGTCGGAGACGTGGAGGCTCGTTCGCACGCTCGCCGGGAGGGCGGCGGCGCGTTTCGTGGTTTCGGTCGTGTCGGCGATCGCCTCCCTGTCGAGCGTGCGTCAGACCAGCCCCGGCGTGGTCCGGACGGCGAAGTAGCCGACGAACGCGAACGCCAACAGCCACTGGCCGACGCGGATCTCGTCGCGCTCGCCGGCGGCGAGCTTGACGAACGGGTACGAGACGATTCCGGCGGCGATCCCGTAGGCGATCGAGAAGGTGAACGGCATCACCAACACCGTCAGCCCGGCCGGGATCGCCTCCGTCGCGTCGTCCCAGTCGATCGCGGTCACGTTCCCGAGCATGATCACCGCCACCACGACCAACGCGATGTGGGAGGCGTGGATCGGCACCGCCGCCGCCAGCGGCACGAGCGCGAGCGAGGCGACGAACAACAACCCGACCACGAGCGCCGTCAGTCCCGTCCGCCCGCCGGCCTCGACACCCGTCGAGGACTCGATGTAGGTGGTCACCGTCGAGGTGCCGAGCATCCCGCCGACAGTCGTCCCGATCGCGTCCGCCAACAACGGTCGGTCGATGTTCGGGAGGTTCCCGTCCTCGTCGAGGAAGCCGGCAACCTGCCCGACGCCGACGAGCGTGCCGGCAGTGTCGAAGAAATCGACGAAGAAGAACGTCACCACGACGAACAGGAACGTCGCCGGGTCGACGTTCGCGAGCCCCTCGACGAACGCGCCCGCCAGCGGCGTGATGTCGTAGGCCGCCGCCGAGTAGGTGATCGTCGTCTCACCCGTCAGCCCGGCAGGTGTGTACAGCGTCACCCCGCTCGGGAGCGACGGGTCCGGCGCGGTGAAGCCGACCGCCGCGAGTCCGTAGGAGGCGACCGTCGTGAGGACGATCCCGAGAACGATCGCACCACGCACGTCGGCGGCGTACAGCCCGAACGTCACGAGCAACCCGACGACGGAGACGACCGCGATGGGGTCTACGGCGAAGATCGGGTTGAACGTGAGAAACGTCGCCGGATCGCCTGCGGTGACGTGCATCGCCTCCAACCCGATGATCGCCAGAAACAACCCGATCCCGGCACCGACGGACCGCTTGACCGGTTCCGGGAACAGCTTGATCACGTACTCCCGTGCGCCGACCAGCGTGAGGACGACGAACAACACCCCTTCCGTCACGACAGCCGCGAGTGCGGTCTGCCAGGGGATACCCAGCGCACCGACGACCGTGAACGCGAAGAAGGCGTTCAGCCCGAGCCCCGGTGCCTGCCCGAACGGCCGGTTGGCGTACAACGCCGTCACCAGCGTCGCGAGCGCGGCGGCGATCAGCGTGACGACCGCCACCATCTGGACCGTCTCCCCGTAGCTGTACCCGTCGAGGACGATACCGGGTTTCTCACCCTCGATCCCGACCAGAACCGAGGGGTTGACGACGACGATGTAGCTCATCGTCAGGAACGTCGTCACCCCGGCGACCACCTCCGTCCCGAAGTCCGTGTCGTGTTCGTCGAACCCGAAGAACCCCGCGAGCCCCGATGCCATGTCGTGACTGTGTACACGAAATTGAAGAAGATTGTGTTTCAGCCGACAGTTGTATCCACGAACGTGCACAGGCACGTCGCGAGGTCGGTCACATCCACACGGACTAAGTGCGTCTCGGCGCGAGACGCGGACATGACGTTCCGGACACTCGACGATCTGCCGGCCACACAGCGTGTACTCTGTCGACTCGACCTCAACTCCCCCGTCGAGGACGAGACAGTACAGGACAACCGACGGTTCGACCGCCACGCCGAGACCGTCCGGGAACTGAGCGAGGCGGGCCACCGGGTGGCGCTGCTCGCGCACCAGGGCCGCCCCGGCCGGGACACGTTCGTCGGCCTAGAGCAGCACGCCGAGCTTCTGTCCGAGCACGCCGGCGTCCCCGTCGAGTACGTTCCGGACACGTACGGCGAGGAGGCGCTGGACGCGGTTCGGGGGCTGGAGGCCGGCGACGTGATCTTGCTGGAGAACGCCCGAATGGTCGACGCCGAGCTACCCGAAGAGTCGCCGGCAGAGAAGGCCGACACGGAGTTCGTCCAGACGCTCGCCGCGGAGTTCGACGCCTACGTCAACGACGCCTACTCGGCGGCCCACCGGAGCCACGCCTCGCTCGTCGGCTTCCCGCGGGCCCTGCCGGCGTACGCCGGCCGGGTGATGGAGACGGAGTACGAGGCCAACACCGCCATCGCCGGCCGCGAGTTCGACGGCGACGTGACGATGGTCGTCGGCGGGACGAAGGCGACGGACGTGATCGAGGTGATGGAGGCGCTGGGCGACCGCGTCGACAACTTCCTGTTGGGTGGTGTCGCCGGGGAGTTGTTCCTCCGTGCCGCGGGCCACCCGGTCGGCCGGGATGTCGACGCCGAACTGTTCGACGAGCAGTGGGCCGCCAACGGCGACACTGTCGCGTCCGTGCTCGACGAGTACGGCGACCAGATCCGACTCGCCTCGGATCTCGCCTTCGAGACGGACGATGGCGAGCGTGCCGAGGTTGCGGTCGCCGACATCGACGAGAAGACGACGGACTACCTCGACGTGGGAAGCGAGACGGTCGCGGACTACGAGCCGGTGATCCACGACAGCGAGGCGGTGTTCGTCAAGGGTGCGCTGGGTGTGTTCGAGGACGAGCGGTTCGCGGACGGCACCGTCGGTGTGTTGGAGGCGGTCGCCGAGACGGACTGTTTCTCGGTGGTGGGTGGCGGCGACACCTCGCGTGCGATCGAGATGTACGGGATGGACGAGAGTGAGTTCTCGCACGTGTCGATCGCCGGCGGGGCGTACATCCGGGCGCTGACTGGGCAGGAGTTGGTTGGGGTGTCGGAGTTGGAGCGGGACGTGACGGAGTGACTGCTGCCCGAAAGCTACACCACTCGCGGCACCGACGCTGAGCGTGTGCAACTCGGCATCGTCTCGGACACCCACGACGACACGGACGCAGTCGCGGCAGCGGTCAACCACTTCGAGTCAGAGAACGTCGACACGGTGGTCCACTGCGGCGACTTCGTCGCACCGTTCTCGGCGACGCCGTTCGACGCGGAGTTCACCTTCCACGCCGTCCGCGGCAACAACGACGGGGAGTGGGCGCTGGCGGACACGGTCGACTCATTCGGCACGTACCACGGCGAGGCAGCGACACTGACCCTCGACGGGCTCGCGGCCGCCGCCTACCACGGCACGAACGAGGCGCTCGTCGACGGACTCGTCGGCTGTGGCGACTACGACCTCGTCGTCCGCGGTCACACCCACGAGCGGACCCACGAACACCACACGCCCGGCGGCGAGGTGACGACTTTCGACACCGAGGGGACGACCGAACACGACCTCTCCGCGCCCGGCACACTCCACCTCACCCCCGGCGGGCTCCCGATTCCCGGGCAGGAGGCGTCGCCCGCGGCGGTCGTAGTCGACACCGAGGCGGGGACGGTGCGGTTCGACTCGCTCACAGTGGCCGATTGATCCACTGCCACGACAACTTCCCAGCCGAGAGGACGGAGAGGAGCACTCCGACGAGTAGTCCGGGAAAGCTAAGAGCGGTGAGCCACCCAGTTTCGCTCGCCAACACGGACAACTGGACGAGAACGAGCGACAGGAGTAGTTGCAGGACGTACCACCGGCGATCAGTCAGGCTCGGAGTCTCGTCGGTCACGTCGGAGACGGCGACGGCCGACCGCTTGGTTCGGTCGGTTTCACTCACCGGGGATCGACCACAGACGGTGCTTCGTCAGTCGTCGGCTTCCCGCGGCACCACACGGCGGCGGCGGCCTTGGAACAACGACTCTAGCCCCACCCCGAGCGTCTCGTCGGTCGTCGCCACACTGTCGGCTCTCGGCGCGCGGTCGAGCAGCGCGCGGATCGCGTCGACGTTCTCGGGGATCACGTCGCTCTCCTGGTGGATCGACTGGAACAGGTAGAGATCAGAGCCCTCCATCGAGACGGAGCTCTCCCAGATACAGTTCTCCCAGAGGTCACCCCGCGGGCGGCCGGTGTCCTGGGCGAACTCCTTGAGCTTCCCCGTCCCGTCGATGCCGGCCTCCTCGGGGACGAGGAACAGCCGGGACTCGTCGGCCAGCGTCTCGCGCACGTCGGCGGCGGTCGGCTCTCCCTGTAAGGTGACGTTCACCGAGTGGAGGTGCATCAGCGTCGCGGGCACCTTCACCCCGAGTGTGTCGACCGACAGGTCCGGGAAGATCGTGTTCACGTCCGGTCCGTGGTGAGAAGGGATCTCGACGGGGTCCGGGAGGATGTCGTTGATCGGGCCACGCGAGGTCTGGCCGGGGTCGCCCCCGCGGCGGACGAGTGTCACGCGCGCCTTGTCGACGCCGTACGTCTCCCGGAGCGGGGCGAGCAGTCGGGAGAGCCCGGTCGTGTTGCAGGAGACGACCCGGACGTAGTCGACATCGTCGCCGCGAGCGTCGGCGTAGTTCGCCCGCGAGACGAACGACGTGTCGGCCACGTCCGCGTCTTCACCACCTTGAAAGATCGCGGGTGTGTCGTACCGCTCGTACAGTTCGCGGTTCTGTGCGCCGATTCCCGACGGGGTGGTGTCGACGACCACGTCCGAACGGACGACCAGATCGTCCACCTCGCCGGCGAGGTCGACACCCGCCTCGCGGAACTGGTCGGAGTCCTCCGGAACGGCCGCGTACAGCGGGTACCCTTTCCGGACGGCCGCCTCCGCCTCGAAGTTCGGCCGCGTCTTGGCGACCCCGGCCAGCTCCATGTCCGGCTGTGCCGCCACCGCGTCCGCCACCCGTTTGCCGATGGTGCCGTAGCCGTTGACGCCGACCTGTATCATCGTCTCGTCGTGCGCCCGGCTCTGGGTTAATCGTTACGGGAGAGACTGTCAGAAAGCAACTACCATTCGAGTAACCGAGCGGATGGTTGTGGGTGGTGGGTGTCGAACGTCCGACGCGTCGTAGACAGGTGTTCCGTCGAAGACGCAGGGGACGCAAGGTCTACACGAGTGGCCCCCCTGCGCCAGTGTGTGAGTAGCGAACAGACGGCAGTCGACCCGCTCGCGCGGGCGGCAGAGACGGCGATCCACCAGGCGCTCGAACTCGACGCAGACGAGTCGTTGGCGGTCGTGACGGACGACGAGCGCGCAGAGATCGGCGAGGCGTTGTACGAGGCCGGCAGCGCGGTGACAGACGACGCGAGCATCGTCCGGTACCCACCGGGCGAGCAACACGGGACAGAGCCGCCGGCACCCGTCGCGGCGGCGATGGCCGACGCCGACGCCTTCCTCGCGCCGACGACGACAAGTCTGAGTCACACCCGAGCGCGGTCGGCGGCGACGGACGCCGGTGCACGCGGCGCGACGCTCCCGGGGATCACCCCGGACGTGTTCACGACGGGGTTGGACGCCGACTACGAGGCGATCGTCGACCACTCGCAGACGATCTACGAGCAGGTCGCCGACGCCGAGGAGGTCCGGGTGACGACCGATGCTGGGACGGACCTCACCGTCACTGTCGGCGACCGAGCGTGGTACCAGGACACCGGCGACGTGTCGGAGCCCGGCTCCTTCTCGAACCTGCCGGCCGGGGAGGTGTTCACCAGCCCGTCGGCCGCAGAGGGAACCTACGTCGTCGACGGAACGATGATGCCACACGGCCGGCTCGAGGAGCCGCTGCGGTTCGAGGTCGAAGACGGGCTCGTCACCCACATCTCCGACGACCAGATTCGCGAGCAGGTGGAGACCGCCGCCGAAGAGGTCGGTGACGCGGCCTACAACCTCGCCGAACTGGGGATCGGGACGAACGTCGGCGTGACGGAACTCGTCGGACACGTCCTGTTGGACGAGAAGGCCGCGGGGACGATCCACGTCGCCATCGGCGACAGCGCCTCGATCGGCGGGGAGACGGAAGCACCACTCCACCTCGATGGGATCGTCCG
>P_A23_Liq_2_FmtDRAFT_1000014_pt1 | contig 42544 bp, 42 predicted proteins | sample PonA232FremontCA_FD_10599 | JGI IMG/M metagenome (IMG submission 10599) | reverse complement strand
GCGTGGTGGTGGGATATTCACATCGTTAAGACTCTTTGATATCTAATTAGCTGTGTGGGAAGGTCGCTTTTGTGAATGCTGAGAGGGTAACCGACTGATAGTAATTAGTGCAAGTCTTTACCGCCGTGATTATCCGTGTCGGCGATGGGAGCCGCTGAACCCGCGTCATTCGACACTGTCAGTGAAGCTATTCGAAGTAATCATTATGAGTTTATTTTCCGTGACTGTCTATTCCGATATGTCAGATTTTCCTCCACCACATTAGATATGAAATTGCAGTAAACGACCACGGATCGGGTGACCCATGAATTTCTCGCTATTTCGTTGATAATTGCATGAATATAATAGATTAAGAGATAGACATAACATTCACATCTGAATCTTATATTAATTTTCATGATATAATACATAAATTCTACCCGAAATTAGATGTTCATACCATTTTTTGACCAGACGTTTCATTTATTTCAGTTAACATCGGTGATGTCCATTCTATACGGTGGAATAACGACAGTACGTATGTTATAAGATTTTAAGCGAGTTGCACAGATAGTGATAAGATTGATATGATGATGTGTTTGATTATAATAATATCACATGTTTCATAATCAGCGCTAAAGACTTCTGTCAACATGTATTTAATACCATATGTGTTCTCCAAGCATTACAGTTGTTTTATGAATCATCTCGTTGTTTAGATTCGATATAAACCAACTGCCACGGGGCTTAATCCCGAGACAGATCACAATTATATTACATTATATTTGATACTAAACAATACGTGAGCACGCATTGAATCATTTAGCCATAATTTAATAATAAATCACAAAGAGAATAGTTTTTTACTTGTCTATCAGATATATAAGATAATGACTACTTCACAGACCGTAAGTGACGCTGCACAATTTCATGTGAGGAATATCGGTGGGATTGATGAAACATCAGTTGTCGTTGAACCCGGTGTAACTGTGTTAACCGGTGAGAACGCAACAAATCGAACATCGTTTTTACAAGCGGTAATGGCGGCGATGGGAAGCAATGCAGCGACTCTTAAGGCGGATGCTGATGAGGGTATTGTCGAACTGACGCTTGATGAAACAGAATATCAACGAACTGTGTCTCAGACCGATGATACTGTTATTTTTGACGGTGATACGTATCTTGATGATCCGGATATTGCTGAAAGGTTTGCATTTCTTCTTGAGGGAAATAATGCCCGCCGTGCTGTCTCTCGGAGCGCCGACCTTCGCGAGATAATTATGGAGCCGGTGGACATCGAGGAAATTAAGCGTAAAATATCGTCGCTTGAATCACAGAGGTCGGAGATAGATGAGAAGATATCCGATATCGAGTCGAAAAAGCAGAGACTCCCTGAGTTGGAAAAAAGAAAAGAGAATATTGAGTCTAAAATATCCAAAAAAAGAGAAGAGTTATCTAAAAAAGAGACGGAAATTGATGAAAGTAGTCGGAATATTTCGGATAGTCAAGAAAAAGAAGCTGAACTGGAGTCAAAATTGGATGAATTACGATCGACTCGGTCAGATCTAGATTCAATCCGTCAACAAATTGAGACACAAAGAGAGAGTATTGAGTCATTACAGGCTGAACACGAAGAAAATAAAACAGCACTTTCAGAGTTGTCAAGCACGCCAGCAGCGAAACTCACACGTCTTGAACAACAGATTAATTCACTTCGGGATGACCGACAGGCTCTCAATGCCGAGATTTCACAACTTCAAAATCTTATCCAGTATAACGAGGATCAACTTGAGGATGGAGAGTATAATGTAATTGGGCGTATTAGCGACGATGTTAACTCAAAAACAGACACTGAAGAAAGTTCTAGTGGAGCAGATGCGATTACCGATCGGTTACTCGCTGATGAGAATACAAGATCTGAAACAGTTACATGTTGGACATGTGGGTCAGCAGTCGATCGCGAACAAATTGAGGCAACAGTCGACCAGTTGAAATCAGTTCGGGCGGATCGTGTCCAATCACTCAATGATGTGAAATCAGATCTTGACTCACTGAAGAGTGAAAAACGTGAAATTGAGTCAGAACAGACGCGTCGATCAGATCTTGAGAGCACGATTAATCGCATCACCCAAGAGATAGACCAACGGAAAAAGCAATTAGAGACGCTCAAAGAACAGCGAAAAGAGCTGACAGCGACAATTGAGACACTTGAGACTGAAGTTAATGAGCTTGAGTCTGAAAGCTTTGAAGATATACTCTCACTTCATCGTGAAGCAAACGAAGTTGAGTTTGAAATTAATCGACTTGAGTCGGATCATCAGTCGGTATCAAATAAGATTGAGTCAATCGAAGCAGCGATTGATCGTATCGATACGCTTGAGTCTGAACGGAAAACCATTGTCAATCAACTGGAGGACGAGCGGACGAAGATTGATCAGATTGAGCATGAGGCTGTCGAACAGTTCAATGCGCACATGGAATCAATTCTTGATATTCTTGCATATGAAAATCTTGATCGGATTTGGATTGAACGGACCCAAAACAAAGTTCGCTCAGGGCGGCAGAAAATCGAACAGACGGTGTTTGAACTTCATGTAATCCGAACGACTGCAAGCGGAACCGCGTATGAAGACACTGTTGAACATCTCAGTGAGAGTGAGCGAGAGGTCACCGGACTTATTTTTGCCCTTGCAGGATATCTTGTACATGACCTCTACGAGACTGTACCGTTTATGTTATTGGATTCACTGGAGGCAATTGATTCTAATCGAATCGCTGCACTTATCTCATACTTCTCTGAATATGTTGAATATCTCGTTGTTGCATTGCTTCCTGAGGATGCACAATCAATTAATAAAGAATATGCTCGGATTACAGATATTTAAATACAATTATTGATTAATTGTAACTCAATATGCGCTTTGAGTATCGTAACAATATAAAAATTATCTAAATTGGCATCTATAATGCAAATAAGTATACCAATTGGCATCAACAAAAAGTAAATTTATAAAATAGTCACCATATGTTTTCGAACGACATAAACTTGAATTTAGATAGAATGAGCAAAACAAAAAGGCAGAAAAAGGGATACAGATAGTTATGAGTACGAACAATAACCGACCTGCAAGTAAGGTCGCTCGCTTAATTGAGGAATATGAATTGGAAGGACTTGGTGCAGATCTTGAGGCGCGATGGACCGGTGATGATAATGAACGCATGAGTCTCCGCGACCTTGCGACGTTCTTCAATCAGCAGTTGCTTCGTCAGGCATTAATTGCTGCTGATAACGGCACTGGAGCACTTGATAACACTGTCGAGACGATTTATACCCGATTGACAAGTGATAATGTGAGTTCTGGTGTTCGAACGGACACACGCTCTCGACTTGAGCAGCGTGGTGTTGATATTAATTCGCTTGAGTCTGATTTTGTTACATATCAAGCAATCCGCTCATATCTCAAGGATTGGCGTGGCGCAGAATATCAGACAATCTCGGATGAGGCAAAGATTCAAAAAGATCTTGAAAGCATCCAGCGGTTGATGAGTCGGACAACATCAGTAACTGAAGAACGTATTGAAAAACTTCGGGAGACGGACCGAATTGCGCTGGATGCATTTGAGGTGCTGCTAGATGTCCAAGTTCTATGTCAAGCTTGTGGTGATCAGCATTCTGTTACAGAACTGCTCGAACGTGACGGTTGTCCTTGTCAAATATCTTCCAACGATTGACATTCTCCCGATTGAAGATGCGAGTATCCTGATCAATATTCATATTATATATTGGCGGCTCTGTTAAAATCCTCTTTTTCAGATATATGCTCACCTGAAACATCCGGTCATTGAGAGCCATCTGTAGAATCTTCTCATGTAGTCATAACGACACAGCTTGCTATATCTTTCAACACTAAACAAAACTAAACAAAAGTATGAGTCATCGCTGCGGGTTTGCGTTTGTGGTGTCATTCCTAATTGTAGGTGAGGTTTTTCGCCTGCTCATCGGAATAATCGACTGGGACATCCCGTCGCTGAAGAGTACGTATTGATTACTAAAAGCTCTGTAACACCCATGGTGCTTTCTGAATGATCGGTGAGGTGTTGTATGAGCGAAGAAAAACTCGATCCAGTTAAACAATCTCGTGGGGTCGGAATCGGACTGGTACTTGATTGGCTGACCTTTGATGGGCTGTCGTTTGGCGTCGATTCGGTTGTGAGTGGTATCGTGGTTTTAGTTGCTGGTATCATCGTCTGGTGGGGTGAATATCGCTGGGAGTTGACTGTTGGGACCGGGGTTGGAGTCGGGGTGGCTGGACTGGTCGCTCTCATCGACGTAGGGACCGACACCGGGTTCAATGGGTTCCGGCTGGTCGGATTTATTATTGCCCCCGGTGTCGCGGATTACGTGCTTGCACCGGCCTATGGTAAAATCCAAGACGCCGGTGAACGGATCAGTAATCGGTAGAGGATCTGTCTTGACCATTCAGAGTGATCGGTCGATATTGTGACTGAGACAAGCGATAGTGAGTTCACGGAACTATTTCCACCAGTGCCGTGAGCGGGCGAACGAACCAAATTTCCGCTTGAGTGTAGAGTTGACCGTCTGTGATTGACTCCGTTGATCCTAACCGTCAGCGTCTAAGTAAGTGTTCCATGCCTTGTGGAGCGATATGAACTCACGATGCTTGATCAGTGACCGAACTTCGTGTTGCCGGGCAAGTCGCCTGATTTTCTGGTCGTCCTGGCCTTTGTTACCGAGCAGAACATCAATACTCTCCGCGTTGCCCTTAACCAACGACGGAGCGATCTGGCTATCGTGTTTCCGAGTCATCGTCACGTGGAGGTTGAGAATTGCGTTCACCTTCGCATCGACCAGCAGCGTTACTTTGAGCTGCTAAATCGTGAATTCGGCTTGTTTCGTGTAGTGTTTCGAAGCGTGACTGTGGTCAAATCCTGACGTATCAACCCCAACAACTCCGCTCGTCTGAAGTAGCGTGGCGGAAAGAGTCGATAAGACACGCCATACGGTCATATCAAGTCGATAGAACGTCTTACAGAGCGTTGATGGCGTAGGAAGTTCAGCTAACACGAGGACACGACGGATGCGTGGCATATCGATTAATTCGTCAAGCAGTCCACGATAGATCGTGTTCTTCCGAACTTTGAGACACAGCAGAACAACGTGTTGGGGAAGTGTATAGCGGTGTTTAGAGAACTTCAAGAAGTACCGGGAGACTACTCGGCGGATCAGGCGGATCGCTTTCTCAGTAAAACGGAGAATTTGCGACTTCGGGAGGGGCTTCATCTCGTGGAATTACAGGATGAACATGTAACTCTCTGAGGATTTCAACAGAGATACATTGGCTGAAATTTTATCGGCGGTCGAGGCGAATACCTGAAGCGATTCATGCGGATTATAGCTAATACAGGTACAATACCACACAGTCTCAGACCGTGGACACGCGCCGTCGCAGCCGGGGGTTCCCGAACGGTCGAAACATGATGTATATATAACTGTCTGCGCACTGACTATGATCCCACTGTAGCCAAGCGCCCGAAAGGTGGCAGTTCAAGTATGAGTGTCCGCCCACGCTGGAAGCAGAGTGTGCCCCATGTGGGAAACAAAGAATAAGCACCGGGCGAGCGTTGACGTGAGTAACTCTGAGTCTGGTGAAACCAACCACCGACCACCGCTCCTGTGGGGAAACTAACACAGGAGCGCGTTTTCGGGTAAAGATAGGAGTACCGTGATTTAAGCTGTGATACTCCCAATTCAAAGAGGCTGTCCATTCCTCGGCTGCACACTGGTTCGCACGGCGTGTGAGTTCGGCAGCCTGTGAACCTGCACCTGAAACTCCCAACTCAGCGGTGCGTGTGGTGCCGTGGAATTCCTCCGCGTGTAGTAGTTCACAGAAGAAGTGGGTGCTTAACTAGACATACATCAGTCAGAATAGTTCTCTCGCATCGATTTAGTGAATCAGTTCACACAGAAGTTTGTCGAATCACTATAACGCGGAGGAGGATGTCAAGCAGACACAAGCCGAATCAGTTCTGCATCATCCGAGTCAATTATTGCATATATTGCTCCGGTATCCGGAGCGGCAGAAACAGCACGAATGCGCCATCCACGATTCGTGAGAAGGTGATCAATTAATTCAACCTGTTGATTGTCAATACGGAACCGCGCGAGTGACTGTGAGGCTAATCCACCAACGAAAAGATCTCCCTGCCACCCCACAATACCACGAGATTTGCTGGCTGTTTCAGCATCATAAAACGCCATACCACTTGGCGGAAATCCACCACTTCCACATGGCCATGAATACACTGGTGCGACTACATCCTCTCGGTCACCGTGTGAGACACCAATCGGTTCATCACTCCCGTACTGGCAACTTTCATCTGCAATTGGCCAGCCGTAATTATCGCCAGCAGTCAGTATATTTATTTCGTCACCATCTCGCTCACCGAATTCCGTTTGCCAGATCGCATTTGTGTCAGGATGAACAGCCAGTCCTTGTGCATTCCGATGACCATAGCTAAATATTGCATCTCGCGCGGATGAATCATCAATAAATGGATTTGAATCAGGGATTGTTCCATCAAGATTCAATCGGAGTGTCGCTCCAAGATCGCTCCCTCGGTCTTGAGCGACATGATCTGGACCGAAGTCTTTGAACTGCCGGTCACCAACAGTTATATATAACTTATTATCTGGACCAACGATAACACGTGATCCAAAGTGACCTGCTGAGTCGGCATAGGGACGAGCATAATAGAGTGCTTCGAAGTCAGTAATTCGAGGATCGTCGCGGTCCAGTCGCCCACGCCCGACTGCAGTTGTCGTTGCACCATCATCGCGAGCAACCGCATATGTCAGATATACCCATGATGGGTCTGGGAACGATGGGTGTATACAAACATCAAGCAGTCCACCTTGACCACGGGTAAATACGTCTGGTACTCCATTGACACGATCATATGTGCCCGCTGACCGATCAACAAGTAGCAACCGACCGACTCGCTCAGTAAGTAGTGATTTCTGAGTGTTGGGCAGGTGTGTCAGCCCCCACGGATGTGTAAGTCCAGTGAGGACAGTTTCAATTCGGACCTGCGATACTTGAGTATCTGATTGTGCAGATGTAGATGTCGTGGTGGATGCCATCTTGTCGGATGTTGTGATTCTCGAATCATCACTCTCAGTCCTGGTGCATCCAGCGAATACAGCACCAATACCAGCGCTCGCAATAAGAGGAAGTACACTCTGGCGGAGGTATGATCGACGTTTCATAAGTATTGTATCATATGTATTTATCACTGAACTCACCCCGGAGTCAAACCCCCGAGGCAGTCGCCTCGATTACCTGTGCATTGCAAGTATGGGTATTTGTTTATTATCCTCTGAGTGCTTTGACAGGTGGATCATTTGCAGCTTTCCAGGCAGGGTATACCCCACTCAGGGTACTTGCAAAGACCGCAAAGGCAAATCCAGATAATAAATGTTGGAGTCCTGCCCAGGTAAACACTAACATTCCGTCGCTGGCGAGAACCTGAAATAGTATATATCCGGCACCAAGTGATGCTATGGCACCAGCGATACCACCGATGAGACCCAAGAATATTGCCTCTGCGAGGATCATTCGAAGGACTTCACTACGGCGAATACCAACAGCTCTCAGCACGCCGATTTCCCCGCGGCGTTCAATTGTACTCATCAACATTACATTTAGAATTGCAACACTTGCAACAATCAATGAGATGGATCCAATGCCAAGAAGTGCAAGATTAAGCGTATTTAAAAATGAATTAATACTATCTTGTGTGCTTGCAAAACTCCTGATGCTCAGGATTTCCTCACTGTCACGTCCCTGTTCATTGAAATCCGCTTCAAGTATATCTGCAACGGTGGTTGCAGCCTCACCACTTGCGGCGACAACAGTCACAGAATCGTAGTATTCCTGTTCAGAAAGTGCAGATAATGGAAGGACAAGTTCATTTCCACCACCACCACCGAAGCCATCCTCAGCCGCAAGAAATCCACGGATTCGATACAACGACCCGTCGTATTCAACAGGGTCGCCAAGTTCAAGTCCCAATTCACGAGCCGTTTCAACACTTACTAATGCACCGTTTTGAAGACGGGTGGGTGCTTTACCGACAGTCGTGTCATACAGTGCACTCGCCTTAGTAACCCCAACGACACTGACGAATACCTCCTGCCCATCCCGGGATTTAAGTGTGGTTTGATTTGTCTTTTGCGGGACAACTTCAGCATCAGCGATGATATCTCGCATCTGCTCAACTTGATCAGTGGTGATACCGTCCTGCGTGCTATCTTGTCCAGAACTTACCGCCACTTCATTCGTCAGGCTACCCAAATTCGATTGCGCCTGCTGTTGAAGTGCAGCGCCAGCCATCCCAAGTGAGGCGATTGCAATAACACCGATGATGATTCCAAGCGTCGCTAACCCTGTTCGAATTCGATTGCGACCGAGATTTCGCCATGCCATTTTAATACTTGGAAACCGGCGGAAAAGACTGCCAAGACCAATCACTGCACGCTCCCATCAACGAGTCGAACGACACGATCAGCATATTCAACAAGTTGTTCATCATGGGTCACGGCGACAATCGCAATATCTTCTTCATTTTTAAGCCGCGTGATTTCCTCAAGAATTGTTTGACCAGTATCTTGATCAAGATTTCCTGTTGGTTCGTCTGCAAGCAGGATCTCAGGACGATTAATCAACGCGCGGGCGATTGCAACGCGCTGTCGTTGACCACCCGAGAGTTGATCTGGTGTGTGCTTAAGTCGATCCCCGAGTCCAACGCGTTCAAGTAAGTCAATAGCACGGTCACGACGATCAACAGATGTATTCCACATTGAGGGTAATTCGACGTTTTCGGTCGCGGTGAGCATCGGTAAAAGATAGAAACTCTGAAACACAAATCCGATTCCTGACCGGCGTTCTTCTGTCAGCTCATCTTCAGTATAATCTGTTACATTATTATCATCAAGAGAAACAGTCCCATGCGTTGGCGTATCAAGAAGTCCGATCATATTAAGCATCGTACTTTTGCCAGAACCAGAAGGACCAATAACCGTAACCATTTGCCCGCGGTCAGCATGGAAATCAATCCCCTTGAGCGCTTCAACGGTCTGTTCACCGCTTTGGTATCGTTTAAGAACATCATGAAGCTCAATGACACTCATTGTGTAACACGACGCCACCGATACGTACCTATTGCAATGACAAGTATCATAACGACAGCACCAATCGGAAGAAGCGGAAGACTGCCGAGGAGTCCAGCACTACCAGTGCGGTCATCAGATCTATCATTCGATTGCTGAGCCACCGCCGCAGCATCCTGCGCCTCGGTTGATGCATTTATTCGGTCTACAGATAGTGGAATTCGCTGAGTCTGTTGAATGCGGTCTCCCTCGACAACATAGCCAACATTGACAGGGATTGTGTTAATGTCTGGTTGTACCGATGCAGTAAGTTCGAATGTCGCAAATTCACTTGCTTCTATCTCACCAACAAAATATTCACCTGATGGTGATACAGGGGTTGTTGAACTCGTGTCGGCGATACTGAGTAGGACTCCATCAGCATTCGTACGACCAATATTTGCAGCGTCTCCGGTGATTGTCACTGCTTTACCACCCTGTGTTGTTTCAACACTGGTGAGTCGAATTTCTCCAAGCGCCTGATTGGTTGTTGCAGATACCGAGTGGGTTTTACCAGCAGCTTCATATCTTGCTGTGAACTCTAGTGGTCCACTGACACCACTCTCGGGTTCAAACGTGAGAGATCGGCTTGTTTCGGATTGTAGATTTGAAAGTAATTTTCGAGCAACAATATCTCCGTTCGCTGCTGCATTCACTGTAATGTCACTTAGATATGTATTCCCAAAGTTGGTGAGTTCAACTACTGTTCCGCCCGATTGATTCGAATTAGCGCGCACAGAAAGATCAACATTGACCCGCGGACGCTCAACAGTGATTGGGATCGTTTCAGTCGTTCGATGTGTCACTCCATCGCTTGTTTGATAGATAATCGTACTAGTTAATGAATGTTGACCAGGCGATTCAAAATATGCATCATACTGAAATGTCTGCTCGCTACCAGATGCAATTGACCCACGTGTTCGCTGTGGTTCCTCAACTCGAACATCATCAACTGTGAGTTGGACGCCAGTAATTGCCTCATTATCACCGTTTGATACAGTGATATTTATTGGCGCAAGCCCTCCGGCGGCGACAGTTTCAGTTGTTGATGATAAAAGCGTACTATCACGCTCAACGGAAACGTATACTGGCTTTTGGATGGAAAATACGCTTCCAGTATCCTCTTGCCCATACATTGTGACCGTGAGTTTCTTTTGTCCTGGTTCATCGAAGACAACGGAAAATGGTACTGTGACCGATGTGCCTGGTCCGAGCTTTCCGATATCATCAGCATTCTCATCAATCGATGGACCGTCGATGCTTACTTGAGATATTTTCACACTTCCAGTACTCGTCTCAGAGTTTTTGAGTTCTGCATTGATGACTACAGCGTCACCTGAGGAGGGATTCGTTGGTGTCACATTGATCGATCCAATCGTCACATCAGACTGTTGAGCGGTTACAAGTGGGAGAATACCTGCAGTTATAATAATCATCAATATCAGAATCATCAAACCGCGGGCTTGCCAGTGACTCATATGGCTCCTTGGTATGCGCATGATGACTCAGGTCTGACGATGATGGAATCTCCTCGATAACGTCCTGTACAGTAATAATTCATGTGTGGATTGATTGATAGGTGAACAGTGACCTGTGTTGCTGCTGTATTATCATCGTAATATGCTTGATTGTACAATAGAGGGTTTACTCGCATTCATGATTGCAATTGATTTGATCTGGTATCAGAAACAAAGCTGTCATGCGTAAGCGAATACACTGGGGATTTATATTTAGTGCGAAGAGCTGCAGAAATAGTAACATTTGTTTCCGCTTGAGATTTGAAACAAAATCACGGATAAGTAGCCGATAATTGATAATTAATTAACGTGAAGCGCTCTCTACCACTCACGACTATCGCTGTTCGTTTCTTGAAACTGGGGAGGAGGTCTCTCTTTCAACCTGCCAATCTCAGCAATCATACCAATCTTAAATTAGCAGCTCATCTTGGGGTTAAATATAAATAGAATTTGACCGCAGTGATATATTTCAAGATACTGATTCAGAAGTCTTTGACAGTATAATTCATGTTAAGTATACTATCATCTGCTATGCGGAGACCCTCATGCTGTATCGGATACCTCAAGTGACGCTGAGGTGGGATAAGATTCAAGAAATGACTCGATTCGAGTGAGTGCAGTTTTCAGATCATCCATTCCGGATGCATATGAGACCCGTAAATGACCCTCGCCACCGTCTCCAAAGACGCGTCCGGGCACAAGCGCAACTCGTTCTTCATGAATAAGTGCTTCGGCAAATTCCTCATCATCTTCCCATCCCGGTGGACACTTTGGAAAGACATAGAATGCGCCCTTTGCCTCAAAACAGTCCATCCCAAGTTCATTAAATCGTGAGATGACAAATTGACGACGACGATCAAACGCCTGACGCATTTTCTCGACGGCTGGTTCACATGAATTGATTGCTTCCATCGCTGCTGCCTGTGCGGTTGTCGGTGCTGAGAGCATTGTGTACTGATGGATTCGATTCATCGCATCAATAACTTCCTGTGGACCAAGTGCATACCCTAATCGCATTCCTGTCATGGCATATGCTTTCGAGAACCCATTGAATACGAGAGTTCGCTCGCGCATTTCTGGGAGCGTTGCAATCGAGACATGTTCATCATCATACCGAAGCGCAGAGTAGATCTCATCCGAGAGCACAAATAGGTCATGCTCACGAGCAAAAGTGGCAACATCCCTAAGTTCGTCTCGAGTCATAACCGCTCCGGTAGGATTATTTGGGTAACAGAGAACAAGTGCTGACGCCTCTGATGCATTAGCAGCAGTGAGATCTTCATATGTGAGGGTAAAATCGGTCTCTGCACGCGTTGGCACAGATCGAACCTCACCCCCAGCAAACGTCACAGACGGTGCATATGAAATGTATGACGGTTTCGGCACAGCAACAGTCTCACCTGGGTCAACAAGCGCTCGCATTGCAAGGTCAACTGCTTCACTGGCGCCAGCAGTGACAAGAATCTCTTCATCAGGGTCATACTCAAGATCATACTGTTTGACATGCTCGGAGATATTTGCCCGGAGATCACTTCGCCCTCGATTTGCAGTGTATGACGTTTTTCCACGCTCAAGCGCATCAATCGCCGCCGACCGAGCCGCCCATGGTGCAGAGAAGTCTGGCTCACCAACACCCAATGAGACAATATCATCCATCTCATCTGCTAACTCAAAGAATCGACGAATACCAGATGGCGGTGTTTGTTTTGCTCGCTGTGATAAACGGTGTATATTGCCACTAGTGTGGTCGGGGTTCCTTATTTCATCGTTTGCCTGTTCTGATTCAATCGATGATGCTGAATGACCTTGCCGATCAGTCATGGTGACACAGCAAGCCTGTCATCCTCATCATTGTTTTCGAAATAAATACCACGTTCTTTGTATGTCGTCATTACGAAGTGTGTCACGGTTTGTGTTATTTCTGGAATCGGTGCAATTTGCTCGGAGACAAACGTAGAGATATCATGCATTGACTCCCCTTCGACTTCGACAGCAAGATCATAGCTTCCCGAAATAAGTCGGAGTGAACTTACCTCAGAGAATTTGGCGATTCGACGTGCAATTTTTTGATATCCTGTCTCGCGGTCAAGTTCGACATTTAGCTCTACCTCTGCACGGACATGATCTGTGTCAAGACGGTCCCAATCGACAACCGCTTGATACCCACGGACGGCACCGTCGGCTTCTAACTCGTCGACGAGCGCATCAACTGTCGCTGCGTCAACACCGAGTTGGCGTGCAATATCATCTGCGCTCTGTCGAGCATCGTTCAGCAACAAGTCGACTAGTTCCCGCTTCGTTGCCATACAAGTGCGAGGAGTGCTGGCTTGAAATGGTTTGCTCATATCGATTGTGAAAGATTGTGATTGTATTGTGGTATATTTTCGATAAAGAAGCATATCAGTATGTGATATAGATTCAGGGATGTGAATTTATATCAGCTCTTAGGGCGAACAGGTCGCCATCGTCGGACACGGCAGAATCACTCTATTCTCGCCTGATTCCTATTGTTGAAGAAGGCTGCCTGAGAATTAAAATAACGGATTGAAATCTCGGGTGAACAATCGAACGTGGAATGATTCCGGATTGTTTGATTCATCCTGGATTACCGAGACCGCTGGTCTCATTTGAACACCAGAACTCACAGATTCCTGGAGACGGCGAAAATCGCAGGTACTCTCTTCGAATCTGTATAACGTAGCGGTGTCGTTGAATCTACAACAATTGAGGTAAAGTATTTCGGGGATTGCTCCCAAGAATAAATCCAGTCCACCAAACAAAACCACCAATAGTAATCTCTGAAAGTAACAATACTTATTACGAGTATTAACTGACAGAACTCATCAAAGCTCTTGATTGTGATTTGGATATCGAGAATGGCGACATATGAGCTATAGATCTCGAACCGCCTACAGCAAAACATTGTGTATATAGATACCACAGCCAGTCAGCAGATTCGTGATGTAATCTTCCTAGAGATATTTCAAAATTATTCAATCTCAATCTGTGTTTGATTAGTGTTTGGGTCTTTTTTAGGCATTTCAATGCTCAATATACCATTATTATATGCTGCAGTAACCTCATTAGGGTCAACGCTTTTTGGAAGTCGGATTGAGCGTGAGACTGAGGCGTGATACCGCTCCTGCCGTATATATCCGCTATCAGAGTTTGACCCCATTTCGGATTCTTGATTAGCTCGTATCTGCAGTGTTTGATTAGTTAATTGGACATCAATGTCTTCACGATTAAATCCCGGTAGTTCTGCAGTGACGACAAATGCTGTTTCCCGATCCTCAAGATCAACCCGGATTGTACCTGTTGGTGTTATCCCGGTTGATGATTCAGCCGTCAGTTGTGTTGCGGCCTCCTCAACGTTCTTGTGCATCTGCTCAAACAGTCGTTCAAGCTCTCGGAAGGGATTTTGTCTTTTTGTCATTGCACCAAATATAATTACTCTCTCAGGCGGAATAAATTATCTTATCAACTACGGTGTCAGAAGTGCAATTCGATAACCATCGTTTTTATATCCAGTTACATACATGTAATATAATATAATGGTCTTAGTTGAGTCTGATTCTGAACTGTCACGTGGTGATCCTGCACCATACTTTGAATTACCAGCAGCCGCTGGCGACACAGTTACATTAGATGACCTGCTGAGTTATGATGCGGTTTTAATCGTATTTACCTGCAATCATTGTCCATATGCCGAGGCAAAGGTTGAGGAATTGAATCATCTAACAGAAACATATCCCTCGCTGGCTGTCGTTGGTATCAATCCAAATGACGCCGAGGCATATCCTGAGGACAGTCTTGATCGAATGCGCGAACGGGTCTCCGCTGATGAAGTTCGGTATACAGCATATCTTCGCGATGAGTCACAGGCGGTCACTGATGAGTATGGAGCGGTATGCACGCCCGATCCATTCTTATTCAATCGAAGGAGCTCCGGTGATGAAAGTCAATTTGAACTTGTATTCCACTCACGGATTGATGATGCAATGTCACCCAATGAAGCCGTGAATGCTTATGAGATGCGACGGGCTGTTGAAGCTGTGCTTAATGATGAACCAATTCCACTGACAGAGACGCCATCACAGGGATGTTCGATCAAATAATATGATATCTGATATTGAATGACCACATGAGGATGACAGCACAGAGCTGCTGTCTGCGGAGGACAGATGCGACACCTGTGAACAAGAGACGACGATAATTTGATTATATATCACATAACAGTCGTTGGCAATATGACCAATGCTTATATCCGAAACCACAGTTAATTCAATTGGAACGCCCGATTACGCGCTCTGCTTCGGATAAAAATATAAAATCACTAACATTCGATAAGAGGCTAAAATAAATCAAGCAAGGGAGGGCAGTTTATATATCGTGTTAATTCTCATTCAGAGTCATTCGCTGCAAGTAAGGATGCAGCCTGTGTCAATGCCTCATCTGCGTTCTTTACTGCAGCAGATTTTTTTGCTGGGTATGCCTCAACCTTCGCACGAAGTGTAATTCCCTCACCACGGCGTATCATTCCACGGAATGCAGCCTGTTTGTCTAATCGGAGAAATAACTCGGTGTTTTCTGTAACTCGTTCATCAAGCTCTGATTGAAGTGTCTCAAATGACGGTAATCGTGCAAGTTGTATGAGAACATGCCGTATTGCATCGGCTGACTCCACACGGGTTGAGAACACAATAATTCGATCACCATGGTGACCACTGCTCTCCATCCGGGTAAGAGGGAAATCCTCAGGGAGAATCGTTTGGAGTGCAGAATTGACGCGCTTTTCATCCTCAGTCTCATATGAGAATGTGCGTAAATCAATATAATGGAACGGTATCTGAGGCATATTCCTGCTTTAGCCTCAGGGGTAAAAAGACTCGCTTACTCAGACGCAGTGTTGTTTTCGTCTGTATTTGCTTCAGTTTCAACCGGGTCAAGTTGGTCTGCAGCAATACCAACTTCCTGACCATCCTCAAAACTGACAGTATATGTTGCATCTCCAAACATCGTTTCGACGACCTGTGTAACTGTTCCGGTCTTACCATCGAATTCGCTGTGCTTATCATGCAACACTACGCTGTCGTCTTCGTCAAATTCCATATTATATTGAGAACATGCGCCGGTGAAAAATCGACTGGTTCCATCATCCACTTATATGATTCATATTACATTATGCGAGCGCCAATTGACTGCTAGTTTATGATGAATTTTTATAAAGAGAATTTACCGGTGCTATAAAAAACACAGCGAGAGTTCTATAAATAAACAAGCCGAGTGCCTTGGGGCTTTGATACTGATATGACCCGAGGGTGAATCCGACATAACCAGTCATGACGCTATATAATTTATAAATAGGTATAGTCAGAAAATCTCAAAGGCGGATTAACGGTCTTCATCTACTGCTGGCTGTGGTAGTCTAGAAATGTGGTCCCTCTCAACGTCCGCCGCTGGCGGTGCGACGGAGGTTTCAACGGGTCATGGTGGAGTGACCGACTCCCACGGACGCTGCGGTGTGTTCGGGTGTTACTTCCAGCCGATTCCTCATGGAAGAGGTCGGGAGGAATTAAATTCCCTTGCTGGTGTAGTGCGGTCTCAACAGGGAAGCCTCGGGGCTTGCCCCCGAGGTACTTCACGGGTCACCCAACCCGTGGTAGTTTATGCGATGTCATCCAAGTTTAATAATCGCTAAATGACCCGGGAAGGAATGGATGAGTATGCAGTCAACTCGGCGTAAGTACATCGCTATGATTGGTGCTGTCGGCGGTGGGGCAATGACAGGGTGTCTTGGCGGAAATACCAATGCTGGCGGCACGGGTAATGACGTTACTGGACCACTCGACTGTGACGTTGGTGCAATTGATCGTGTTTCATCGCTTCCAACGCCGACCCGGGGTTCGGATGATGCCCCAGTAACTGTTGCTGTATTTGAAGATTTTGCATGTCCTCATTGTCAAACATTCAGCTTAGAGGTCGCACCCAAGATCGTTTCAAACTATGTTGAACAAGGTGATGTCCAATATCAGTATTTTGACTTTCCTATCCCGGTGTCAGAGTGGTCTTGGCGCGCCGCATCTGCATCGCGTGCGGTTCATGATAAGGCAGGTGATAAAGCGTTTTTTGATTTCATAACGAGCGTGTATGAACAGCAGTCTGAACTTAACACCAATGGGTATCAAATTGTTCATGATATTGCGTCTCCGACTGAGGTTGACGATTGTTTTGTCGCCGCTTCTGCAAAACAGGAGCCATACCGGCCTGTTATTGAAGATACTCGACAACAAGGTGTCGATCGTGGGGTTGACAGCACACCAACTATTTTCGTCAATGGAATTCCTGTTTCAAGACCCGATTGGTCGAGTGTTAAATCTGCAATCGAAGCTGAATTTTACTGAGTCAGTGCTCATAACAACCAGTCAGTCTGCCATCAGCAATGTCATTCGGTTAACTGCCTCGGAGGTTGACCCCGATGTGATTCACAGTGATTAGTTTGAATAGTTTCACTGACGGTGTCGAATGATGCGGATTCAGCGGCTCCCATTGCCGACACCGATAATCACGGTGGTAAAGACTTGCACTAATCACTATCAGTTAGCATAGTAACTGCATCATTTTATTCCATTTTACCATCTTAGTTGATATTTTATACGTGATCTTTAGGCATTAGATCAGCTATCGTCTGGCGATCAAGCCATCGACAGAGCTTCACAAGCTGCTCTGTTGCGGACTCAAACATTTTTTCACCTTTTTCAGGTGTTGCATCGGTTTGATCCCCTAAGACACCGTTGTTGGTGTTATCAATTGCGTCATAGAATGTTCGTGAACCAAACNTTCGTGTATTATCATCTGTGAACTCTATAAGACCCTCATCTCTCGCATCCGCAAGACGGTCAGTACTGACTAACTCAGGCTGGAGATACTGGATCATCGCTGTTTCTTTGGGACCACCGTGTGGACCATTTTGTTCGAATAATGTGTCAACAAGTTCTGGGATGCTCTCATTCCACATCCATTCAATCGCATATAGCGTCTCATCATCACGGAGACGACGCCCAACTTCGCGGAGATGTTCAACATTTCCACCGTGGGCATTCACATAGATGACCCGGTCAATGCCATGGTACGCTAAATTCCGTGTGAGAGACTCAACGTAATCACGGAAGACTGGTGCATCAACCCACATTGTTCCATGAAATTGTCTATGATGCGGGCTGACTCCAATATTGATCGGTGGAGTACAGAGATAGCCCGTCCGATCGGTGGCCTCGCGTGCAAATGCCTCTGCAATCAGATGGTCTGTCGACAGTGGGAGATGTGGACCGTGCTGTTCTGTCGAACCCAGCGGAACAACCGCGAGTGATTCCTCACTAATATATGAGTCCAATTCAGGCCATGTCTGCTCNGCGACACGCATGTAATATATAATACAGTCTGCCGTCATTCAGCTTTCGGTCTAAAGGAAACAGCGNGAGTTCCACGGGTCACTAGTACTCCGTGAAACATTTTGAATCACAGGTCCCACGCAATGGTATCAGGAGCTACTCTATAACAAGATTTTGGATTGAATTCCTCAATAAGTTTTCAGGAGCACCACCGACCCGTGGTCGTTTACTGGTAATACAATAAGTATCAATCTGATATTGTTATTATGATTATCGATAAACTCGATACTGTTTCACTTTTTATATTCTCCTTCTCAGTCGTTCGAGTTGCTATTCACTCATAAGTTATGAGAATAATCGATAGTGGCAACACAGTGGGCATGCATTATATACACGAAAAATTTATATAAGCAGCCATGGTACATATTAATACATTATGACTGAGTATTATGATTACGTCCTTGGCCTGATCCCACTTGCACTATTTGGACTTTCGGGCGGGCTGACAGAACTTGGATTGACGCTCCCACAAGCAGTACCACTCGCGGCTGGAGTTGCTGCTGGTATCGTTGGACATGCACTTTTCATCAATGGACCAGTATCTGCAGCACTTGAGACACAATCTGACCGTTCCCAATCACGATCAGCCGAATCAGCATCTGCAGGACACAGAAATGACAATGCACCAATAAACGCTGATTAGGTTGCTTATACTATATTTAATAATTTAATTTTTCCCGTATAACTAACGAGTGTGTTGAGACGATAACGAACGTATCAACACATGCCGCTATCCCTTCATACAGCGGCGTGATGTGTGAATATGCGTATGTCACTGGGTTTGACGAAAGCGATGCATGGTTTATGTTACCACTTTCTTCACTCAAAAATGGTGGAACCGGTGAGCCACTTGCAGTGATTAATACTGCAGTATTGAATCCGTTCAAGACGGGAACTGTAGGTATCATAGAAGCTGGCATCTTAGCCCAAGCGGATTCGCGGGTCGCTGGGATTATTATAAGTGGAGCACAAGCGTACAGACAACTTCGCGCACTCGACCACCGATAATTAAAGACAAAGATGAACGCAAAAAAGTCTGAAGTCCAATTGTGGGAGGATATTGGTTACTGGAGTCGATATCGCAAAAGAGCTGCAATCCCACCGAGGTTTCGCAATCGTTGTCCAGGATCAAACTCCCCAGAGAGAACCGTCACTGACCCGCCTTGCTGCTCGACATTTTGAAGAACAGTATCGACGTCAGTTGACCAATCACCAGAATCGCGTCGCTCCTCTCTGAGTTGATCATCAACGACAAGAAGATCATCAACAGCACCAAATTCAGCTGCCTTAGCTACTTCATCGATTCCGTATGCAATCTTCTCACCGGTTGCAATTCCTTCCATTAACTCATCAATTAACTCAGCCTCAGCAGAAATACGAGTCTGTGTCTGCACCTCATCGACAGCGCCACGTTTCAATACTTCGTGGACACCACGGTCACCAACAGCTGCTGTATCAACAATAGTCAGTTTATCTATAATTTCTGGGTTATTTGACTGGATATACTCCTCAGCGTCTTGTTTAGTGAATCCTGGTCCAGCCAGAATAATCGCATCAACATCCATCCGTGATAGGGCAGCTGCGAACTCTGCGAATAGCTCTGTTCGCGGCTGTGAATATTCACCTTTCCCAGTTGTCGCAGTTCGTGAGAATTGTTCTTCAGTCCCATACTGAGCAACGGTGTGAATATGCGCTTCGCCCTCCTCAATAGTTGCAACAGCAACATCAGCATTTTCAGCTGCCTCCTCAGCGGCTTCAATCCGCTTTCGTTGATCGGGAGCAAATTTCTTTGTCACGATGATTTCATCATGAGACTCAACATTTAGTGTGTGATAATGCCCGAGTTCATCCTCACGAGAGCAACTGATAATCTCACCACCGACTCGCAGTCGGTTTGCAAATCGAGCAAACTCAACATCCGCGACTTCGATCGTAACCACGAGGTGTTCGCGCTGTCCACCGGTATCTCGGAGATTTTCATCATTACGTTGGATTCGACGAGTTGTATCACCACCAACACGATCGCCCGGTTCTAGAACGTGTGAAAGATGCCACAGATCATCAACATTCTCAGGGACAAGTGTCCATTGTTCTTTCCCCTCCTCGCCGCGTCCGCGACTCGGAATGCGCATATTAGTAGTATAAATGCTCTCAGACAAAGATGCTACTATTCATCGACAAGGTCACTCCCACCAGGTGGTAAGAACTCTTGGATTTTGTCTGGACTTGCAATCTTACGAACAAACGATTCATCAGCAAACCGATTGCGAAACTCGCGATAGGCTAATTTTGCGGCATCATTCTGCGCATAACGACCCGGTCGGACTTGGACCATTGTTGGAACTCGATCCGCAATTGCCGATGGGGGACCACCGATTACCTGTGTTTCATCCGCGCACTGAATTCCAACTGCTATTTCCGCGGCGACATCTCGAATGTATGTCCTATCGCCTCGAATCACGAATGAGCCTTTTTCAATATACTCTCCTGACTCCGGGGTTTTTGAAACCTGATCTGGGGTGACGACATATGCATCATCTGCATAACGTCCTTCCTTCCAGATTGATGAATATGAAATGGCAAATTGCGCGACTTCACGGCGCGTCTCCGCTGTGAGTTCAATCGGTTCAGCCGGCTCTGATGGACCACTTGCTTTGAGAATCGTGATGGGTCCACCATGTGCCTCTGTATGGAAGAATCGATCATGTTTATTGAGATATTTTTTGACGAGCGTCTCGTTTTGATCAGCATTACGCCCTCCGACAACAAGATATCCTGTCGACGTGTGGAACCACCGGAATTGCTCATACCAATCATCATTTTTTTGTAGTGGAATTGATGTCATTGAGAGCCATTCATCATCTGTCGGACCCATGCGACTCGGCTCGGTGCCAGTGTTAACTTTGTCTGTAACAGTTTCTGTGTTATCGGCATTATCTTCAGTATCAGGTTTCGCATCCTCACGATCCCATGCATCGCGACGCTGCTTCACCGCATTGAGTTCCTCACGCGTGTTTTCAATGGCGGTGAGTGCACCCTCTTTTTTCTCCTCAATTCGCTTGGCTTCCGTGTAACGCTGATCAGCATTCTTCTCAACGCCAACATCAACATTGACTGGCACACGCATGTCATCAATCTCGATTGTGACCATCGCTTCAGCACCGTCGACACTGACAACAGCCGCAGCAGCATCGATTCCACGCTCGGCTCCCATTGCAAATGTTTCACGAATTTCGTCCCATGAGGTATCTTCGGCTCTTGCTGTCTGAATTGTTTCGATTATTTCATTGACAAGTTCATAATTCGCGTATAATAGCTCTGCGCGGGATCGCTCTGCCTCAGCACGCTGTTCAAAATCATCAATTGCCCCCTCCTGTTGTTCGATAATCCGCTGCTTCTTTGCGATTTCTGCCGCAAAGTCAGGACGTGTCTGCCCTGATTCTTCTGCGGCTGGATTGCGGTCTACCTCTCGGAAATAGACATCCAGCGCGCCGTTGAAGCTATCATATGTTGTTACATCGAGATTTTGTTGTTTCCGTTCTTCAAGTGGGAATGGAGTGGCATCAATGACAGCATCGTCATCGGTGTATAATCGTGGTTCAAAGTCCCCGCTTTGAAGTTGAGTCCCCAAGGATTCAAGCGCAGTATAAATTGCACGATATATTTTGTCTGAGGTATTCGTAATTTGCGTTGTTTTGTCAATGCCCGCTCGTGCACACACTTCCTCAGCATAGAGCCCACCGAGATTCAATTGCGTTGCGAGTGTTCGAACAATGTCGGTGTCAGACTCATTCATCAGACTGACAAATCGGTCATATGTAACCTGGAGTGGATTCACACGAGAATCTGGGAACTCATATTGTGCTCCAGGGGCAACAGTTCGCGACTTTAATCGAACTGTTTCCAGGCTTTGAATGACTTCACCAGCCGAATCAACAACAGCGACGTTTCCGTCGCCGAATAACTCCACGATAATACGAGTCATCTCCTCACCACGTTCGAAGCTGAGGATCATAATACGGTCAAATTCAAACTGTTCAACGTTTACCAAATCTGCTCCTGATAGTCGATTTCGAAGCATCATCGCAAAGTTTGGCGGTCGCTCAGGGGCATCTGGTACATGATCAGGATCAGCAGTGTGAATACGCTTTTGCGTACCGACCTCAATCAATAATTCAAGTCGTCCACGATCAAAATCACGCATCCGAAATCGAAGCAGATCATCGCCATATCGGTATGTCTTATCGACTTTTGCACCCGTGTATCGGCGTAATTCGGTGACGAGAGCAGCGATATCAACGCTTGTTAATTCCTGCTTCGGGTCCATAGATATTATATCTCTAGCACATTCAAAAGCCGACCGTTCTGTTTGCTTCAGTTGTTCTGAAAAAGCGCTGTAAGTGCCCGTTGGTCATAATTAGGAGTCAAACATATATGTATAGTGCATACTCATGCAGATGACGTATAGCAAAACGTAAGTCTATTTCATTGGCTACTCTATCGGCAAGATAGATGGCTCGTACTCCAATTATCGTTGCTGGTGTTGTATTTCTCCTCATCATCGCTGGGTGCTCTGCACCGACTGCTCCGGGTCCAGATGATAGTACGTTTGAGTCGCTTCCTCAATCTGGTCTTAACGCAACGGAGATCGCTGATGCACACATCACTGGCCTTTCAGCAGCCGAGTCATATATAATCCAGACGGAACAGCGGACAGTGACAGAAACCACAAACGTGAGTGTTATACAGCAAACCGAAAGCACTCGTCGAATTGACCTCAGAGCAAACCAGGAGTTGCTTGTCGCAACGACAACACAGCAACAAGAGGCACAATCACAGTCACAATCTCAACCTCAAAGTCGTTCTGTTCAAAGTACTGATCAATATTACAATAATAACGGAACAATATATGTTAATCAAACACAATCAAATCAGTCGCAATACGCAATTCAACAGGGACAGCAGGCGACCGTCAATACAACTGCTCAGCGATCACTCATTGAGCGGCTAATCAACACAATTGAATATAGGCGTGTTGAACAGACACAGCGTGGTGACACAGCGGTTATTCGATATGAATTGCAGTCGGTCACCGATGTACAGAATCTTACGCAAACATCAACTGCAACTGTCGAAAACGCTACTTCAACACTTGTGATCGATGAAAACGGTGTTATCAGAGAGTTACAGCTTAACGCTCAGTTTAGGACTGATAGGCGAACACTCCGAATCAGATTTGCAACAAACTATACTCAACTTGGAGAAACAACGGTTTCTGAACCGAACTGGACTGATGATGCAAGAGAAGCAAGTAAAACGACATAATGCTGCAGCGAGTACCGAAAAAGGCGAACACTCTGCACTCAATCATGCCGATTTAATTACAATGATAATATCGAACGATGCCAGTTGAGTTAGCCACGACTAGTGAGCAGCGAGAAGATGTGTTTAGTGTACGTCGTCGTGTTTTCGTTAATGAACAGGATATCAGTGAAACGCTCGAATGGGATGAGCATGACAATCCAGCGGCTCCAACTGCTCATTTCATCGCTTACAGCGGGTCACAACCGGTTGGTACCGCTCGGCTCAGGGTACTGAATGAAAGCGTCCCGGATGATGCAGACAACAGTGTTGCTTCGGACTCTGGTAGTGATATTGATGCGAAAATTAGTACTGATACTGATACTGATACCGATACCGATACCGACGCCGATACCGACACCTGTAGCGGTAATACCAAACAGTCAAATTGTAATCTTGAAACAGCGGTTACAGAGACTACTACTATTGGGAAAGTTGAGCGAGTGGCTGTTCTTGCTGATCATCGGAACCAAGGATGGGGAGCACGCCTCATGCAGACCGTTGAGACACACGCACGACAATGTGGACTCTCAATTCTTCGACTTCATGGACAGACACGTGTTGAGTCATTCTATAATGTATGTGGGTACAGCACTGTCAGTGACGTGTTTGAGGAAGCTGGTATTCCACATGTCTCAATGGAAAAGAGATTATAATGAGTCATGTCATTCAGCAGATATGCAAATTTTGAGAGTAAATAATAATTTTTGCGTGTTATTAGTAGAATCGTATCTGAATCATAATTTCTTTGCAACGTACGGTCCGTCCTGATGATACCCAAGTTTCTGCCGATAGTACTGTCGAGCACCGATTCCCGAGATAATTGCAAGTGAATCATACCCAGCCTCACGTGCCAGCTCCTCAGCACGAGTAATAAGCCGTTTTCCATACCCCTTATGTTGCCAAGCAGTATCTCCAGTAGATTCGGATTTATTAGCTGTTGCTCCAATTCCTGCCTCACTTCCATATACATGTAGTTCTCGGACCACAGCAGCGTTTTTAAGTTCGCGACGAACTGTTGCTCCTGGGAATCGAAGTCGGCAGAATCCAATGAGCAGATCTGCATACGAATCTTCAAACTTGAGGAAGTGTTCGGTCCCGCCAGCTACATCATATGTCATTTCATTCAATTCAATATGCTCAGGATCAGGGTCAGTTTCATTCAATCCTGCCTCACGTGCCCTAATATCACGAATCTCAATTCCCTTCTCATCAGCACGTTGACTGGCTAATTGTCTCAGGTTAGACTTCCATACACCAGCATCAATGAAATCTGCAGGGATATCACGTTGAACACGCTGAAGGCGCGTATATTCTGGAATCATCCCCATTACCTCTGCGATTATTTCTGCGGCTGTTTCATTATCAAGTGGTTCAAAATCATCGCGCCGCCATTGATCATATACGCGAGTTCCGCGTACAACAAGTGTTGGGTAGATCTTCAGATAATCAGGACGATATTCGGTGCGATTGAACAGTTGTCGGAAGTCTTCGCGGATCATCTTAGACGTCATCCCTGGTTGTCCAGGCATCATATGGAAGCCAACTTTGAATCCGGCATCGCGGAGTCGTTGGTTTGCATCGATTGATGCTTGCACACCATGTCCTCGATGCATTTCGCGATTAATCCGTTCATAGGTTGTCTGCACGCCAACCTCGACTTTTGTCGCACCAAGGTCAAGCATCCGGTCGATCTGTTCTGGGTCACACCAGTCCGGTTTTGTTTCAAAGGTTGTCCCGATATTCCGAATATCTGCAGTCTCATTCTCCGCAATGACGTCTTCAAGATACCGAAATTCAACATCTTCCGGATCAGGTTTAAATGATTGATCAGATGCAGGATCCGGTTTTGAATCAGTATCATAATCATTCATCGCTTCAAGCGCACGCTTGAGGAACCATTCTTGATAATCATGACTCCGTGAAGTCATTGTTCCCCCCATAATAATGAGTTCGACTTTATCAACCGGGTGTCCGATGTGTCGAAGTTGCTCAAGTCGGAGTGTTACCTGACCATATGGGTCGTATTCATTCTGCTTGCCACGTGCTGCAGCAGGTTCATGTCCAGTGTAACTCTGTGCGGAATCAAACTCACTTGCAGGACCGCCTGGACAATATAGGCATTTACCATGCGGACACATGTGCGGAGAAGTCATTATCGCAATTGGTGAGACACCTGATGCGGTCCGGACAGGCTTCCGCCGCACAACGGATTTGACATCATCGCGATTCGCCGCGGAGGCATGTGAAAGGATATCTGTGTTTTTTGGAACCTTTGGTGACCCATATTGTGAACAAGCATCTAGTTTTGCCGACTCGAGACTATCGCGGTCGACATCACCTGCGACGATTTGCTCGACAAGATGCTTACAGGTGCTGCGGAATGCTTCCGTCTCCGTTGGGTCAGGCTCTGATCCCGTGTCGTCTGTGTCTGTTTCAGTGCTCACTGTTTGGCTCCTATGATAGTGTATGTTATATCCGCTGTTGATAGATCAAAGTAAGGATCAAAATCAGTATGCTGATATATTGAATATTGATCGCCAGATATATATTTATCCTGACAGGTATTCACTCGCGGATCTATCAAGCGGATGTCCATATTGATATTCGCGCTGTTTTGAGGTTAAGCGTGTCGTTCGATACATATCCAATTGTTGAAAGAGTACTATAGCTAGCGATAATTTCAGAGATAAGTCCTAAAACCAACTGTGACGTTGTCCCTCGTCGTTTGAATGAACTGTCAGGGTAGACAAAATAATGTAGAGTGAACTGTACTGGGGCGTCAGTCGATTCGCTCGCGATACATTAGTTATTAATCTGTGCAACAGCAGCATCAACAACAGCATCGACAACAGATTCACGTGCCCCAGCAAGGAATTCAACTCGATTCTGTCGAACTCCAACGGCTGTTACGCCACCTTCAGGGACAGTATTCCCTGCTGCCGAAGCGACTGCACGGATATCGAGATCAGTCGTTGCATGCACGAATAGTTCATCAGTTGAATACACAACTGTCACTGATGACTCACTCCGTGTTTGTCGATGTAGTGTTTCTGAGAGAAGCGCTGTTGGTGGGAAATCAAAGCGATGGCTGTATGCATCTGCATCAAGCTTGACGACTTCAACATTATCAGCTCGGTATGTCTCAAGATTCGCTTCTGCTGTTTCAACCTCGGCATCAAGTTTGAGTCTAAACTGTTCAGAGACATGCCCGGCAAGTCCGCCGTCGTCCTCGAACAGGAGATCGGTGATCAACTCACGTTTATCCTGATATGATTGATAATATGCTTCTAATGCAATTGCCTCACGCAGTTCACGCGTCTGTGTAGCATCATATCCAGCCGCGGCGGCGCGATCAACATATACTGATGGAGCCTGTGTCTGATCCCAATAGCTTACAGCAGGGAGATGTTCGAGTTCAGCCGTAATCTCACTGTTAATTGTTGCAGCAAGGTTTGCACCAACTGCTCCGGTTGAGATGGGGACCGCTGTCAAAGAGTCATTACTCTCTGTGAGGGGTGAGACAACAGTATCCACCTCTGTAAGAATCGCCTCATCAAGATCGCCAGCGTCGATAACAACACGTGGGGCGTCATACACACCAAGTAGCTCAATGCCGTCAAGTGAATCAACAGTTCCGCCTACGCCAACGAGAACGACCAGTGGGAGCTTTTCATCATGCCGCTCGTTGTCTTGGAGCATTTGTGTCACGTCATTTGTTGCTGTGTCCATTCCATAGACAGGATCGTCAAGCGGTCGTCGTGTGAAGAAATGGTATTCTGCGTCTGCACGCGCATGTTCCTCTTTGACAAGTGGGAGCACAGCTCGTTCAATCGCTGCTCCAGCAACGTATCCATCAGCTGTTGCGGCGTGTCGGACCACGATTGGGCGCGACTCCAACACGGCTCGTCGAATAGCTGTTGCAGCATCAACAAATTGCGAACTGAGCGCTGAAAGGGGATCATCAGTTGCAAGCACTGTTGCCGTTTCAGGGCGAGCTTCAGCGGTGAGTGCATCAACAAGACGGTTTTCGACGGTTTCTGCCGCAGCACCCTCAAGTGGTGTGAGTTCATTCGTCTCAACTTGAATCTCGCCACGACGGCGCTCAACTTCACCATTCAATCGGACGATATCACCATCTCCTACATCAGGATATGCACGGACACCAGCCTCAACAAAGGCTGCACACTCAACAGTTCCTGACTCATCTCGAAGCTCGAAGACTGTTGGACCACCGGTTTGTCTTGCTTCAACAATTTCACCTTCAATTTGAACGTCACTTCCAACCCGATCAGAGAGTGAGTCAATCGAGACTGGCTCTCTGTCATCCGCGAGTTCATTCAACGCCTCAGACTCAGTTTTTTGAGGTGAATCTGAGACAGGCGGAGATTGGTTCGATAGCTCGTCATCATCGTCGTCATCCACATCAATACCTTGGGTGGTTGAGGATGGTGACTGTGTAGATGCGGCATTTGTTGCTGTGCTCGTGTTTTCAGCACTGACTGACACCGTTTCTGTTTTCGTTTCTGTCTCTGCCGCTGTTATTCCAGCCTCAGTGTTAGCTGACTCTCCAGGCGTTTCCTGATCAGTATCAGCAGATATGGTTTCGTCGGTGCTTGCTGTTGATGTGTCCTCTGTGCTTGTCGCCGCTGGTGTCCGCTTGACTGTCGCAGCATCTGCGTCGGAACCTCCACGTGAGACTGACGGTGTTGCAGTAGCTTCTGTAGTCAACTCAGCATCTGTGTTGTCATCGGTTTCAGACCCAACAGGTTCACCATCATTTGCTCCAGTCGGGTCGTGAATCTCTGACCCACGGAATTCAGATTGTGATTGCCTAATCGACCAGCCAAGATCAATATTTCCGTTATCACGAACGTTTTTTACTTGAACAAAGACAGTATCATCAGACTCCCAATCGAGTGTTTCAAGTCGGCGGTCAAGTTCGCTTCGATGTAATAATCCAGTGACCCCCGAGGCTAAATCAATAAAGACACCAAAGTCTGCGAATCCATCAACCGTTCCACGGTAATATCGTCCTGCGGTCAACTGTTGTGGGGAATCTCCCCTGAAATCGAACCAAACGTCCTCATCATGCGTAATCCAATCCATTAATTATCTAGAGCAGTCCACGACTAAAACGATTGTCGAATCCCACTCATCACTTATTGCGCACTGATATCTCGTTATTATCTGATCACAAAATACTGAGAGACTGAAGCAATTCAACCCCGGCATCAATACCACCGAGTGCGGACCCATAGAGGAGCGTCGCAGGAATACCTGCAGCGATAACTGCACGCAGTGTGCTCGTTGTGTGTACCTCTCGTATCCCAATAATAAGCAATATACTCGCATATATTGCGCAAACAACTTGGAGAGCGGCGATTGGGATTCCAGCGATGATGCATGGTGCTGCTGCATATGCAACTATTTGCACTGTCTCGCTGACGCCTGCCCGATCTGGGACAACAAATATCAATACAATTGTCTGAACTGCAGCGGTGAGATGCAATATTGCCGGTGCAATAAGAAGTACAACCGCAAGGACTGTAATACTAGCCGAAGTCATCAGGTTATTACTTAATTGAGGGATTTGCGACGGATTGCCAGCGAACAGTCCAACGACGTATGCGGTTGCGATACTAATGGCAAAAACAAGACCTGGTGCTTGATCGCCAGGTGTAACAGCACTGGCGAAAAACTGCCGGGGGGCGATAATAACAGCAATCCATGCCCGCACAACACCACGTGGTCCGCGTTCACGCCCACCTGTCGGCGTTTCAACCCATGTCGTCACATCTTGAGTTACTCATGCCGGAGAATATGACAGTTACGACATCGTGCCTCATAGGTCTCATCAGCACCGACGACGATTGTCGGATCATCGATATGTGCGGGGGAATCATCAACAAGTCGCTGATTCCGCGTTGCAGGTTCACCACATTGTGTACAGATTGCCTGTAATTTATCAACATATTCTGCGACCGCCATTAATTGTGGAAGTGGTTCAAATGGCTCGCCGCGATATGTTTGATCAGTGCCAGACACAACGACCCGATAGCCATCATTCGCTAGCGATTCACAAACAGACACAAGTTCAGTTGAGAAGAAATTTGCTTCATCAATGGCGACAACATCGACTGAGTCATCATTAGATGGAATTACTCCACCTGGGTTGTTTGTCCCGTCACCACTCCTGCATTGAGTGGTTGTCCGGTGATTCTGCTTTTTCTTCGAAAGTTCGTGTTTGATATTCCAGATATCTTCTCCTTCATTCGGAACAACCGCTGCTTCCCATTGTCGACCGACATGTGACCCAACAGTTGTCTCTCCATATCGGTCATCAACAGCAGGCTTGAATACAGCAATAGATTGACCAGCAATCTCGGCTCGTCGCAATCGACGGAGGAGTTCCTCAGTCTTACCTGAGAACATTGACCCCGTGACAACCTCAATCCAGCCGCTATTAGTGATTGCGCGCACATCACCCCGAGTACGACCAATAAAAAAATCCTTACGAAGGTCTCTTGCATGTGTTGATATAACTGGGAAATACACACGCTCCATCGCTTCTGTCCATCTCTGAGACTGATTGGGTGTTGAATGGATTATACGGCTCTGCCAGAGATAAATGAGTAATAAGTTTGCTCCTGGCTTGCGTGAATTCTCATCTTGTATAGATACGAAACGAAATTAAGTAGATGATACAGAGTCCGCGCAGTGCCAGTAGTAGTAAGATCAATCAAACCCAAATGCCTGTGATACAACCGATGACACTGATGATATCCTACTTGTTGCACGATCATTTTTAATGTCACGCACAACGGCGCTAGCAACATGTTTCCCGTTAATGAGACACATCGGCATGCCGATTCCAGGATCGGTGAATGACCCTGCATGATACAACCCAGGGACGGCATCAGACCGATGAGCGGGTCGGAATGGACCGGTCTGTGTTAGTGTGTGTGCCAATCCTAATGCTGTGCCATCCGGATATCCCATCGCCGCAAATTCACTAGTGCAGGCAGTCTCCTCGACGACGATCCGATCTCGAAGGTCGATGCCAGTGTGAACAGCAAGGTCAGTAAGTACTTTCTCACGGTACCGTTCACGAATAGCATCGCTATCATCAAGTCCAGGTGCGATTGGGACGAGAATAACAACTGTCGAATGACCATCAGGAGCGACTGTTGAGTCGGTTTGTGAAGGAACGTTAACATAATATGATGGATCCGTCGGCCATGTTGGATCATCAAATATCGATTCGAAATGTGATTGCCAATCAGTTGGGAGAATAAGTGTATGATGCTCGAGCGAATCAAGCTTACCCTCAACGCCTAAGTACAACAAAAACGCCCCGGGTGCGTATGTCCGCGACTCCCAGTATGAACCGTCGTGATCAGAGACCCCGTCGGAGAGCAGTTCACGATCAGTATGTGCAACGGGGACGGTGCTAACAACACGGTCCGCGATATGAGTGTCTGCACTGGTTTGCACACGAACACCGGTGTCACTGTGGGCACGGCTAAGTCCAGTAACGGGTGTGTTCGTCTCAATATTTACGCCCAACTCGTGAGCAATAGTTGCGATACTATCGACGACGCTTGCAATACCACCTCTCGGATAGTATACACCCATATTAAAATCGACATGGCTCATCAGTGAGTATAACGCCGGAGTATTGTATGGCGACCCACCAAGAAAGACCAATGTATATTCAAGTAACTGCCGAAGTTTTGCTGAGTCGAAGTACGAGGCTATATGATCATCCATTGATCCAACAAGCGTAATGCCACGTGCTGCTCGGAGCAATCCGGGGTCAACCCAGTCACGAAAGCGTGGTCGATGTTTATATACGAATTCTTCCATTCCGATTTCATATGCATCTGCAGCCTGCTCAAGATATGTGTCAAGTGCTGCGCCTGCGCCGGATTCATATTGCTCAAAGAGCTCGCGTTGACCCTCTCGGTCAGCCGGCAATATTGCTGTGTCACCATCCTTCCAGAAGACACGATAATTAGGATCTAGCCGCGTCAGCGAATAATATTCTGTAGGGTCGTATCCAAGTTCATTAAAGAAACGTTCGAACACGTCCGGCATCAAATACCATGATGGACCCGTGTCGAATTGAAATCCTGATCGTTCAATGCGTCCAGCAACGCCACCAAGCGTATCCTGACGCTCAAGAATCGTGACATCGACACCGGCATCTGCAAGATAGCAAGCTGTCGAAAGCCCACTGAATCCTCCGCCAATCACAATCGTAGATGTCTCGCTGAGCGTATGCGTCATACTGTGTTTCTCTAAAGAAGCAGATGGCGATATAGGTGAAATATCCATCAACAATTATATTATATGCTGTTTGACTGCTATTATCGATGCCACAGTATTGTGGTCGTTCATCAGTGCAGGATTTGATGGGTCATATCAAAGGGTGTTTGAGCGCTGACTACATTAGAGACAGTGTATGACAAGTGCATTATTCATTGTTACGGAGGAAGGCTATTGGGGAGAAGAATGTATTGAGCCACTTACAACGCTTGATGACGCTGGAGTTACAGTAACTGTTGCAACACCTACGGGTGAACAACCAGTCATTGATGATCGATCAATTGATCCCGATGAGGTTGGTTCGGAATACGCTGATCATCTCTGTGATATTCATGAGAACGATCCTCGGTTAAATAATCCTGAAACGCTCGCATCTGTCGATGCAGCCAATTACGACGCTGTTGTGTTTCCTGGAGGTCATGGGACAGAATTTGACATCACGCATGACCAACATGCTCGAAGGGCACTTCGAACTGCCGTCGAGGATGACCATGGTGTTGCACTCGTTGTATGTCATGCCGTTGGAATTCTCGCATTCACTCGCGGGTCCGACGGATCAATGCTTGTAGCTGGTCGGAATGTAACCGGATTCCCGAATGAGTGGGAAGAGGGAATCGTTGATGATGATGACTGCATGCCTGATGGACGAAAGCTCCCATACTGGGTTGAGGATGAAGTTCGAGCGGCTGGCGCAGAGTGGGATGCTGAACTTGATGCCGATACAAGTGTTACAGTTGATGGGAATCTAATCACCGGACGGGGACCAGGATCGAGCAGTGAGGCTGCAAAAACGTTGTTGGACAGATTGAACATTGAACCGACCGAAGCTAGCGCTAACGCTGACGACTGAATGGACTCTAGGTTGAAATGACAACAGCAGTATAAATGATTATACTTTGACACATTTTGCTGTGTCTATACATGCCCTTTCCACTTTCAAAGCTGAACGCAGATTTTTTATCAGTCCCTTCTCCTTGCATAGTTCACTCATTGAATGTGAATGCTCACAGAGATTGCTGACTCAATGATTGAGGACTCTAGGGCAATAACACCCTGCGTATATAATATGTCGTTTTTATTACTCTACTTGTGATTCTGTGAGGTCAGCAAACACAAACTCAGCATTACTCCCAAGTGGATCGGTGACTTGTCGTGTACGAATATTATCGAATCCGGCGTTTTGGAGGTATGTGAGCGTTTGTTCTCGTCCAGGTGCAGAAAACAGCATCTCACCGCCCATCCATCCTCGACGGACTGTTTCATATCGTCCTCCTGGAAGTGTCATAAGAAGCGTCCCACCTGGGCGGAGGACACGCGTAAATTCGTTATAGACAGTCGAATGATTGCCACGGGGGACGTGAAAGACAGCGTGATAAGCGGTGATAGCATCAATCGAGTCACTTGCAATTGGAAGTTGTGTCATCTCCGCCTGAAGTAACCGTGCGGTTGGGACAATGTCGTGAGCAAGCTCAAGATTTTGTCGGGCGATATCAAGCCCAACGTTAGTGCCTGACTCAGAGAGATTATCTAGCGTTCGCGCTCCATCACCACATCCAACATCAAGAATAGTCGCATCCTGACCGACCATTGATTGAAGATCAAAAACAAGGTCTGCATCAGAACCGTTTGGATCACGACGTTGTGCGTACGTCTCGGCGATATCCTCCCATGCACGTTGTACAGCTTTCTTATTCATATGATAGCTATGGCTTGAATGATATTAATTTGCCTGGCAGAAAATTATAATCAGGTTGATTACATCGCATATGGATCAAATGATGGTCGGGTATCGATGTCAGAATCAGGCTCAGTTGGGCAGTCATACTGCTGATAAAATCGCTTTCGAAGATCCGTATCAGACTGGGTGAATAACAGAACAACGCCAAATGGTATCTCATAGTTGTCGGCGCTTGGGCGGGCGGGATCGATGAATAATGCGGTGACAGCCGGATCATCAGTCCCAGGCACAGACTGTAACACTGATTCAAGCGGAAGCGTGCCAGTGAGAATATTTGGAATGAATGCACCATCAGGAAGCCCCGCTCGAGGTTGGACACAGCAAGCCCCAATGGGGGGTGCCGAGTCAGTGTCTGTCGATGGCTCAAAGCCACCGTCGGGAGCAGAATTCGACTGAGTGTCTTCCTGATTGGTGAGTGTCACACACCGTGGTTCGGACTGACCGGATTCCCAGCAGGTATCAGCGACTGCTGGAAGCGTTGCATTGACTGCAAAGTCCATACGCACGCCACCAATGCGATCAATCGCTGTCAACCGCCACGCCTCTGCATCATCTGCTGGGTCACCTGAAATCGTTGCCTCGATTAAATCGCCAGTCCGAAGTGTGTCAACTGACTCCTGTATCGTTTCATACCCTGACTCATAGACCGTATAGAGCGTTAGCTCGTCAACTGCTTGCAAATTGAGATGTGGCACTGATGGAACAACACGGTAGACTCGAAAGCGACCTGATCGCTGAGCCATAAATATATCTACTGTACGTGCCGACGCTGTATATGTAGCTGGATGATTACTGTACTATTTCAATATAACTCTGATACGTATGTGTCAAATCAGATAATAATCATTCGGCGAAGTAACTTGTAAAGAACCCAGAAAGAAACGCCGAAACAGCAACTGCAAGGACAACATCACTTAGATCCCATGTATCATCACTATCAGCCATCGCAACTGTTGCTACGACACTAATCACGGTCGAAACAATGCCGTTGATAATATCAGTCCGTATTGGCATATATGATATAATACAGTGGACTCACATATATCTGCATATATCTGTATAACCGTATGAGACACTCCATCGAAACAGTACCATCATCGACGCACAAAATTCNGCATATGGAAATAAAAGCCTCACCGTTAAGAAGTATTACGTATATACAGAATATGTGGTTGACTCACTGCTCGTATACGACGGAAGTAACCCAGCGTTTCGTGCGGCTGCAGCGACGGTAACATGCCGTCTTTCTAATGTTCGACCAATTCGGTGGGAGTCCAAATCAGTGCAGCAAATATTGGAAGCCCAATTTAATGCACATCCATTTGTATTCGCACTCATCGAAGATGAAACAATCTATGTCGGCGCTGCGACGATACGACGTATTCTTGAAGAATATAACGCTGCGAAACCACTGGTGGAAACACTCGAAGGTCTATATCCTGTCGTATCCGGACCATTTGGTCGAGTCGTGCACGGTCGTGAGCCAGCAGATATCAACGGGAGTTTCTCGTTGAAACCTGCAGCAGAAAAACAGCTTGTATCACTTCGCCAACGTCAGGAGATTCCTGTTGAAGCCACAGACACAGAAAACACCGATTCCGAAGGTGATGAGTCAGATTCACACGATATGCCAAATGAAAATGACGTTTAAAATTACTTTATGAATCACTGCACTCACAGACAGTTTCATGACGTAATTCATTCGAACGAACCCAATATATTAAACGGTCGATCAATCGGTGTCCCGATCTTGAGAAATATGTTTGATTCTCAACTTGGTGACAGTGCATGTACGGAATGTTTCGATATTGATCCCCTGACGTTCTTGTTTTAATTTTTTTATGTATGACTGAATCTACTGATTCCGCGCAACGGTAGCGCGGAACGGGTCCGCCTCTGGACGACATGAAATTCGCTGTGTCGTCGTGAGGCCACCTGCTGTACAGTATTGGTCCACAAGACCATGTCGCTCGTCCATTGAACCTGCCTGCCATGCGCGAACGGCTTTTGTGGGAAACATTCGATTGCTAAAGCTGACGATAACTACACCATCATCATCAAGCACACGAGCAAACTCATCAAACACACGACCAGGATATTGAAGATACTGCACAGAAAGAGCACAAGTGACAGCATCAACAGAATTGTCTTGGAGTGGAAGCACTTGATTTTGATTTAAATCCTGGCAGAACCATTCATCAAGTATCTCATTTTCGCTGAGTTCGGCTGCATTAAGCCCATGACCAATGATATGATCATATGAAATATCATCTGGAAGGTGTGAGATCCAACTGCTCATCGCATCGAAGATGCGGTCATCAGGTGAAAGGACCGATGAATATGTATCAGTGAGTCGGGTTAGAAATCCATCGTCTGCATGTGTCACAAATCGTGGAGTATCATAAAATGCAGTATCAGATCGAGCGTCTCGTTTTGCTCGGTCTTTCTCAGAAAGAAGCGGTGATATACTCTGCGTTGTCATAGGGTTAATATGAAGTCAATCGGTTTGAGTCCCCCGGTATTTATCACAATGTCTGTTGTCATACATAAGATAACATCAATGGTAATAAAAATTTCCTCAATCCACCGAAGTACATAATTATGCGGCAGTCGGCACTTCGAAATCGGCTTATTGATACAATTAGGTCCAATCAGCAGGAGTTTCGGGGGACTCTCTCAGATCTGATAGATGCAGGTCATCTTGATGACATAAATCAAGAAATTCTCCAAGATAATGTCGATAATATCAGATCAAAGAGCAGTGAAAACGCTAGCGCACGTGAGATGATGCTGCGATGGCGACTCCAGGTTCTTGATAATATTCAATTTGGACTTACACTCACTGGACCCGCATATGAGGATAACCCAATTCGATATGCGAATCAAACGTTCCGAGAAACAACCGGCTATACTCTATCGCAACTCCGCGGATCGAATCCTCGGATACTCCAGGGTCCGATGACGGAGGCCTCAGCAATCAACGCGCTCCGAGAAGCGACCCAAATCTGGGAACCCGTAACAGTCACGCTATGGAATTATCGGTATAATGGAGTACCATTTCGAACCCGGCTTTCAATCACTCCACTTCGAAGAGATGATGGAATGATCACGCACTGGCTTGGCGTACAGAGTGTTATTGACTCCTTGACCGAACTCTCAAAGCCAGAATCGGAAGCAGTTGGCAAGAGGATGTCCAAACGCAGATTCGATCTCAACTCTGAGATAATAGGAAAATATAAGCTGGAATGAATAGCCTAGCTCATCTAGTGTTCACTCTGATTCCGTTGTAACTGGGCGGGATCTATCGTCAGCCGTGTTGGCTTCGACTTGCGCATCCCACAGTGCTGCATACGCTCCGAATTCTTCAATAAGTGTCTCATGTGTTCCAGACTCGATGATTTCGCCATCATCAAGTACGATAACACGATCAGCATCTCTGATTGTTGAAAGTCGGTGAGCGATGACAAATGCTGTCCGGTCTGCAATCAGCCGATCAATACTCTGTTTAATTTGCTCTTCTGTCTCCGTATCAACATCACTTGTTGCTTCGTCAAAAACGATAATTGATGGGTCATTAAGTAGCGCGCGGGCAATCGCGACGCGCTGTCTTTGACCGCCTGAAAGCTTGATTCCGCGCTCACCGATTTGCGTGTCATACCCTGATGGGAGAGCAGAGACGAATTCATCTGCAGCTGCTGCTTTTGCGGCTTCAACAACCGCGTCACGATGTGAAGATGATCCTTGACGCTCGGATTCAAGAACGTCACTGTCACCGTATGCAATATTCTCAGCAACCGTACCCGAGAATAAATATGGATTTTGCTCAACAACAGCAATCTCATCACGAAGCGCTTGGAGGTCATACTCGCGAATGTCTCGACCGTCAATGCGAATTGTTCCTGAATCCACGTCGTGAAGCCGGGAGACCAGTTTCACAAGTGTTGATTTCCCGGCTCCAGTCGCGCCAGCAAGTCCAACTGTTGTTCCTGGTGGGACATCAATTGAGATGTCTGTAAGCACTGACTCACGATCCGTGTAGCTGAAGTGCACATTTTCAAATGTTACTTGTCCATCAATGTTATCTGGGATAACAGGGTTTGCTGGTTCAGTAACTGTCGGTGTTTGTCCAAGAAGTCCAAAGACACGTTCAGCACTTGATTTAGCAAGTTGGTATTTATTTGCAGATCGACCGATTCGTCGCATCGGTGAGTAAAGTCGACGAAGGTATAGGAAGAACGCTGCAAATGCACCTGTCGAGATGACTGCTTGCTCGCTGGTAGATGCGGTGATTATCGAGCGTCCACCGATGAGTAACACAAGAACAAACACAATGCCGGTAAGCAACCGAAGACCAGCGAAAAACGCCCGACGGATACGGAGTGCAGCAACCTGCTCATCGTGGTAACTACGACTCTGCTCAGCAACGCGGTCACGCTCAAACGCATATCGATTGAATACCTTGACAACAGCGACACCACCAAGATTATTTTCAAGTCGGGTATTAAGCCGTGAAACTGTTTCTCGAATCGATTTATACCGCGGCTCAATCCATTGGAGGAACCCAGCACTCGCAATACCGATCAGCGGAACGGGTGCGAGTGCAATGAGTGCGAGTGTCGGTGCATAATACCAGAGAACAACCGCAATACCACTCACAGTTGCAACAACCCGAATAAGTTGTCGAAACTCTGTATTAAGAAACTGTTCAAGACGGTTGATATCACTATTAAGAATTGACAACATCCCTCCAGTTTGATGTGATGCAAAGAAATCCATTGAGAGATGTTGGAGGTGATCATATGTATCGTTACGAAGATCACGTTGGATTTTCTGCGCTGATGATTGGAGCAGATAGCGCGATCCAAAACGAGTAATAGAGCGGATAAGATATGCCAGTGCGGCGATGACGACAAGTTGCTCAAGAACGGCGATACGCGCTGCGGTACCTGTGATTTCCCCTGCAGTAAAAAGCCCAAGATCAGATAATAATCCGGGATCATCGCTTCCAAGCACAACGCGATCAATCGTTGTCGCAATGATAATGGGTGGAACAAGTCGGGCACCACGGGTGCCAATTGCGGCGAGCACACCAAGCAGAAGTCGGAGCCAGTATGGACGCGCGTACCCGAGTAAGCTAGTCATTGGGTGCCCGTCGACATGTTGTCGAATATCGCTAAAGCCGCCATTATCGGTATTCTGATCTGTCACTGATATAAAATACAATGATGAAAGGCAGATGTTTGTGAAAGACGATGCATGACGTATGAACCGACGCCGATATTTTCGTTCTTGTCTGTCATATTGAGAATAATCATACGCAAATGTATGCTAATATCAATTTATTTGAGCACCATTTCCTTCCTCATACCGCTTCCGTTCTTGAGTCGGATGATTTGTGATGTATACTTTCGTGTGATCTGGAACATCGTCAGTGACCCATGAGTTGGCACCGATACTCACATGATCTCCGACAGTCACCGGACCAAGAACTTTAGTTCCGGCCCCGATGACAACATGAGCGCCAATATCAGGATGTCGCTTATATCCCTTCTTCAGTGCATGCTGCTCTCCCTCTTCTTGCTCAAAATGAAGCGCCCCAAGGGTCACATCTTGATATAGTCGCACCCAATCACCGACAGTTGCGGTTTCACCGATAACAACGCCTGTTCCATGGTCAATGAAAAAATATTCACCAATTTCAGCACCTGGGTGGATATCAATCCCTGTTTGTGTTTTTGCGTATTCTGTTAGCTCTCGTGCATATTCAACTGCGCCTTCCTGATACATAATGTGTGCAACTCGCTGCATTGCGACTGCAAGGAAGCCAGGGTATGACCGGATGATTTCAGTATAACTTTTTGCAGCAGGGTCACCTTTGTATGCAGCTTCAGCATCTCGTTTGAGTAATGTTCGTATCTCTGGAAGCGTATCAAGAACATTTGTAACGACTTCATCGGCATTAACGCCTGGATATGGGCAGATTCCCGCATGAAAGAGATTACCAAGTTCATCAAGTGTATCGAGTATAGCTAATTCATCACGAATCAGTTCAGGTGCGTTCCAACAGGTTGGAAAAAATAGCTCCTGAAGATAAGATATTTCCCCACGGCGATGCTCGCGCTCTGGAAAGCAAACAGAGACGTTTGTCGGGTACGGGTCAGTATCCGACTGATAAGCCTCAAACAACTTTTCGTTGGCGTCACCAGCGTACCGATATTCCATATTGTTCATTCTCACTGCGGAAGTATGATATTAGCGTCTTCATATCCAGTCCTTGGATAATACGTTGACATTATTTAGTTCATATCGTCACTCATCATTTCAATATGGTAATAAATAATGTTCGTATGCAGCATTCACGGAAGTCTTTTGTTAATCTCTCCCCGAAAATTTGGATATATTCGGTGACGTTACCGAATTACAGGAGATATCATCGGACATGCATGAGGTTACAGTCGTTACAGATGAAGCGACGTTTACAGAAACAGCAGCACAAGCACCCGCAGGGGCGCGCGTTCCAATTGAAATAGAATTCACTACCGAAGACCCATTCACAGCGTATCGACGAGCGAGGACAGATACTGATGATGGAATATATTTAGAGACTACCGGTGGACAGTCCGGGTGGGGATACTTTGCAATCGACCCAGTTGAGCGTATTCAGGTGACCGGGTCAGCAGCATCAATTGGACAACATCCCCCTCAACAAGAAAGTATGGCTGAAAGAGGTGATGAGGGAAGCCAGGGTCGCGGACCAAGTCTTGATGAACTCGATAGTATCTTAGATCGCGAGACACTCACTCGTGGGGGCTGCACGGTCCCATATCCATGTGGTGCGTTTGGATGGCTCTCATATGATGTTGCTCGGGAACTTGAATCAATCCCACAGACAACGCCACCGAGTGACCTCCCACGAGTACAGATTGGAGTTTTCGACCGTGTCGCTGCATGGGAAGAACCACGTTCGGATGGATCTGTAACAATGCACATTACAGCGTGTCCTGTAATTGAAGCAGACACGAATATAGGATATGTGTATGAGCGCGGACTTGCGCATGCACGCGATCTCGTATCCCGTATTGATACCGGCACCACTTCCGTAGATGAACCATCGGTGTCTGCAGCAAACAATGCAATAACATTCAAGAGTGAATGCGGGACGGCAGCGTTTGAAGATCGCGTCCGGCAGATCAAGGAATATATCCGAGATGGAGATACGTTCCAGACAAATGTTTCACATCGTTTGAGTGCACCCGCTGCAATTCACCCTGTCACAACTTTTGATGCACTTCGAGAGGTGAATCCTGCTCCATACTCCGGGCTAATCGAATTCCCCGGTGTTGATCTTGTCAGTGCGAGTCCAGAGCTATTACTATCAGTCGATGGTGAGCGAGTGAGCACCGAACCAATCGCTGGAACGCGACCACGGGGTGAAACATCAGCAGATGATATCGATCTTGAAACGGACCTCACAGAAGATAGCAAAGAGCGTGCTGAACATGCGATGCTTGTCGATCTTGAGCGAAATGATCTTGGGAAAATCTGCAAGTATGGAACCGTTGATGTTTCGGAGTACCGTCGTGTTGATCGATATTCTGAGGTAATGCATCTTGTCTCACTCATTGAGGGGCAGCGACAGCCACAAACGCAAATTGCCGATGCTGTCGCAGCGGTCTTCCCTGGTGGAACAATCACTGGTGCACCAAAGCCACGGACAATGGAGCTTATCGATGAAGTTGAGACAACGCGTCGAGGACCGTACACAGGGAGTATTGGAATCTTTGGATTCGATGACCGCGCAGTATTGAATATTACAATTCGAACACTTGTGCGACATGGTGATGAATATCGTCTCCGGGTTGGTGCTGGAATCGTTCATGATTCCGTTCCTGATCATGAATATCAAGAGACATTAGATAAGGCACGGGGACTCGTAAGAGCCGTTGATACGGCACTTGGTGAGCGAGGATCACTTACTGTCGGCACAACAGGGAATACATTAGACGAATCAGCAGCAAAGCAGGGCGCATCAATACAATCAGAGAGAGATGGAATAGAAACCGGTGATTCATCATGATTCTTGTTATCGACAATTACGACTCGTTTGCGTACAATCTCGTTCAGTACGTTGGGGAGTTCGACGAAGTCACAGTACAACGTAATGATGCAATCGACTTAGATGACATCTATGCACTCGACCCTGATGGGATTGTTATCTCACCAGGTCCTGGGACGCCACAAGAAGCTGGGATATCGATAGACGTCTTTGCTGAACTGGAGTATCCGGTTTTAGGTGTTTGTTTAGGTCATCAAGCACTTTGTGCAGCACATGGCGCACCAGTCGGGCATGCGCCTGCTGTTGTTCATGGTAAATCATCAAAGGTGAGACATGACGGAAGCAATTTATATGATGATATATCCGATCCATTCGATGTTGGGCGATATCATTCATTAGCAGTTGAGCGACAAGATGTTCCCACGCCGCTTATCGAGACGGCTGCAACAGATGATGAGCAGGGTGTTGTCATGGGCGTTAGACATCCTGATAAACCGCATCATGGCGTTCAATTCCACCCCGAAAGTATTCTTACGAACGCAGGCAAGCAATTGATTAAGAACTTTTGTATGTCAATCGCTGACTGAGATGTGTCGATATTATAGTATTGGTTTTGTTTTTGACATCCTCCTCCGCGTTCACGCGGAGGAATCCCGAGCGGTGGGAGTTTCAGGTTTCACACTCCCACTCCCACCGAACAACCAGCCAGTGCGAATCTGAAGGATTGTTCGCGGTCTGAGACGGGTGCGGGGGCGGGTGGGACTGCTGGCGGTGCCAAGCCGCCGGTACTCCTACTCCTATTCCTATTCTCGACCATGTACGGCGTCCAAGCGCAAGCGTTGTTTTTGCCGCAGGGACGCCGGCAGGCGTTAGCAAACTCGG
>P_A23_Liq_2_FmtDRAFT_1000013_pt1 | contig 43440 bp, 39 predicted proteins | sample PonA232FremontCA_FD_10599 | JGI IMG/M metagenome (IMG submission 10599) | reverse complement strand
GGTGCCCATCCAAGTAGAACCGCTCCCCCAAGTGCAATTACAATTGCAAAAATAATTCCTCGCCACATGAAGCGTGATATTGTTACATTTAGATATTCGAAGTCATATCAGTTCCGCAGACACGCCTCAAATACGCGAGTCTGACGACAAATAAGGGACCAATCAACTACATTGTCCATATAATCTATGAGGATATAGTCATAGTTTCATATTACCAAAATGATAACATCGTGATCAATTATTGTATAGAGAGAATATACTTTTCGTTTTCAGGGCTTCTCCCGGGAACTTATTCCAAAAATATGATCTTTTGATGAGTCAAAATCAGAATTAAATTACTTTGGAGGGAAATGTGGGGAAATATGATAATCGGATAATCCGAAAAATACCCTGTAGTATTTTGTCATATAGTATACAGTTTACATAAACGCTATTTTCCTCTTCATGAGAAGTGAACACATCTTTGTCGTCAATTTCTTTCCACGGGACAATGTCCAATTATTTTCTCAACCGCAGCACTCGCAGTTATGTAAGGCATTTTTAGCACTAGATACAATACCGAAGTCGACCGATCTAGCGATGAGTGTCGTTGTATTCGACTTCTTCTATCAGTATAGATCATACGAGAAGACACGAGTTGATCGGAGTAATCACCGGTGGAATTGACGCTCGGATTACTGCATCACCAGCGTCATCAGTTAACATCAGACAGAAAACGCTTGCTATCACTCCCTGAGTAACGCATCAAACAGGAGTGCGTCATTGCAAAATAATGAACGTATGACGTTGAACTAGGTGGATAATACGTTCATAAGCGATTGACGCTGCTATCGACAGTATCTGAGCATGGTTCCTCCAGCATATTCAATTAATTTGATTTTTAATTTTCGATTTTCGATTTTTGATTTTTGTATGATTGAAAGACACTAAATGATTGAGATAGTATAATCATGTATCAGAGCCATGGTGCTAGTACAGGTACTCAAACGGGTTGGCGGCGCGCTAGCACTATTATTTGTTATTTCAATGCTCGCCGGGGCACTTCTCGGACAGCCAGTTGGTCCGGCATATGTTGAAACGGGGAGTATGGCTCCGACCATTAGCGCTGGTGATGGGTTTATTGCGATTCCAACAGCATTAGCTGGACCAATTGAGGAGGGTGATATTGTTACCTTTGACGCTGTTAATCTCAACGGTGGTGGATTAGTCACACATCGAGTCGTTGGGACAACATCAGATGGATATATCACCCGTGGTGATGCGAATGTTGTCACCGATCAGGATGGGTCTGAACCACCAGTCAGTGAGTCACAGGTTGTTGCAAAAGCACTCGCGATTGGTGATTTTGTTGTTGTGATTCCTAATCTTGGAACTGCAGTCACCACAATGGGATCACTCACAACAACAGCACAGGAAGAATTAGCAGTATTACTTGGAACACGAGCAATCCTTGGTGGGCAAGGACTGTCATATATCCTTATTGGCTTTGGTGGGATTGCATACGCACTGTCAGCATATGCAGAAAATACCCGATCAACCCGCCGCCGAGACACCTCACGCTCCGCAGGAAAAATCAATCCAACACTCATTATCACTATCTTGATATTGCTTTTGACAGCCACCCTCACTATGAGTATGATCCTCCCTGGTGGTGTCCATCAATTTCAGTATGTGAGTTCGGAGAGTGATTCTGCTGGGATTTCCGTTATTGGACAGGGGTCAAATGAAACAGTGAGCTATCAAGTCCCAAGTAATGGATGGATCCCGGTTATTGTGATGATTGAACCAGCAAGTGATAATGTTGCTGTCTCTGATACAGAGTTGGTTGTCCCCGCACAGACAACAGCGGAGACGAATGTGACGATTTCTGCGCCACCCTCAACCGGTGTGTATGTCGATGCAATTGTTGAACATCGATATCTTGCCTTTCTCCCGCGTGAAATGATTAGTGGGTTATATCGTATTCATCCATGGGCACCACTCATTGCGATCAACACTGTCGTCGGTGCTGCATCATTTATTGTTTCAACGACATTGGTTGGACTTGACCCGATTCGAATTGGTCGCCGACAACGCGATGTGCCATTATTGGTTAAAATCCGTCAATGGCTTGAATAAGCGATATTATTCATCAACAGAAAGATTCAGCCACGATGAGACAGCGGTCGGGTCACGCGCATAGTAGTAAATAATATTCTCATCAACAACGCTGTAGGTCTCAAGATCAGCGTCATAAATGACGCGTTTATTGGTGTCGATTGCAATGTCGACAATCCCCTCAAGTGAGTTTATATATACGTACTCACTCGCTGCACCGGTTGGGAGTTCACCCTCTGAGATCCACTCGTCATAGCGGTCGCGAACAACGGCAAGTTCCAATTCAGCTGGGTCATCCTGTCGACGCGTCCAGACGAATACACTTACCCCAGCGATTAATAATATACCACCACTCCCGGCTAACAATCGCACTTGCTGCATATTTGGCTGTCCGACATACTGCTCTGATGACTGTGTCTGGCTTTTCGTTGTGCTATCTCCAATCTCAGAACTTACCCAATATGCATCGGATGATGACTGAATTGTCGTCGTCGAGCGCAACTGTCCCTCATATCTGTTCCCCCCATCAACCGGTGAACTGTATGTTACAACGAACTGTAGATCTCGTGATAGTGTTCCCGTACTCCCAACTGCTGATTCAAATGGATCAATTCGTGATAGATATTCTGAAATTGTTAATGTTGTATTATGTTGAACTTGCCCATCTTGCACTGTCCATTTATTAGTTGCAACGACTTCCTGTTGGTCCCAGAACACTTCACCACGAAACGTTGCCTCATAATTTGCAATGACTCGATAGGAGACATCGACTGACCGATCTTGTGGGACAGAAATTGTTGTAGCGAAGGTAACATCGGGTGAGGCATTCCGAAAATAGACAGGATAGTTCTGGAGCGTCCGCCCACGGTCAAAAAGCTGACTTTGACCGGTTATTGTTGCACGATGGTCCGTATCAAATGAGAATGACTGCACATTTGTCTCCTCTGGGCTTGTCTGTTCGATTGGTGGGTTAGTGTAAACAAACCCTGCGGCAGCAAACGCAGCAATTGCAGACACAACAAGTAACACGCTGATAATCTGACCGTACTGCGCACCGTAATACTGCAATCGTACGTCTGTTGCCATTAGGATTTAGCTACTAAATACTGCAATTCTTCCGGATTCATATGTCTTATTATATCTGACTCATTCAATTGCTCCCTCAACATTGACTAGTTTTATATTCGAAATTGTGTAATCATAAGTATGAGATTCTTAGACGAGATTGATATGACAATTATATTTGATCCGTCATGATTCAGATACCAGGCTTATTATTATCTCGCCAGATAGACACAAAGAGACGAGAGTAATGTATGAGTAGTGATCAAAAGAAAATCCTAATTGTTGAAGACGAACCGGAGCTTGCAGATTTATATGCGGTCTGGCTCTCCACAGAGTATTCGGTTGATGTTGCATACGGGGCCAAGGAGGCGATGACAAAGGCTGATGAGTCATTTGATGTTATGATTCTCGATAGACGGATGCCAGAGCAGCCAGGTCGGAAAGTGCTCCGGAAGGTGCGCGATGCAGAATATCAGATGCGGGTGGCAATGGTGACGGCGGTTGAACCGGATTTCGATATTCTTGAAATGGAATTCGATGATTACGCGGTCAAGCCGGTCTCGCGTGACGATATGCTTGAGCTTGTCTCGGGTCTCATCGACCGAGAGTCATATACTGAGTTGGTAAATAAAATGTATCAACTTTCAGAAAAAAAGGCACTACTCGAGGAGCGAAAGAACCAGCGAGAATTGTCGAATAATGATGAATATCAACAACTTATCGAAGAACTTGATGCAATTACCGATCAGGTTGATCAAAAAGCTGGACAAATAAATACACAGCAGGCATTCAAAGATTTATAATCAATTAGTATTTATCTCTCATATCAATACTATGTCATATAGATGGTAATTATACCCTGTGGAATTTCTCATATATCCATTTTCCGAACGGAGCCGATTTATTATCATATGACATGACAATACTATAGGATAATCTACTATTATTCAATCGTTATGATACTGGAAATACAAATATCTTAGTAGATTCAAATAAAATAACGCGTTATGATATCTGCGCCAGACGGTGTCACCGAGTCAAATCATTCAGGGCTTCTTCGGCTTTCGTCTGAGCTCAATCATTCGAAGTCAATACCGGATGCCGCAGCCGTTGTTGTCAAAATGTTCGATATTGAGTTTGACGCACCGTTATCTGCAGTCTGGCAATATGATGAGGAGACCGAGTTACTTGACCCAATTGCTCGATCGGCGCAAGCAAACAAGATCATTGGTGAAATCCCGACGCTTCCGCCGCAATCACTCGCTGGTCAGACCTACGATGAACAACAAACCAAACACATCCATAATGTTCCTGAGGCTGAGCGCGTGTACAATCCCGACACGCCAATTCAAAGTGAAATAATTGTTCCTATCCCAGCATTTGGTGTCATATCAATTGGTATAACCGAGGTTGATGCATTCTCTGATTCTGATGTTCGGCTCACAGAACTCACAGCTTCGAATCTTGAAGCTGCAGTAAATCGTATTAGACGAGAGCAACAATCAAAAACGCAGCGGGAATGGCGACAGATTCTGTTTGAAGGTTCACGAGATGCTATTATTGTCAGTGACCCAAGTGGATCTATTATTGAGGTAAACACCGCTGCGTGCACAATGACTGGATACGACCGGAGTGAACTGTGCAATCAACGACTGGAGAGGGTGCTGTTCGATAGCGACGCAGAAACATATCAATCATACTATCAGCGAGTGCTTGATGGCGAGTCATTAACCGATGAGATACAGATCTCGTGTGCTGATGATGACCATATCATCGGGTCATATTCGAGCCGCCGTATTGAGGTAAACGGATCAGTGTACGTTCACACGACGGTGCGTGATATTACTGATGAATACACTCGCCGTGAGCGACTTGCGTCGCTTGAGTCAGCAATCGATGAAGCAAACGATGGAGTTGCCGTGTTTGAAAATGGCGAATACGCATATGTTGATGAGACTCATCTTGAACTCTATGGGTTTGATTCAAAAGAGCAACTACTCGGTGAGAATTGGCGGGTATTATATGATGACCCAACTGAGATTGAGCGGATTGAGTCAGAAATCTTACCCACAGTACGTAATAAAGGACATTGGCGCGGGAATGTAGCCGCCTCGAATGGTGAAAAACGATATCCAACTGAACTCTCGCTCACACTGATTGATGATTCACGGATTGTTTGTATAGCCCGTGATGTAAGTGAAAAACAGGCGCGAGTCCAAGAACTCCGTCAGAATGAACGACGGTTTAGATCGGTCTTTGAAGACCCAGAATTACTGGTTGGACTCATGGAGACTGATGGGACGGTCATTGATATTAATCAACGAGCGATGGAGTATGTTTCAGCCGATTATGCAACAATCTGTGGAATGGAGGTGTGGAAAACAGAATTTTACAACCATGATGAGGAACTTGCAACGTCGATTCAGAATTGGGTAGACCGCGCAGCAGATGGCGAGTACATCAGCTATGAGTCCGAAATCCCTGATGAGACCGGCAATACTCGATATCTCAGCGGTACTATCCGACCAGTGACAAATGAGGATGGAACCATTCAATCGCTTCTCATTACCGCATACGATGTGACTCAACGAAAGCGGAGACAAGAAGAGTTAGAATCATTCCAGCAGGCAATTGAACAGGCTAACGACGGGGTCGCAATTCTCGAGGATGATGGGTACAGTTATATTGATGAGACACACGTCGAGATGTACGGCTTTGAGAGCAAAGCCGATCTTCTTGGTGAATCGTGGCATCGGTTATACGGTGAAGAAGAGATTGAACGACTACAATCAGAAGCGTTCAGAGCACTCGAATCAACGGGTTATTGGCGAGGAGAGGTGACCGGAACTCGGTCAAATGGAGATACTTTTCCTGCAGAAATTTCATTAACTGCTGTCGAGCATGGGTCCATAGTCTGCACAGTTCGTGATGAGACAGAGAAGAAGAAACAAAAACGACAACTTCAGCGTGAGCGGCAGCAGTTTGAACTGTTGACTGAGAATATCGATGAATACGCCTTCCTTGTGCTTGATAGCGATGGAATAATTACTTCCTGGAATGATGGTGCTAAAAATCTCTTTGGATATGATCCTGAAACTGCAGTTGGTATGTCAGCCACTGTGCTCCACCCTGGTTCAGATCAACAAGAAAACATTATCCAACGACTACTAACACAGGCGTCGATGCAGGGTGAAAGCGCCCATGAGGGACGGCGCATGTGCAAAGACGGGTCAATGTTTTATGCGGATGTTCGATGTACACCACTTGAGACTGATGATGGATCGTTCCTCGGATACGGATTGATCGTTCATAATCTCACCCCGAAACGACGTCAACAACAGCGGACAGAACGATTCGTCGAGGAATCAGTTGACGTTGTCACAGTCGTTGATGAAGACGGAACATTCTCATATGTGAGCACTGCTTCAGAGCGTGTTCTTGGGCACGAGGCTGAGGCTCTCTCTGGGACAAACGTCTTCGATTATATTCATGTCAGTGATCAAGAAGCAGTAATGAGTGATTTCGTCAGCATCATTGAAAACCCAACGCAGACATGTGAGTGTGAATTCCGCTTTCGTACCCCTGATGACACATGGGTGAGTGTCAATGCGCGAGCGCGGAATCACATTGATGATGAGAGCGTTGGTGGAGTGTTAGTATATATCCGCGACATTAGCCAAGCAAAAAAACGTGCACGACGGTTCGAGGCAATATTCAACCAGCAATATCAACTCTCTGGCTTGCTCAACACAGATGGGACAGTGCTTCGAGTTAATAATGCACTTTCCTCAGCAGAAACTGGAATTGTAGATGACTCTCAAAGTATCCAATTCTCAGAGCTCTCATTGTGGACGCACTCAGATGATCTCCTTGAGACAGTCCAACAAAGTGTTGAGCGAGCAGCCGGTGGTGAGAGTGTTCAACAGACAATCGAGGCGATGTCAGCAGATGGACTTCGGTTGCTTGATCTATCAATTCGACCGATAACTGATTCTGATGGAAACATTACATTACTCGTCGTTGAGGCTCGCGATATTACCACGCAAGAGCGGGAACGACGACACCTACAGGTGCTCCAACGGATAATTCGACATAATATCCGCAACGATATCACAAAGATCCGAGGCTTTCTCGATCTTATACTCGAAGCTGATGACCATGAGAATCGAAAGGACCATGCTATGAAAATTTATCAGGTCATTGATAACTGGGAGGCAATTACGGAGAAGACACAACAAATCCAGAATTTAATCCAGAAGCAAGGTACTGGCGTAGAGTTTGTTGACGCTAAAACTGGATTGAACGAGGTAATTGAGCGGTTCAATTCATCAAAAACAGGCGGTTCTGTATATATTGAGACTGCTGAGACAGTTACTGCTAATATGCCAGATGCGGTGTCAGCTGCAGTTGATGAACTACTTCAGCATTTTACACATGAAGTAGGTGATACTGATTCAGATACAGCAGTTGATATTAATATTGAGTTACTGACATCAACCACTGATTGGATTACAATTAGATTTACAGCCGATAGATTACTCTCAAAAGTTAAAGCAGCAGTACTCGAAACTGGTGAGGAGACACAACTCAAACATGGTAAAGGGCTCAGCTTATGGCTTGTCAACGTTGTTATCATGCAGACTGGGGGGTCGATTGCGGTTGAAAGAACAACCGATGGCACAATTATCACAATCCGTATTCCAACTCAAAGTCGGCGAGAACGCGCAGACGCAATTACGCTCACTTAATACATATTCAGCGCAATTCTCATAACAGTGTTTACTCAAACGTTTTGATTGCTATCATATCGAGAGGTAGTACTCTCCGGTTCGACATATCTACAGAAATTAATTCTCATTGAGTGATGGCTCAAAAATACTCAACGCAACCGTGGCGTCTCGATGGAGTCACTATCAGTCAGCGACCGGTTCATGAGTGCAGTACCGTTATGTGTATCAAATAGATGAATCGCTTCTGAGGGGATTTCAATAATCACATGCTCACCACTACTGATAGTTTGCATGCCGCTAATTGTAGCAATGAATGTTTCTGGATGAGGGCTGTCGTCGGAAGCAAACTGAAGATAGATGTGATTTGATTCACCGACCGGTTCAACAACATCAACTACACACTCGAAACAGTGATCATCTGCTTGAATCACATTATCAGCCTCTCGATGCATCAGTATATCTTCCGGACGAACGCCGAGTGTAATCTCACGTGTGCTCCCGATGGTTGATTTGACCTCCTGTGAAAGCGGATATGAGAACTGTTGGGCAACAAGCGTCTGCTCTTTGATTGTCCCATCGAAGAAATTCATCGATGGTTCTCCAATAAACCCGGCAACAAACCGATTTTGTGGCGTGTGATAACACTCAAGCGGTGTCCCAACCTGTTGCAGAATCCCATCATCAAGTACAGCAATCCGATCACCCATTGTCATCGCCTCTGTCTGATCATGTGTCACATATACTGTTGTGACATCAAGATCAGCCTGAATTCGTTGTAGCTCTGTTCGCATGGTCGCACGAAGTTTTGCATCAAGATTCGAGAGTGGTTCGTCCATCAAAAATACAGCCGGATCACGGACAATCGCACGACCAAGAGCAACACGTTGTTGTTGTCCGCCTGAGAGTTCCGTTGGGGTCCGATCAAGCAGTTCACTAATATCCATCAGTGATGCTGTCTCTGTGACCGTATCAGCAATAATATCATCTTCGAGAGTTGTTGACTCCTCAAGTCCAAATCGCATGTTCTCACGAACAGTCATGTGTGGATACAATGCATATGACTGAAATACCATCGCAATATCACGATTCGCAGGCGAGACATCGTTGATCCGGCGGTCATCAAGTGTGATATCACCACTTGTCACCGTTTCAAGCCCAGCAATCATTCGGAGTGTTGTTGACTTTCCACATCCAGATGGTCCAACGAGCACGAGAAACTCGCCATCATCGATAGTCATCGAGACTTCATCGACAGCGATGACCTCATCATTCTCTCCGCTATTGAATACCTTTGTAATATCTGTGAGTGTGAGTGTCGCCATTATTCGATTAAGTGTAGTATTTACTTTATTCGCGCGCTTTTGTATTGATTCTGATATTTGGTGACTGTGATATCAACACTACTGATATTAGGTTTAGATATTGCTTTATCATACTTCATCTCAGCAGAAATCATGTTGTCACTCCCTTTGCAAACCGATCGCCAAAGAAGATGTATATTATGAGCGTTGGGAGGGCAGCAACGAGTGCTGCAGCCATTCGAAGTGGAAAGTTTGTCCCTGATTGTGAGACACCAATCCCAACAAGTTCCTGTGTCACGACGGATGCGTCACCGAATTGAATGATAGTTAATGCGAAGAGAAGATCATTCCAGATTTGTGTAAATTGATATATAAATACAACAGCAAACATTGGAATTGAAAGTGGCAGGATGATTCGTCGATAGATAGTCGCTATTGATGCTCCATCAAGACGTGCGGCTTCAATCATCTCTGAGGAGAGCTTTTTATAATGTGCTCGGAACAATAGTGTGCAAATCGGAATTCCATACGCAGTATGTGTAATGATCAATGCAAGTAGCTTCCAGTGATATTCTGCTACAAGTGGGACTGACGCTGCGACTGTCACAAAAATACTCTGTAATGGGACTACGTTATACCAAAACTGCGTCAATGGCACCAGCACTGCTTGATATGGAATGAAAATCCCCGCAACGAAGAGCACGTAAATCATAATCTGTCCACGCCAGTCAACTGTCGTCAATCCGTATGCAGCCATACTTCCAAGTAATCCAGAAAGAACTGTTGCCGGGATCACAAGGACAAAACTATTGATTAATCCCCCACTTAATCCAGCGATTGCATTTATCCACGGTTGAACTGAAAATGACCCTGTTCCGGGTATCACTGGTTCTAGCGGTGGAAGGAAAGGAGCATTTCCTGTATATGATGCTGGTGTGGTAAGAGATGTCATTATACCGGTCTCAATTGGAATAAGATAGAATCCCACCATCATCATCAAGATNATATACAGACCGATTCGCTTGAATTTCGCTATCAATGATTGACGATTTGTTTCAAGAATACGTTGCACACTCATTTTTAGAGGTCCCCTCTACGGTATTGCGAGTACAGATATGGTCCGACAATAAACAACGCCATGATGAATAGCACAACAGCGATTGTCGATCCATACGCCCAATTTTGATTTGCATATGCTTCTCTCACCATTCGTGTCGCCAAAATGTCCGCGGATGGTCCTGGCTGATATCCTGAATACATTGAGAATAAGAAATCAAATGCTTTCAACGCGAATACGGTGATGACGACAAGCGCACTAACTGTTGCTGTTCGTAATTGTGGGATGATAACCCGTCGATACATCTGGAATGTGCTTGCGCCATCAACACGGGCAGCCTCAAAGTGGCTTGATGGAATGCCTCGGAGCGCAGCGAGATACACTATCATTGCATATCCGCTGAACTGCCAAACAAGTGCAAATGCAACTGCAGCAAGTTTCAACTGTGGGTTCTGAACGATTCTGATGGGACCAATCCCAAATGCCTGTAATGTAATATTGATGAGCCCTGTCTGCGGATTATACATATACAGCCAAAATTTTGCTGTAACAACGAATGAGAGGCTCATTGGAAGTAAATATATTGTTCGAATGGTATTTTCAAACCGGATTTTCTGGTCGACTAAGATTGCAAGCACCAGTCCAAGAATGAGACAAACAACAGCAAATCCAATCATGAGCGCTATTGTATTCTGTGTTGCATTCCAGATAGGCTCAATACTGAGTGAGGACCACGATGGCGTTCCACCAGTGAATGCAATAATATAATTCTCCAAATCTAATGCACTGTAGTCCGGCTCACCAAGCCCAGCAAAATCTGTCAGTGATAACAGTATATTCCAGATAATTGCACCATAGACAAACAGTCCAACCAAGGCGAACGGGAGAATCCAAAATGGGGCTGAGCGAACAGCATCACGTCGAAGAAATGACTGAAGACGGGTGAGTAGTCGCTGAAAGTGAGTAACACCGGAGCCACGCTGCCCGGATTGTGACCGCTGTCCTGGCTCCCGTTGTTGCTCACGTCCACGTCGCTCTTCACTAACATTATCGAATCCAAGCCGGGATTTACACTCTTCGATGAATCGATACATCTCTATGAGAGTTCTATATCATACTAAACGTTCACTATAATTGACTATCCATTCATAGCCTATGATAGATATTCTGTGATTTCTAATTGCATTGTATCGTATTGTGTATTTCTCCGATTATTATCGATATATTAATATATTATCGATATCCTTGCCCGTATTTCGGCGATATATAAGATACCTATCCGACGGGGCATCACCGGTATCATAATCTATTCATCTCAGGATTGTGTCAATCAAATCTATTTTGTTATTGTTATTGTTATTGTTATTAATTCAGTATGCCTGTGCATGATTACTCGAAGGCGGTGACGAGCTTTTCTGCCGACTGATCGGATTCATAGCTTTCAAGAAAGCCGCTAAATGCGCTTCCAATATTAGTTGCGACACCTGGTGAAACAGCAAGTCCATGCTGAATTGACGGTGGCTGATTATCTGCAGTGGTAAAGTCATCATACTGATCCTGCTGGAATGAATTGAGTGCTGAGACATCAGCATCTTTCCGAGGTGGAATTGACCCTTTTGCCTTATTAAACCGAACCTGTGCTTCAGCACTTCCACAGTATCGTAAGAACGTCTTTGTTGCCTCTGGGGATGGATTGTTTGCGAAGTATGGGAATGAGTCCATATTGAGAAGATAGCTCCCCTCAGTGCCAGGATAGGTAACCTGACCCCAATCTTCGCCATAATTGAATCCGTCAGTCCCAGTATACGCACCAGCTGCCCAGTCACCCTGGTGAATAAACGCTGCATCACCCTCTATCACCATCGTATTAGCTTCCGTGAAGCTAATCGAGGAACTATCACTTGGGTAATATTCACGCAAATTATTGACGCTTTCAAGTGCACGCTGCACCTGTGATACATCGCCATTTCCTTCGGTGTATGCAGTGTAGCCATCGATTCCAGCTTGTGCAAGAAGCGTTGTCTCCCATAGCTGGATTGTTGACCATCCACTACTTGTCTGCTGTGCGAACGGAACAGCGTCAGTATTTTCTGCGACAGTTGCACAAGCGTCAACGACATCTGCTGGTGATGATAGTGTGTTTGGGTCAACACCTGCCTCATCAAGCACCGCCGTGTTGTAAAATAGATTATTAATCCGATGGATATTCAGTGGGACTGTTACATACGTGCCATCAAGTTTTGCTTGCTCCTTGGGACCAGCTAAGTAATTCTCTCTTAGATCATCTGTCCAAACATCTTCCTCAATACTCGCATATGCCTCGCCGAATTTTGTCAATGTCTCTCCTGGCCATGTCTGGAACGTACTTGGAGGGTCATTTGCTTGGAGCCGATTTGAGACAACCTGATCAAGATTCCCACGGGCAGCACCGTTGACAGGCTCTTCAGCGAATGAGACGTCTGGATGTGCGTCTTGAAAGCCCTCGATAAGTGAAGCAATAGCCGCATTCCCGTCACCGGACGACCATGCATGAAGAAGTTCAATTGCGTTTGTGCCACTCTCATCTTCGCCAGATGTACTCTGAGAGCCACCGCCACCGCCACCGCCGCCACCACTACATCCTGCTAACCCAGCGATGGTCGCTGATCCCGTCGCCGCTAGAATATCTCGACGCGAAAGTTGTGTTCTGTCTTTTGTCATTGATAATTCCCTATGGAACCTGCCTTGTTTTCCTAACCGCTAGTTCCAATATCAATTCAGAACATGTGAATATCTAAAGATTATGATTTACCATGTGCAATTGAAATACACAGCCGAGATATATTCATATCATTGCAATTATCTTAAATAATATGGTTCGATGTAAGAACTGTGAGACATCCTTTGAGCACGCTGATGAGGTCAGCGAGGACGAGGTTGATAAGATAGAAACAACTGATGATAACCGACCGCGAATTCAGATTGGAACGAATAAACATGCAGTGTGGCGATGTCCGGACTGCGGTTCTGTTCTCGGCGTTCGGTAAAAAAGTCCAAGCCAGTCGCTTTCTCATATTATTTCACTTGCCAATTAACTTCAATATAAATATCTCGAATTTTCTGGAGTGTAAGATCAACCTCAATTGTGTTATTGTGCTGACTGCACTCATATCGTGAGATCTACGTGGATTTGACCGTTCACGGAATTTGCTCAATTTGTCGTCCAATGACAACTAAAGATATGGTGAGTATTCCAATCGCGGCTGGAACAAGAAGTTCAAATGCTGTAATGATGACGCCAGATGCCTGAACTCCAACCACAAGGAGAATAATCGGTCCACAGCATGCCGTTCCTGAAATGAGTCCGGGGACTCCAGCAAGGATCCCACCCGACGCACCGCGTAATCCACAGGTAGTCGGCTGACGCCAGAGTAACACCGATCCCGCGACATTCATTCCAACAAGTATCGCAAGTGCAAGCCCAATAACCGAATTAAATGAGAATAAATACGTGAAAGCTCCAATCTGCAACCGAGCGATCGGGCGATATGAGAATGGTCCAAGCGCAGGTGTAGTAAACGTCGCTAATGGATTCGAGACGACTGTAAGTCCCCACCCGCCAAGTCCAGGCGCAAGATGCCCAATACCCCATAGATATAAGCCAAAATAGATACTTCCAACAATGCTAACAAGCAACCCTAATCGACGCCGATGACGAATGGCATGTACCGTAACCGAAGCCCATTGTAGCAGCGAATTGATGACTGATATACTCTTTCGCCATCGTCTATCAGTATCTGTCGTGTCTATTGCATCTGTTGCATCTGTTGATTGTTCCTGTGAGCGTTCAGTCATTCGCATACACCGCAGTTTCTGGATAGTATCCTGCCCATGCAAACCACATCGCATCGAAACTGTACACGCGTGTGAGCGGCAGTGATGATGGATCATGTCTGGATCCATCTGGAGCAATGACCTGACCCTGTTCTTGATCACGTGTAACTGTCATTTCCTCTGGATTCTCATATACGTATCCAGTGTCAAGTTCTGGATCATAAACAGCAATAACAGATAGTTCATCAATCGTTCCTGAGAGGACCCCCGCTTGACGAAGGCTCTCTTTATGAAATGCAGCAGCTCCCTCCGGTGTCCGTGCTCCGTGAACAATTGTTTTCTTTGGATACCGATCATCTTGATGGAGTGCTGGGAATAATAACCGCTCATCTGCGTAGTACCCACGAAGCGGATTGTACGATCCGTATGGGTCGCGACCGTAATTCTTCGCATATCCAGTCTGCGTCGAAAGCACGCGTGTATCAGGATGTCGCTGCTTCCACTGCTTCCATGTTGTCCATGTCACTCGAATCGGAGTCAGCGAGTGAATCGTCGGNGACTCATTCCATGGTCCTGGAATTGCTGTTGCAAGCATTTGTGGCCACCATGTTTCGGTCGCACGGTCATACATCACGAGATTATTATTAATCAGTCGTCCTGAGACGCCGAAGGTAGTCTCACCACGGTCGAATCCTTGAGCAGTTCCGGTCAGCGGGCAATACGTTACTGTGATGTTCTCATCACCAAATGTATCATTAACAATCTCATGGAGGACGAGAATTGCCTGTGGGTACGCTTTTGTGATTCCATTATGAACGACTCCCAAGACTGGGTCGCCTGGGTCAAGTATCTCAGTTTTATCGCTTGAAACGAACGTCGGATTATCGATTGAAGGAATTCCATCTTTCTCTGGTCCTCCTGACTGCGCTGCTTCACGAAGTGCTGATGGTGATAGCGGAAGTGGAAGCGTGTTTTCACGCGTCGGAATGGACGCGCCTGTCTCTGTTGGTGACACTGTAGTTGACTGCTGCGATGCTTGCTCGGTGGTATCTGACTCACTCTCATTGATACGACCAGAACAACCAGCAGTAAGTGCTGCAACAGTAGTAGTGCCAACGCTTGCGAGGAAATGACGTCGTGCGGGCATGTTTTATGACCTGTATGATGTGCACCGGATTAATGCCCCGGCGTCTGTGTGTTGTCAATACACAACATGGATGACCATTGCAATAAATNACATAATAATAAGCAATATCCTCGTGACTAACGATCTACATCTGGTCAAACGTAACCCTGGACATGGTCAGATGGTCGTTATAATATTGATATGACTCTTATCGGAAGAGTGCGCCCTTGTGTTGCCATTGTGTTGGGTCATCACCGGCGTTTCCTTTGATCCATCCTTTTGCATTACACTCACTACACTGCCACTGCTCTTCAAACGTACCAGCATCGGTTCCCCCCTCGGTATAGACGATGCTTATTGTCTCGCCCCCACAGCAATGACACATTTGCGGACGTCTCGTAGGGTCACGGCCTGCTATCGTCGTTTTCATCTCGTATATACGTATAATATCTCCAGTAACTTGTGTTTGTCAGATGTATGGCGTATTCATCATGGATGACCATGTATATTTGAGAAATCATGAAGATGACATGTGTATTATGCTACTTCTAGCCGAACAGTATTATATCAAATTTATTTTATTTCAGCGATATTGACTTGCGTCATGAGAGTGCACAGACAGAATCTCTCAGGGTTTGACATCCTCCCCGTAGTAAATCGCAAGGCTTTCTCCTCAATTTTCCGTAATTCGAGCATAAATCCAACAATATTCTCTATTAGCTACTATTTGAGTTTAGCTTTCTCCCCTGATATCACCACTTAGCGTCTAGCAGTGTTTCACTTCTTGAGAGTTAGCTGGGAGGTTAAATATATTTGAGCCAATTAAAATAATAATCATATCTGTATGCGCAATCGACTTATTTCAGTATCAACGATTGTGTTCGGCGCTTTCGGTGTGATTATTGTGAATCTTATTCCGTTGATTGGCATTGCTGCCGGTGAGTTGAATCTTCGGGCGATTTTACTTATCTATTGGATTGAGGCAGTGACGACCGTCCTCATCGCTGCCACAAAATCACTCTTCGCTGAACAGGGATCGCCAGGGCTGCAGGCTAAAATGGAACCGCTGCATGAACTCCGTGCAAAGCGAGGAGGATTCCAGTTATTCCACGGATGGCCACCAATCTACCCTCGAAATATTCCATTTGCGCTTACAATACTTGGATTCTGGATATCAGTTGGTGCTCCTCCAAGTGTCCTGTATTTGTGGTTTGGGCATCCTGAGTTTATATTCTCAGTTGATATGCTTCTGAGTATTGGGGCGTTAGTTGGTATGCAGNTATTTGAATTTATGACCGAGTATATCGGTGAAAATGAGTATACGGATGTTTCTGCACAAGCAATCGTTCAAACACCAGCGCAGTTTTCTGCAGTCGTCCTCTCTGTTGGCGTTCTCAGTACTGCTGGAGACAGTGTAACTGGTGGGGGGTTAGTTTTCGTTATTGTTATTATGAAGACCATCATCTCTGTGCGTCGATTTTATGCTGAGCATGCTGAAACGTCCATCCTCGCAGGGTTGCCTGATTTCATTCATCAACTGATCAGCCGTGTATTCGAGATGTCCCGCAGCGACGAGGATGAAATCGAACCACAACCAGAAGTGACGCTCCCTGATGCAGAGGTGAATGCACGGGTGAGCACTGACAGACGTGCGGTGCTTTTAGGATCAATCTGGACGATTATTTTTGGACTTTTCAATCGGTTTGGTGTTGGTTCGCTCGTGGTTCCTGCAGTTGCTGTCATCATCGGGGACCCATTACTCATCGGTGTTGCGATGATAATTCCACTTGCAGTCTTCGGTGCCCAAGTGCTGAGTTTTTATCTTCGGTATGGAACAATCGAGTATCAACGGCGTGGTGATTCGATTGTTGCATATGATACCGTCTTAGATGCTCCACAGTGGATTGCACCGGTGCATACAGCCGAGTTTGAGGTTAAAAATGCGGTTTCTGACCGTCTTCTTGATACTGGCACGCTCGATATTACCGCTGAGAAGATTGATCGAGACATACAGTTTGGTCCAGTGAGCAACATTGAAACAGCAGTTGAGACGCTTGACCTTCCGGTTAACCAGACGGACCGACCTGATCGCGATTTGGCTGTTATGGGCGCTGCAACCGCACTTGCACTCTCATTTCTTGTTGTTCCTATCGGAATGTATTTCTCTGAAAAGGTAGCACCACTCACTGCGATTGGGTTCACGATCGCGGTTNGTCCATTTCTGTTTATTCCGGTTGGATTATTAATACATGCAGGGCTGAGTCGGATTTAATTCATATATGCAATCTGGCTATCTCCTTGGGTTATGTTGACGGAAAATAACCCGCCATGTATACCCACGAAATTGAAACCACTGGCAGAAGTAAAACAATTAGTGAATGGCGCGGATCGATTCATGTTCTGGGCAACAGCGTTACTAANAGGAATACTAGTTCTTGGCGTTATCGTTGCGTTTACTGCTGGATGACACGTGACAGCAGGTATCCAGTCGGTAAGGGCGAGTATCCAAGACATCGTCNTTACTTNNNGTGACTCTCAAGCAATNTTTGAGTCGGGGTTTCATAATAATTAAGACGAATAGCTTCACCGACGGTGTCGGAAGGTGCAGTTTCAGCGACTCAAGTCATTGATACGGATCGCCACGGTGGTAAGACTCGAAGTAATCACTATCAGTGCGCGCAGCAGGGTATCAAATCCACTCATCGAGACCAGTTTGAACAACTGATGTCTCAATTCGCTCAAACCCACGTTCAACTTCATCAGCCGGGACTTCCCAGTCATCAACAACATATGAGCGTGCGGCGTCCATATCTGGATTTATCGCTGTATGTAATGTATATTCATCAGTGACCGGTGGATCCAAGAATAATGACCGCACACGGTCAGCATGCTGAATGAACTCGTCACGGGCATCGAGAACACTCCAGAGATCGCCGTGATCGTTGATTGCTGATATCGCAGTTGCAGGACCAATCCCTGAGATACCATCATTAAAATCGGTTCCACACAAGATTGCCACATCGACTAATTGCTCTCGAGTTAGATTCTGGTTTTTCAGTGTTGTTTGAAGATCCATCAGCTCAGGATCACCTTTCGATGTGAGCTGTCGGACGGTGTACGGTGCACCAAATAAAAGAGTATCATAATCCTCACTGCCAACATAATCAACATCACCTCGAATAGCCATTTCCGCTGCTTGTGCTTCGCCTTCAGCAGGAGCTTCAATAATTGGTACGTCAAGCCGATTCAATAATCCTCGCGTTGTCTCATGGATTGTCTCTGTGAGTCGTTGAGTGCGTGCTTCAAGTCGAGATGCGGCGAGTTCATCACCCCGTTCTTCAGCAGCTGCCTGTAGTTCAACAGCTTCCTCGCGAGCGACTCGACGCTCTTGGACTTCTTCATCTTTGAGTTCAGTCACTCCACCATCAAACACAAACACTGGCGTGAGATCATGCTCGAAGAATTTTGGAAGCCCCTGAACAACTCCAATCAGATTTGCTACCTCAACCCCCGACTCAGTCGTATATGCTGCATCGCTGGTGAATTTCACCGTTGTTGTGAGATACCGATATAACCAGTTGTGTGCGTCAACGGCGATGACGCTCCCGGAAATATCATCGAAAGCGACTGACTCGAGTGCCGCCAATTGCCGCAACGCTGCATTTCCCATTGATAATATCATCACCCGACATAGACTAACCACTGTCGGTGTTTTGAGTACTGCCCAAGTGCACCCACCAGTGTTACTGTTGAATCTATCGATTAGACATAAGACGAATGTTCTCGTGTCTGATTCTGAAATGATTTATTTGATGAGAGTAAGCCCGAATATCGACAACAGGATATACCCCAGGAAGTCGCTCAGACAACAGATGTATATAAATAGTCAGTGATAAAAAGTCAATCAGATCTGATATAAACCGTCTCAGGAGTTGATCCAGAGGCATTCACCTCGAACCAGCTTAAAACATCAGCGAGATTGTAACTGCTATTGTGTTGAGTTAACTGCAGTATGCAACGCTGGTGGGTCAGTTTCCTGTCGATTAGCTAGAAACGTCGACTCTGGGTCATCGTAATCGCGCTTGCGATATTCAGTAAGCCCAGATTGATACTGTTCATATGTCGTTGTTGCTGGGATCTCAGCAGGTCGCTCAAGCACTAATTCTGCAATTCCTGTCTCGCGACCTGTCCAGGCAAATCCGGCGCGATACATTGCCTCATATGCAAATGGATTATTGACAGCGATTCGAAGGCGGTCATACCCTCGATCAACAGCATGCGGAGTGAGTGATGCTGCCAGACGTGGTCCAAGCCCGCTGCCACGTTTATCACTCCGGACGCTCACATATCGATAACACAATGTCGTGTCATCTGTCCGGTCAGCACTAAATGAGAGCGCTGCAAGTACCGAGTGATCATACGGGTCCGACTCAGTAGGATGATTTGTATTGGNNTCTGCATGCATCGACTGGNCTCGATCTGACTCATTCGCGTCGACATGCGCGTGTGCCTCAGGCGATGTGAAAATCTCAGATGAGTCCTCGGTTCTGAGGACTGCCTTTCCGACTGATGATAACACAAATTTTCCTGCGTATGCAAAGGATCGATAATCAAGTCGGAGTGTCGGTGCTTCTGGGGGCCACCCAAGCACGGTAAACTCCATAGAATAATATTGTAACTCACTCGAAAGAATATATCGATTATGACATTGAGAGCTGCTATCTTCACGTCGTCGGGCGCTTTCGATGTCATGGGTGGAAAGCACGTCGTAGAAACAACAAACCCTATTCTCAAGCACGCCGTCTTTGATGGCTGAGTAGGGTGTGGTAGTTCGCTATGTTACAGCTTGCACATGCTCATAGTGACAGGAAGAAACATGTGTACCGCATCCACACAATCAGAATGTGTCAGGTCGATATGGTCCCGGTGACGTCAGATTCTTTGATCGCATCGCACGGATTTATGCCACCGTAATGCCATCAGCGCCGACGGACTCAATCAGGGATGCATTTGTCGTTGCTAATCGACCCATTGAATGTGTGCTTGATGTTGGTGGTGGAACCGGACGAGCCGCTACGGGATTGCGAACCCTCGGAATCGACACAGTGGTTATGGATATCTCGATGCATATGCTAACATATGCTGCCTCAGATGGACATCCGGTCGTTGCCGGCGATGGAAGACATCTCCCAATCGCAACCAATGCTGTTGATGCTGCTGTGATCGTTGACGCTCTTCATCATATTCCAACTCCAGAACGTGCACTTACAGAACTTACTCGTGTTGTTGCCCCAGGTGGGATTATAATTATTCAGGAATTTGACCCAACGAGCACTCTTGGACAGGCACTCGTTTGGGCTGAGCACCGGATTGGATTCTCGTCAACATTCTGGACTCCCGCTGAGTTATGCGATGAATTGAATTCGCCCGACACAGAATCATATCTTGTGGATGAGGGGTTTGAGTATGTTATCGTTGGTCGTATGAAATAATTGATATTTCTGAAATTAAGTACCTCTTAATCCACTAAGTCAATCGAAATATCAATATCATGTCCCAGTGAATTTTCCAGTATAGTGCTCTATTCGATTTATTTACATTTGTCATTCACTGATCGGGACTGCTGGTTACAGTGGATTGATTTTTATACATGCATAACCGCGTGAAGCTCTGATTGAGACTGAGATACTAAATCCGGGAAAGCCATTACCCACCCGTTATATGTAGCTATATGGCACATTCTGAGGAGTCATTTCTCACACGACGCATCGATGCTGGCGCGTATCCACTCGCAGTTGGAGATATACTAGGCATATCTGCAGTTCTTACCATTGGTGTCATCTTTCACAACGGGATTGAATATCTTTCAACCGCCCCAATCGGGTGGGGATTAACGATACTACCGTTTTTGATCGGATGGGTGGTTATCAGTCCATTAATTGGTGCATACTCTGCTGGTGCTGCAGAATCAGCAAAGGCTGCAATCCCACTTGCTATTCGTGCGTGGATACCCGCTTCGATTGTCGGGCTTGGACTTCGAGCTACACCACTGTTTGATGGCGGAGTTGGGATTACATTTGTTGCTGTTGTGCTCATTACTGGTGCTATTGCGGTGACTGCCACACGATGGCTTTTCTTTTTGATCATTCGATAACTCGTTGTGTCACATCCTGAATTGAACAGAACTCTGAATAGCTGATGTCGCAGGTACTCCCCAGCTATGATTGATTGAAATATATACCATCGGCGAACCTGCGTATTTTCGGGTATTAAAGATATGATCCCTTCGCTCTTTATTATCGGTTATCTTTTCAACTGTGCAACGGTATAACATCAGATATTATCCACGGATCATCATATTTCCGCTTGTGTGATGAGTTATATCAAATTATATGAGTTTCCAGTGCTGATGATTCCACCGGTTCTCAACCCCGGTTCACAAAGAGTTTTGCTGCCCTCGGTCAAACTGAGCTATATGACGGAATATACGGTTGAGTTTCTTGGTACTGGGGAGACAATCGAAGTATCAAACAAGCAGACAATACTCAAAGCTTGCATTGAAGCAGGAATCGCACAAGAGTACTCCTGTCGTGTTGGTATGTGTCTGGCATGTTCTGCTGAGATTGTTGAAGGTGATGTTGTCCAGCCAGCAGCACGTGGACTGACTGAGACTGAGCGAGATAACTATGCACTTACCTGTATGGCACGCCCCCAATCTGATCTTAAAATCCGCCGGGGTGTCTACCCGCCAAGCATTGAGCAGGATGCCACCCAATCGGACATGGCTGCAGATGATTAATTCTTCTTAGCTTTGTCCCCCTATCAGTTGTTGGTAATTTGATTTTGTATCCGAATCAGAATACGTAATCGGGCGTTCCAGCTGAACTAAGCGTAGTTTCGGATATGGACATTGATCATATTGCCAACGGCTGTTATTGAGCAGTGACTGAAACGCATATCAAAAATGAAAATGAAACGCAGCGACATCGGATGTGGCGGTTTGAATAACACTTAGTCTTCGCAATCAAATATGAGAGTAACTCTCAGGTGATTCTGTTTATTAGTTTGAATATGAACGCTCAAACACTCAAACGCGAAATCGAGACTGAAGCAGAGAGTGCACTCCGTCAACTTGACTCAAATGAGTTTCTCCGTGCAGCAGCCGGCGGTGAGCCGACAGCACAGGCGCTTCTCGAAGCTGCAGCGGCAAGCGAACGCGCCGCAGCAGTGACGTTTGAGACCTGGACTCAAACTGAATCTGATGCTGATGCAAAAGCGGCATTCGAAAATGTTGTCGAACAGGAACGAACGCATCATGACCGCGTTACTGCAGCAATAGACACTATTGTAAGCAGTAATAATTACAGTAGTAGCAGTGGCAGTGGCAATGGTAATGGCAATTATGATGCTAATCTTGAAGCACAAACTCAGGAGGCTCCAGGACCAATGCATGCGTATCTTCGCGGTCGTGAAACGACATTACAACGAATTGCATCCGGAATGGTTGGTCGTCCACTTGCAAGCCTTCAGACACATTCACGACTTATCTCGTATTTTGAGTCTCACTCAGATATAACTGCCAATGCCTCCCATGGTGAGAGTATACCTGAAACAGAACATAATCCAGCAGTCACGCTATTTTATGATCTCTTCGATGAGACAGAAAAAGTTCTTGCTGACGGGCTTGACCTTCTCACAACACGATGCACGACCGAATCCGATTGGGATGCTGCAATAGCTGTTGCAACATACACTATTCGACTTGCAGCAGATGACACACGTGATGCACTTGCAGGCATGTCATAGTCGATATGTGACAAGGAATGCAAAACCAGAACCAGAGCAAGATTAGAAAATCCGGCGTGTCGTATATGATATCTGAATACAGACTGTGTCAAAACGAGTTTATACTGATAGTGATCGCGACTGAAACGTAATTCTCACAGATCATATAATTATTGAGTGCGGAATCAGACCTCATCAAACAATGTCTCACCCTCGACCATGTGTGCTGCAACAGTGTCCATATCAAGGGTTACACCCAATCCAGGCGCTTCTGGGACGGTGATATATCCATCCTCAATGACAGACTCCTCAACAAGGTCTTCCCACCAGCCAAGCTCATATGAGTGATACTCGACAGCAAGTGCATTTGGAATCGCAGCACCGACATGTGTGGCTGCGACCGTTGCAATTGGTGATGAGACATTGTGCATCGCGACCGGAATGTAATATTGATTCGCGACGTCTGCAATCTTTCGAGTTTCTCGCATCCCCCCAACCTTTGGGAGATCTGGAGCAACAATGTCGACTGCTTGATCTTCAATAAGCCGTCGCTGTTCAGTGACACGATAGCGGTTTTCACCAGCAGCAATCGGGGTGACTGTTGAGTCTGTGACAGACTCTTGGACCGCAAGATTTTCTGGAGGTACAGGATCCTCAAGCCACCACACATCATACTTCTCAATTGCGTCCGCAAGTCGCTTTGCAGACCCACCGGAGAATGTCCAATGACAATCAAAAGCGACATCAGCACGGTCTTTAACACGTTCTGAGACCGCCTCAACAATATCGACTTTATGTCTGATTTCACCTGGTCGAAGATGTCGGTTTGCACGATCTTTCTCCAATCCAGATGAGACATCAAGATCAAATTTTAATGCATCATACCCAAGTTCCTCAACAACTCGCTCTGCCTCGATTGCACATGCTTCTGGGTCAGCCTCGGCCTCGGTATGACAATCACAGTAGACACGCATCGCATCGCGGTATTTCCCCCCAAGCAACTGATACGCTGGCACCTGTAGAATCTTTCCAGCAAGGTCATGAAGTGCAACCTCAATTCCAGCGATTGCGGTGACGGTAACCCCCTCTATCGTTCCTTCACCTGACATTTTCTGTATCAGGTGTTCATATAACCGGTCAATATCAAGTGGATTTTCCCCAATAATCATTGGTGTCATCCGGTCAATTAATTCTGGCACGCCTGCACCCCAGTATGCTTCACCGGTTCCAGTAATGCCAGCATCAGTGTACACACGGACAAGCGTCCATGGGAAGTTACCATCGATCATTGTTGTCTGAATATCGGTAATCTCAACATCTCGTTTGCTCCCCCGCGATGCCGCTACGCCCATTGTCTCTGCGGAAAGTTCTCGCATCGTGTACTCCGCATTTGGGTCATGAAGATCAGCGTAGTCTTTGCTCATATCAAGACATTTACTCGAAAAAAGGTAAATCTTCCGAGAACGCATATTTCCTGGCTGTTACAAATGCTGCACACCACCTTAGAGTCACAAATAGTCCCTGGGATACTCCACTATATTGCTTGTCAGGATGGAATCGACCGAACGGAGCAAATTATGACATCAGTTCAGGATGACTCATATTCTATCGGATCAAGGTGATTGAGAACAGAGATAGTGCGGAGGATTGACGCTGCATCGCCTGGTTCATACACAAGGTCATCTGTTGTTCGAACATGCTCTAATACGCGTGTTGATGCGTGTCGAGGTGCAGCAGCGATACCTGCATCATGTGTTTGAGCCCATTCCATGATTCGAAGATCCGACTTGCTATCGCCCATAATAAGCACAAATGGATCCTCAATGTCGAGCACATCAAGTGCTCCTTGCACACCGGTTGGCTTGTCAAGATCAAGTGATCCAATCTCAGCCGCATCGGCATGATAATATGCAATATCAATCCGATCGAAACGCGTGCGAACTGAGGTAGGAATCGAATCTGGATCTATCGTTGGTGCTGCGTCTGCGTCTTCAAGAACAGTCGCAATTTCTGGATCAGCAGACGCGTAGTAGGCTCGTGCCCACAGTGCACCGATATCATAGATATCCTCAGTTTGCACTCTTGAGGCAATATTGTCGTCAGAAGCGCCGTCTGACACTGAGGAGATATCCACATCAGCTGTCATGTCATTCCGTATTGAGACAACTGTCTCATCATCTATATCGACAGCCGTTGTGACGATATCCCCAAGAAGATCAACGAGATAGCACAGTCCCTCATCAATTACCGTCTCTGCTGCGTCACTTCCAGTCTCATAATTGGGTTTTAACGTAATATTGAATTCATTTCCCTGAAGATGTGCTGATTGTTGTATTGTTTCTGGTGCTTCTGGAAGTACCCGTGAGCGAACTTGTGTAAAGATAGACTGAATCTCTGAATCCAGTTCTGCATAGAGCAATCGTTTTGTGTCCGAGCCATGACCTGGGGTAAAAACTCCGGTTCCTGCCTCATAGACAATGCTAATGTCGCCAGAATGAACTAATTCACTTCCAAGCCCTTGAATCGCAAAGCCTTTGACATTTTCAAGCGTCTGTCCCGTACAGATGATGATTGGAATACCCCTTTCATGAATTTCTGTCAGATGATGCAGTGTCTCACGGGGGATCTCATTATCTGTCCCACCAGCAGAGCGAAGCGTCTCATCGACATCAAGCACGAGTGCATTTATTCTCCGCTGATATTTCATACAGAGGTCAAGTGCGGTAAACGCTTGTTCACGCGTTGCTTGAGAGGCAATCGCAGCCATCGTCTCAGGCTCAACTGCTTCGTTCTCGGCTGTGGTTATCGATGTACTGTAACTCCCTTCCTGATCAATTGTTGTCTCACGCTCATGACCGTCCTTGTTTGCGAATGCATCACGGATTTCATCTTTTTGTGCCTGGAGTTCATTATGAGCATCTTCCCAGTACTCAAGTGCAACACGAGAATCAACAGGAGGGAATAAGTCAATGAAGTTCTGTCGATCCCGCAGTGTGTCTGTTGGGAAATTTTCATAGAGGGCGTAAAGACGATCATACCGGTCCATATCGTACTAATAATAACTCAGATAGATTACCCTTTTCACTCTATGATCTCGTTGATTGGTTCTATCTCGATTATCTGTTTCGCCGTGTCTCAATCCTGAGTGAAATCGGAGAGCCCGGAAGAAAATAACATAACACAAAACAATGGTAGGGAAACGCTCAAAACAGCTAATGACTTACGCGAGAATATGTCTGAGTGGACCGACAGTATTGTCGGCGATCGGATGACAGTCGACAGGGAATTCAATGATCGTGTCACTGCCTCAGAATTTTCAAATCAAGAGTGGGGGCTGATCATGACTGCCACTGAACTTGATATTGAAAATGCAGATAACCCTGAGACAGCGCGGCTTATCGCAGATACAGAAAATCTCTCACAGATTATGCCTGAACTTGACACTGTTCAATCACAGATGTCACAAATGGGAGGATCACCAAGAGATACCGGTGGTGGCTCCGGTGGTGGTGTTGTCGAATCAATAAAAGGTGTCCTGGGACTTGGAAGTAATGATAATGGGAGTGATGAGGAACGTCTTGAAGCAGCTGAACGTCTTGCGCAAGCGTATGCTGATGAGCTACAAAGCCATCTTGAAGCAGCCGGAAAGTGGAAACAGGTTCGTGTTGCTTATCAAGAATAATTAAATATACATGATTTACATTATGTGTATAGATGCACTTAGACGCTCAAAACCGGGGGAATAACATAAATAATCATTTGCCAGTGAATTTAATTCTTACCGGGTCGTCATAACTGATATGTTAGGTGATTCGGATTCACAATCGCAATCGCAATCGGGAGAACAATCGTGTTCTCAGAAAACGAGATGTATCCGGTTGCGACTGGGATTGATACTATCATTATGTCTCATCGCACCAGTTACCCTTGCGACCGGTCGAGTGAGCGCACATGTGAAATATGTCACACCCGGGGGTGACCCAGTAGCTGTTGCCGAATTCTTGGGTCGTGCACTAACAGATCCATTCAATCTTATACTTCTTGCTGGTGGTGGTCTCTTTGGTATTGTTGCAGCAACACTCTATTTGCAAATACGCCCATTTCGCCGCGACCTTGCCGTTTTTCGTCAGACGATGGGAGAATACCGCGATCTTCTTTCCTGGCTTCTTCGTTTGAGTGTTGGGCTTCCACTTGTCGGTGCCGGATTTTCTGGATATTTCTTTTCACCGGCTGTCACGATTGGTCCTCCAGTATTTGTTCGGTTATTTGGGGTCACAACTGGGTTTCTGCTCCTCTTCGGATTCGGCACGCGTCTGATGGCGTTTGTCTCACTCGTCGGTTACACTGGCGGGCTTATACTGGAACCGACCTTACTACTGGCATTTGAGTACGTGCCTGCACTCACTGCAATTGCATTACTAGGTGGTGGTCGACCAAGTGCTGATCAAGTTGTTGCGCGACTCGCAGCCAAAGACACGGTTTACTCACGAATCGACCCATTTTATCGGGCAGTTGCTGTTCCGTTTGTCGAACGAGTGTCAGGATATACATGGCTCGTCCCAATCGTGATTCGCGTTGGGCTTGGAATTTCTTTCATGTATCTCGGTGTGACACAGAAAATCATGAATCCTGGTGATGCTGCTGCGGTCGTTGCAAAATATAATTTAACTGCTGTTGTTCCAGTAAGTCCAGAACTGTGGATTATTGGTGCTGGTGTGACCGAAATGGCTGTTGGAGCGGTGCTATTCTTTGGTGCATTTACCCGAACGGCTTCAGCCGTCTCATTTATTTTGTTCACGACGACACTGTTCGGTCTCCCTGATGACCCTGTGCTTGCACATATCTCACTTTTCGGACTTGCATCAGCACTTCTCATCACTGGAGGGGGTCGATGGTCGATCGATGCGCTTCTTGGGGGTGCTGGTGACCCACAGTCTGCAGTCGATCCCGAGGCGACTGAGACGCCTGCGGACCCATCTGCTGCAGATTGATCATTTGATATATCATCTCTATCAGTATCTACGTTTATAAAGTCATATTGATAGCTTTTGTAAATATGAGCTCTTTGTGAATTGTGAGTGATTTTGTATCCTAAGAGACTCATATTATTTCCAGAGAAAGCAAGGTGAGTGCCTCGGGACTTAATCCCAAGCGGCTCACAATAGGCGAGAGTGTCACATATAGACTTGCTCAGAGAATATAATGTAGTGATGATACATGAAGATCGCCGACTGACGTCGATACTTATCGCTTACTCTGCGGCTGGCGAGTCAAAACTAACTGAATTAAGTTTCATCCGCGCGGTTTCAAGTGCGTCTGTGTCATGATTTACAACTCCATGGTGTAACTTTCGAGCTATTATAACGAATCTCTCGCTTGTCTCGACTGGAATATCTCCTTGCAACGCCTCGCTGCGAGTAAGGTACGTGTCGAGTCGCTCGCGGAGTTGGTGAATAGATACGTCAGATTCTTGCATTTCTGTGACGCTCTGTACAGATCCATCCATGACTGATGACTCTTCAGTGATCCATTTAGTGAAATCCTGATGAAATGTAGAGAGAACCTCAGTATATGCGAGTCCACGTGCGGTTGTCAGTGATGTTGGAACTGAATTTGGGGTTGGTCGATGACCATCATTTGCGACGCCGAGCAATTTAGTTACATACAATCGTGCTTCATCTGTTGGATGACGACAGCGATCAAGAACATCAACTGCATGTAAGAGTTCAGCCGCCGAAAGCAGTGTATCATCTGGAGGCTGCAACGTTCCTCCATTGAGGAACCCTCGCTGACGAATATAGTCGCGAAGTGTTGTGGTGAGACCTTCTGCGATCATAGAAACATCGGTCTCCGCATCAAGCGCTTGCTGATGAGCTGAAAGATCTAATTCAATAGCACTGTCAGTATGTGTTTTTCGCTCTCCACGCCCGACGCTTTTGAGACTACCACATGCTGGGCAGGCAACCTGTCCTGTGTCAAAGTATGACCATTCATGACCACATTCACTACATTGGCGCTGACCCCGAATCTTCATATGTAAACTGCCCATCCAATAAGGAAAAGCGCGTCGTGAACATAGCGACATGAATAGCCGATAGTATTAAACCTCTAACGCGAAATCACATATATGACGCTTCGCTTTGGAGGGCCGAAGCGTCAGCGGGGACCAATTTTAGACGGCAGGCGCCCGCGTGATTTACGCGGGCTGCTTTCCGTTTTGAATGTTTGAAACATATGATATATGATATATTACTATTTGATGTGATCGTAATTCACGTCGAATGATATTTGATTGAATATTCTGTCTTAATTATATGAATGAATATGCTACTGGTAAGGTATGCAGTTGGTAGATGCATCTAATAAATGTGAAATTATTAATTTATTTCCGGAAATATATATGAAATATTATATAAATACTATTCAGTATTTGATATGATATGGAGACGTATAGATACTGAGTATACGCATCTGTCTGTGTTAAGCAGGTAAGCTCCGTTATTCACGCCCATTCGACATGTTTATTCTTTTGAATACTAACATAACAACATAGTTCAACGATGTATGACTTGACAGGATTCCAGCGTGATCTGTTGTACGTGATTGCTGGCTTGGAGAAACCACATGGACTTGCAATAAAAGACGAACTTGAAAGTTATTATGAAAAGGAGATTCATCATGGACGTTTATATCCGAATCTTGACACGCTTGTCGAGAAAGGACTCATCGATAAAGGAGAGCTCGACAGACGGACAAACTACTACAGCCTTACCCGACGAGGTCAGCGAGAAATTGATGCTAGGGCAGATTGGGAGGGATCATACATTGAAATTTCATTTGAGGGATTCGAATAGCTAGCATACATTCACTCCGGGGAGTCGGCATAGCAATCTGTACATCTCTTATTGAGTTAATTGAAGAGTGATATCAAGACGATCCATCCGATTCATCCGATTCATCGACATCAGATACCGCAGCATCCTCTTTCACACTGGACTTCTCAGCCGAGCTATCTTTTCTTCTACCATGACCATCGCCAACGACAACACTGTCTGACACAGATATCTGCTGTTGACGAACAGCAACACCTGGGTCAACGCTATATGGACGTATTTGCTCACGTGAAATGAGTGTTGGAAGCACGTACAGCGCAAAGTTGACGACCAATACAAGAATAATCGGTGCAAGGAAAACACCATACCATCCAAACAGAAGCGGACCAAACGTGTATGCGACCATCACTGCACCGACATGAAGTCGCCGTCCTGAGACATATGGTCGAAGCACGAGGTCAGGGATGGTATCGACAATAATGAGCGAGACAGCAACGAAGCTCGCCGTAAACCAAAGTGTTTCTGGATTTGTGAAATACGATGTCACAGCTAAGTATACAGCCACTGGAACGTAGACAAGTTTCATTCCAACAACGGGAATAAGACTTGCAACCCCTGCGACAAGACCTAATAACGCTGCTGCTGGAATAGCGACCCCCGCTGGTGCAGTGATATTTAAGATTGAGTATGCTAATACACCAATCGTTCCGGTAATTACTGCGTTAAGAATATTACCGAAAAAGATGCTTGTGAAATCATTATCAACTGCATCAAGATACGTCTCAAGAACGCCACGTTCATCACCAAAACGGCTCCGTACCCACCGTGAGAGTTGATGATCATCCCGTAGGAGATAGAATGCAAGCGCAATCATCACAAACAAATGAACAAGCCCAACGCCAATGACTGAGAGGAAGTTTCCTGCTGACCCGAGCGAGCTGAAAACACGCCGAATCTGATCAGGCGTTAATTGGGTCAATTCAATCTGGATAAGCCGCTCAATATCAGTAATTTGTGCTAGTTGTTGGGAGGTAATTGGTGAATCAACGAGTTGAACGAGCGTTTGATTTGTGAGCTTAATCAATTCATTTGCTGCAATCGCTGCTGTATATAACACCAATAAGAATGCTGGAAGTGCCAGTAATAATAGTGCAATAGCAGCCGCCAGGCTTGGTGGACCAATTTGTCGGTTAATTCGCTGATAAAGCGGGCGCGTCGCATAATAAAAGAATAGCCCAAAAACGATTGTTCCAATGAACGAATAGACGACAAATATCAAAGCGCCAGCGAGTGCGAATCCAATAACCCACCATGCGAGTTGTGTCCGGTCTATCGTTCGAGACGACATACTAGAAAAGAGGTGTCACACGTCAAAAGCCTATGGTGAATCGAGTGGATACCCAATATATGTCATATAATATATAATACATCACATATAGCATACGATATGATGGTATCTGCGGGAACGCTTTTTATTATAGGCGGTTCTAAGTATACACCAATGGACGTAGACGATCACGCTGAGGAACTTGCCTCCACCCTCGGTGTTGACAAAACGGAGGTCAAATCAGACTTAGAAAACCTCGTTGCATACAGCGTTCCGGTTGACGAGGCCGTGCAAAGTATTCGCCGAAAGTATGGAAGTGACACTGGTAATGCTGCTGTGCCGTCAACAAAGGATGTCGATGCGGTTGACATAGATGATGGAAACGTGACTGTCACCGTTCGTGTCATCACAGTTGGCTGTCGGACAATCCAGTATCAAGGTGATGAACAGGTGATCCGTGAGGGGATCCTCGCTGATGAGACAGGCACAATCTCATATACTGCCTGGCAGGATTTCGGATTTGAGCCAGGCGATTCAGTTACAATCGGTAACGCTGGTGTTCGTGAGTGGGATGGGCAACCAGAACTGAATATTGGACAGTCCTCAACGGTTGCTGTTGAGACCGATTCCATATCGGTTGTTGAACATGATCTGCCGTGTCCGATCGGTGGTCATACCTCACTTCTTGAATTACGACCTGGTAATCGAGGACGGGTTGTCGATGTTGAAATCATCGAGATTGAAGAGCGTGTGATCGATGGACGAGACGGAGAAACAACGATTCACTCCGGTGTGATTGCTGATGGGTCCGGACGATTGCCATTCACTGATTGGGGAGCGCGGTCGATCCTTTCATCTGGTGAGACATACCGGTTTGATGATGTGTATATACGTGAGTTCCGTGGAGCCCCACAAGTCAATCTCTCAACATTTACCACGGTCGAGTCACTATCGGAAGATATTGAGATTACCGACGATGCCAAACAAGTCGAAATCGGTGAGGCAGTTGATTCCGGTGGTGTGTTTGATGTTGAGATTATTGCGACCGTTCTGGAGGTTCGTGAGGGCTCAGGATTGATTGAGCGATGCCCAGAGTGTAATCGTGCGCTTCAGGGTGGTCAGTGTCGCGAACATGGGGCTGTTGAAGCGAAAGACGATATGCGAGTCAAAGCAATTGTTGACGACGGGACCGGCGCCGTCACTGCGATTCTTGACCGCGAATTGACCGAGTCTGTCTATGGTGGAAGTATGGATGAAGCAATGTCAGTCGCACGTGAAGCAATGGATAAGTCTGTTATTGCTGAAGAAATTCGCTCAACTATCGTCGGTCGAGAGTATCGTATCCGCGGGAATCTCTCTGTAGATGAGTATGGTGCAAATCTCGAGACGGCTGAATTTGAACAGACAAGTGACGATCCAGCGACGCGTGCGCAATCAGTACTTGAAGAGGTGACATCATGAGTACCACTCAGAACAGTCGTGAAGTTGCATATCGACTTTTCGCGGCTGAGTTTGAGGATGCAACATTATCATATTCAGCGGGTGATGACGAACGAGCGCCAAATTACGTGGTGACACCAACTGGGGAGCGAATTAATCGGTTATTTACTGTTGGAGCATTGACCGCTGTTGAGTCTGTCACTGATGACCTCCGACGTGGACGAATTGCCGACCCAACGGGTGTTTTCGTTACATATGCAGGTCAGTATCAACCGACAGCAGCTAGTTTCCTCGAGCAGGCAACACCACCAATGTTTGTCGCACTGACTGGGAAGGCTCGGACATATCAACCAGAAGACTCAGATCAGGTGTTGACATCTGCCAGACCAGAGGATCTCACAGCAGTCGACACTGACACGCGTGATCGATGGGCAGTAAGCGCCGCACAGGCGACGCTTCGCCGCATTGGAATAATGGATATCGCACAATCATTGCCGGTGCGTGGTGATGCATTGGAAAATGAACTTGAGTCTCGCGGCGTTGATGAAGCGCGCGCTGAAGGAATGGCACTTGCAATTGATCACTATGGGACGACCGAGTTTTATCTTGAATCACTCCGCAAAAGTGTAATCCAAGTGCTCGAAGTCATCGCCGGTAATCGTGAAACAGTTGAAGCGCTTGATACCAATCCGAGTGAGACTGGAGCAGCAAGCTTAGGTGCACTTCCATCGATAGCAATCGATACGACTCAAACTTCGACTCCGACTTCGACTCCGAGTCCGAGTCAAACTAGTACGAGTGAGAGTATCCAAGACAGTGCTCACGATACGAACGACGCTGTCGATAATGATAACGTAGCTACAGAAAGCGACACAGACACCACAGTTACCACAGAATCATCCCCTTCTCAGGAGGCAACTATCGACACAGATATTGTGCAGCCAGCTGCCGACGGTGAATCTACAGTCGAATCAGCGAGTGAACCAGATGAATATGCTACGTCTGATCCAATCACTCCCAAGAATGACGGTGAGAACGGTGTCACAACAACAGAGGCTGAGAACGCAACTGCGGATGATAGTTTATCTGCTGATGTCACCGAAGACTCAGCACCTAGCGATGAAATGACTGAGACAGTTAATACTACTGCACAGGATATTAATTCGACTGAGACACATCTTGAGACTGAAATTCAACGCGAGGTTGATGAGTCGGAGATATCAACAGATACAGAGAATACATCCGCACCCACGTCTGCATCGAACTCTGATATTATGTCTAGTGATGAAGGAATTGACGTCGAATCTGGCAATTCAGATGAATCAACTGCCGGGTCTGCGGATACTGATGATGATATAACAGCAGATCCAACGGAGATGTATGAACTCGATGATGATGAACGGGCTGAAATCGAAGACGAATTTGTAACTGAATTCTCAACAGGTAATGAAGTTGATGCACCTGGCAGTGCCGATATAGACGTCCCAACAGCACCCGATGAGGATCCAAGCGATGAAGAGACATCTGTCGATACCACTACTAACGTAACTGAGACAGCGTCTATTGACACCGGCTCCACTGACGGTGACCCTCATGAAACACCAATTGAATCTGATACTGATACTGATACTGATACAGATATCGCAGTAGATGGTATATCAGAAGCGAGCCCTGCTGGCTCTGGTGATCTTGGCGATTTTGAGACTACGGTCGACTTTGATTCTGAGTCTACTGAGAGCAATTCTTCTGCAAGTGAGACAAGGAGTAATGAGGGCGAAACTGAGAGTGGAACTGAGACCAGCGCGGAAAGCACAAATATCGCTGACTCAGATAAAACGCAGGATGTTGATCTTGAGCAAGCAGCAGTTTCAATGATGAATGAACTTGATGACGGTGATGGTGCAACTCGCGAAGCGGTCATTAATGAAGTTGTTGACATGCATGATGTCAGCCCTGATGCAGTCGAAAGCGCAATTCAATCCGCACTGATGAGTGGGCGGTGTTATGAATCTGGTGAGAATGCATTGAAAGCAATCTGATCTCCTGATATAATGTGTAAACGAAAAGATGTTTTCTACTGGATCAGGTGACGAATAGCACTAATTGACATGAGAAAATTGAGGAATCAGGTTCGATACTTGTAGTACATCCGAATGTGAAAATTGACACATACTCAGACACGCAATCATCATTTTGTCGGTATAATACTTTGATATATGCCCACAGACACAGACACAGACACAGACACAGACGCGGCCACTGGACCACTTGTTGAACCGCTTCCATCAGTTCCTGCTGCAATAGCACGCATCGAGACAGAAACAGCGCTTGTGATTGCTGATTATCATGCCGGTATTGAGATTGGACTTCGATATGAACGCGGCGTCGAACTCGATAGCAACGCCGAGGATCGACGTCGTCGTCTTCTTGAGTTACTTACACAGCACCCTGTCGACCGTCTCATTATCCTCGGTGACGCAGGTCACCGGATTGGTAATCCTGCAGATGAAGAAACACAGGAGCTTATGTCGCTATTTACATCTGTGTTGAATCGCGTCCCAATTACTGTTGTTCGTGGGAACCACGATGCAGGGATTGAATCAGTCGCTACGACTGTTGAAACAGACAGCACCCAGATCGAACATACGATCAATGTAACCGATGCATCAGGTATCAAGTGTGGTCATGTCGGATTTGTCCACGGACATAGTTGGCCTGATGAGACAGTTCTTGATTGTGATGTCCTCTGCGTTGGACACGAACATCCTCAACTCAGGGTTGCAGACCACGTTGGGGGAAGCCAGCAAACACGAGCCTGGCTTCGAGGACCGCTTGACTGGACGCCATTTAAAAATAAACTGGGAATTGAAAGAAGTTTTGACTCACCTGATAATACTCAAAATGTCAATCGAGATCCCCCGGATGTGATCTTATTTCCTGCATTCAACGAGCGCTCTGGCGGTACGCAAGTAAACACTGATGAGGGATTTCTTTCACCATTCCTCCCAGCAGCATTTGAAAAGAACCACACTGACGCATACCTCCTTGATGGAACGCGTCTCGGTCCGTATCAATCTGTATAGACCGTGATATCCTCCCCGAATACGGCTCTCGCGATATGCGCTCAGAAAGTCATGAGTAAGCGGAAATTGATAGATTCACTGAGTTTACCACCCTCAGACGGTCATGATCATACCCGCGGTTATATTCATTCTATCTTCTTTTTTGATATGTTTATGTGGCAGAACTGAATCATTGCGATTCCTCTTGAAACGAAAGCGAAATCACTGAACTGTGCCATGAGGAAGGAGGGAGGTCTTTACTATTGTCTGTCACTGCGGTGGGACTCTCTGACTATTCATCCTCGGGGGTGACAGCCGCATCAGTCATGAATAGCTCATGAACAGCATCTCGATTGATAGTGCCAGAGATGGTTCGTGGAAGTGTATCGACGACTCGAATCTGTTTTGGAATTTTGAATCCGGCGAGATAGTCGCGTGCGTGCGATCGAAGGTCGTCGTTGCTCACTGCTCTCTCAGTCATAACTGGCGTGACAGCAGCCACGACGCGCTCACCCCAATCAGAATCGGGAATACCAACCACGGCAGCCGCAGCAACCGCGGGATGTGACTCAAGAACGGTTGTTACCTCGCCAGGGTCAACATTTTCACCGCCGGTGACAATCCGATCATCAAGTCGGTTCACCACGGTGAGCCGCCCATTTGTGTCAAGTATTCCAATATCACCGGTATGGAATCCATATGCTCCTGTTGTCATCGTCTCTGGACCAGCGTATCCTGGCGTTACAGTTGGTCCGTCAACAACAATTTCGCCAGGACTGCCTGCAGGTTGGGGACTCCCAGACTCATCGACAATCGTTATATCACTCCAGAGCAGTGGTGTTCCGACCGTGTCAGGATTGTTAAACGCCGTTTGTGGACGAGCAGTTGCGACCTGTGAGGCAGTCTCTGTTAATCCATATGTTGGACAAACTGGGATTGATTCATCTTGACACTGATTGATCAGCGCTGTTGGAGTTGGCGCGCCGCCAAGAAGAACAGTCCGGAGCGTCTCCGGAAATGAAGATTTATTGGCTGAATTGAGCATCCGACGAAGCATTGTCGGCACAAGCGATACAGCGGTAATGTCATATTGATGTAGATCAGCCACTGCTTGCTCTGCATCAAATTCACCGCGGAGTACAACTGTCATTCCATAAAGTGGACCCCGAAGAATTGGTGCAATGCCACCCATATGGTGCAGTGGAAGTGTGACAAGCCATTGTTCATCTGGAGTGATTCCGACTCGAAATGCCGAGGCGACTGCACTCCACAGAATATTACCCGCGGTCAATTTGACAGCTTTCGGCGATCCGGTCGTTCCGGAGGTAAAAAGGAGCAACTGTGTCCGCTGTGAGTTCCATGTGGCTGTATTGACTCCGGCTGGTATTGTATTCTCAACTGAGTCAACCGAGTCAATTGTTGATTTATCCATTGAAATAATGGATATGTCATTTTCTATCGCTGTCGCTGCCTCAAAAACAGTCTTGTCGGCACTGCGTCCACAAATGACGGTCTGCACCGTTGCATGAGTAAGTCGTGTTTCAATCTCTGTTGCTGTGAGACGGTGACCAAGCGGAACTGCTGTGGCGCCTATTCGGGCTGCAGCATAAAATATGAGCACTGATTCAACCCGAGGTGAAAGAACAATTCCAAGACGATCGCCTTGGCTTACACCAAGTGTGATGAGCCGTCCTGCAAGTCGTTCGACTGCCTGATCAAGTGCTGCAAAGGTATAATTATCTCCCGTCTCTGCGTCGATAAGTGCACATGCAGTTGGGGATGTTTCCGCGCGTTGTGAAAGCCACTGCCGCATTGTTATCACTCACTCAGCCACTAGCATTGAGCGTGTTGACTATTTATTGAAATTCAACGAGAATACCCACTCGTATCCTATACCAGGGTAAGTTATAATATGAAGGCACGTACGAGGATAGAATCAATACCCCAAAGAAACACCCGTGAAGACTAGCACCGTCGTGAAGTGCCCCGAGGCTTCACCGTTTTGAATCCGTATTGCACCAGCAAGGGAATTTCATTCCTCCCGATCTCTCCATTCGAATCGGCTGGAAGTAACACCCGAACACGCGGTGCGTCCGTGAGAGTCGGTCGCTCCACCGCGACCAGACAGTTCCCGTCGCACTAGTCGGAGATGTCCGACTGGGGATTGAGGGGAGTCGCAGTTCCAAGCTACCGCAGCCAACATTGGATTAAGATTGGTGATTCGTCTTCTTGATTCTCTGACTGTATTTTTTTATTACTATGTATGATAATGAATATTCATGTCGGTTTCACCCTCGGGATCAGATCAACATCTAAGCCCCGATGCACTCGCCTTGCTATCTGTAGAAACAGGAAACTCCTGTCAAGAAAGCGGCTTCAACCGCTGAATATGCAGGGGATAGAGGCAGTTCACTGTTGGACAAATTCACAAAGCACACCCCCTGTGGAACGTGGATGTAAAAACGCAACTTGATGCCCCCATGCGCCCTGTCGAGGTGTTTCATCAATACACTCAATTCCGACTGCACGAGCATTTTCGAGCGCAGTAGCGATATCTTCTGTCATAATAGCAATATGATGAATGCCAGCATCACGTTGTGCAAGAAACGTCGCAATTGGACCATCCGAATCATCAACTGGTTCCAATAATTCAAGATACGTCCCATTCATATCAAGAAAAATGATATACATACCGTCAAACGTCTCTGAATGGGCGATTTGCGTCTCAAATACCGCTCCAAAGCGCTCTGCGAGTCCAACCGCATCCTCAGTCGCAATGCCGACGTGGTCGAGTGCCATTGGCATATAACGCCGGTTGTTGATACTACGATTTTGTTATTCCGATTGGGATTTATGAAACGAATCCGGACTATGATAATTAGCGGATAAACTAACAGTCATGAATAATTTCTCCGTAATAATGTGTCCTCTGATCAGACTGCGTATATATCCCTTCGATTACGCAGTTTGGGAATGTTTCTTCGTATACGCGAACTCTCATTTGGCTGATAGCAGGCGCTAAGTCTCCCTCAAGGAGCGCAGTAGAGAGCGGATACAGTACCGTCATTATCTTCCATACATTGTTTTATTCCCGGTCCACAGGCCCACGCAGTTGTGACTTTTTCCCGGACTTACCGAACTAGGAGTGGGTCACTCCGAAGAAACGTCCCCAGAAATCGGAGATTTCTGGTGTTCGAGCGAACCGCCCCACGATTCGTCAACGCCTGTGGAGACTACGCTTCCTGCGGGAACTGCGGTTGTTTCTGCAAAGCGCGTCTTGGAAGTAGGAAGCCCCGCCCTTAGCGAGCGCGTCAGAGCGATCAGGGTGGGGTAGTTCACTATGTACCCGGTAGTACCTGGGGAGTAAGGCAGGATAGCTTAGTTCACTTCAGCCACGATATTCTCCAAACTCCTCACGAAGCACATCGGAAATCTCTCCAACTGTTGCATATGTCTTGACTGCATCAATAATCGGCGGCATAATGTTCCCATCACCGCGTGCTGTTTCACGAACACTCTTGAGAGATGAGTCAACAGCATCGGTGTCTCGCTCCTCCTTGACCGTTTCAAGACGCTGTTTCTGCCGTTCTTCATCTGCCTCGTCAACCTCTTCAATGTCGACATGCGGGTCTTCATCGACTTCAAATTCGTTGACACCAACGATGACGCGTTCACCAGCCTCGATTTCTTGTTGTCGTTCGAAAGCAACATCCTGGATCTGACGCTGTACCCACCGTGATTTGACAGCTTCAAGCATCCCACCGCGACGGTCTACTTCTTCAATTATCTCAAATGCCTCAGCCTCAATCTCATCGGTGAGTGATTCGACATAATAGCTTCCTGCAAGTGGGTCGATTGTATCTGCAGCCCCCGATTCATGTGCAAGAATTTGCTGAGTTCGTAGTGCTGTCCGAACAGATTGCTCGGTTGGTAATGATAGTGCCTCATCTTTGCCATTCGTGTGGAGACTCTGTGTTCCACCAAGAACAGCTGCAAGTGCTTGGTATGCAACACGAACAACGTTGTTTTCGACTTGTTGGGCAGTAAGCGTCGACCCACCGGTTTGAGTATGGAATTTTAGTTGTTTGGATTTTGGATTTGTCGCATCAAATCGGTCTTCAATTATCTTCGCCCACATCCGGCGAGCGGCACGAAACTTTGCAACCTCCTCAAAAATATTATTATGTGCATTGAAGAAAAATGACAATTGTGGAGCAAAATCATCGACATTAAGTCCAGCATCGATTGCTGCTTGAACGTATTCGATTCCATTACCGAGGGTAAATGCAATTTCCTGAGCAGCTGTTGACCCTGCCTCACGGATATGATATCCCGAAATTGAAATCGTGTTGAAATTTGGCGTTTCTGTCCCACAAAATTCAAAAATATCGGTAATCAGTCGCATTGAGGATTCTGGTGGATAAATATAGAGATTTCGGGCAATGTACTCTTTCAGAATATCATTTTGAATCGTCCCGCGAAGCGTCTCACGTGAGACACCCTGTTGATCACCAATCGCAATGTACATCGCTAAAAGCACCGCCGCAGGTGCATTAATTGTCATCGACGTTGAGACTTCATCAAGTGGGATTCCATCAAAAACAACCTCCATATCGCGAAGTGTATCAATCGCGACTCCAGCTTTTCCAACCTCACCAGCAGCCATCGATGCATCAGAGTCATATCCTTTTTGTGTCGGAAGGTCAAACGCCATTGACAGTCCGGATGACCCCTCATTAATCAGATAACGGAAGCGTTCATTTGTTTCTGCTGCGGTCCCCATCCCAGCGTACTGTCGCATCGTCCAGAGCCGACCGCGATGCATCGTTGAGTAGACACCGCGAGTATATGGCTCCTCACCAGGGAATCCAATATCTGATTCATATTCAATATCAGCAACATCTGCGGGCGTATATACCCGATCGACAGTCTGTCCGCCTGTATCTGTGCTAAAATGTTCCTGCCGTTCGCCGAATCGATTAAGTGTTGAATTGAGCGTTTTCTCTTCCCACTCACGTTTTCCATCGCGGATAGCCGCGAGATCGTCATCATCGAACATAGTTATTCATGAAACTAACGCGTATTGAAGTTACCTTTGGAACTGACAATATTAATCACATACTTACACGAGAACACCGATATGAGCGAAAATGAATCAGAATTACTTTATTCGATAATAGACCCGGATACCGGGAGATAACTACCCAACTTCTTTATTTTGATCTTGCCGGTCGCGGTCGCCACGTTTTTGCTATCAGCAACCATCAATTTAGATAATCATGTTTGGTGGAGGCGGAATGAATCCCCGGAAGATGAAACAAATGATGAAACAAATGGGTATCGACGTTACCGAGCTTGACGTCGAGGAGGTCCGGATTCAAACAGCAGAAGAGGATCTCGTATTTGATGATGCTCAAGTTACGCGAATGGACGCACAAGGTCAACAAACATATCAGATTGTTGGCGAACCCGAAACACGCGAACACAGCGATACACAACAGGCAGTGAGTGGCGATACCGGGGGTGATTCCAGTGGAGATAGCGATACAGGGGACATCCCAGATGCGGATATTGAAATTGTTGCAGAACGTGCTGGCGTTAACACAGATGACGCGCGCGCTGCACTTGAGTCGACTGATGGCGATCTTGCAGCCGCGATTGCCCAATTGGAGTGACTGCCTCCAGTTCGTATCTCCTTGTTAACGACGAACACGACCGTGAGTACCTCCGTGCGCCGGGCGAGGAACTGCAGACGGACCTTGGGGTACTTGAGATGCCAACAGATGTTGAACCGGGTGATATCATTGAAACGCATCTTGACGTGGCATTTACTGTTCGCCGGCTTCGTGGTCCAGATTTATTCAATCACTTCGAACGTACCGGCGCACCGATGATCCCTCGCGATATTGGACTCATGATTGGTCATACCGGCGTTGCTCGTGGTGATCGTGTGCTTGATGCTGGGACAGGAACGGGTGTGCTTGCGGCGTATCTTGGTCGACTCGGCGCTACTGTCACGAGCTATGAAATTGATCCAGAATTTGCTGATGTCGCACGTGAGAATATGTCGCTTGCTGGCGTCACAGATGCTGTCGAGGTTCGCACTGGTGACCTCACAGTAGCGTTTGATACGGTTGCCGATGAGGGACCATTCGATGTATTGACTCTTGATACGGGCGATGCCCCAGCAATTATTGAGCAGGCACAGACATTGCTTGCGTCTGGTGGGTATATTGCGGTATATGTGCCATTCATTGAGCATACTCGAGACGTTGTTGAAGCAGCTCGTGAGGCTGGAGTCGGCGCAATCAAGACATATGAGACCATCCAGCGTGAGATGGACTTCGGTGAGCGAGGATCACGACCATCGACTGCTGGTGTTGGTCACACAGGATATTTGACCATCGGACGAATCGAGTGAATCGATAAAGCGAGAGCAGAGAACAGACATCGGATATGACAGATGACAGATAGCAGATGCCAGATACGGTAGCTGACGTCGATGACAGACATTCATTACTAGCTATTCATGTGTATGGCAGGTAATTGAAATTATTCAATAGATCGAATAATATCAAATAGCTCTTTTCGACCCTGGTCATGAGTAAATTGGACATGATTCGGGACAGATAATGGGTATGCTCCCCCAGCAATAATGATATCTTGTGGTTGTGCCCATGTTGTAACATATGCCTCAACAGGAGTCTGCGCACTATCATCCGCTGGGGCGACAGTAGCACGATATCGACGTATCGGCATAGTCTCATCACCACGATCAAACCGGCGTGTCTCAGTCTTGCGAATTGAATCGAACCCTCGGTTATCAAGAATATCAACGAATCGCGAGGCTGCACGATTGCGAACAAGTTTGAGAATTGAATCTGACATTGCGGTTGACCGAGAGAGTTGCAGGCGACTTGCAAAGACAAAGCGCCAGGTGGTTGTTGTGTCTTCCTGTGTACTTTCACTGACATTAATTGCAGCGCTCAGTTTTGTATCAGTAAATACACGAGTATGTGCGCGAACGGTCACAATTGTAGTATCGAATGGTGTCGTCGTTTTATCAGTCTGTAATTGCCACCGGTCGCTGAGATCAACTGTTGGCGGGGGGACATCCACCGGCACGTTTAGACAATCGGACCGTAGGCAGATATTAGTTGCCAGTAGCTCCGAGTCTAATACGACAACTCACGACGCTATTGATGCATTAATGATCGTCCTCGCGCCATTTATGATTACACTCCGTGCAGGTGAAAAACCGTGTTTCTGATTCATCAGCGGCGCGGATTTGTTTCATCTCATATCTTGCTGTATCATTACCACATTCTGGACAAATAACAGTCGTTGTTGGTCCAATGTCAGCATCATCAATATCGGATACATCGACAGCGCCGCTTTCTTGCTGACTCTCTGTGGAAGTCATCGTCGCTGAATCAGCCTCATCAGCTAGCTCTTCGGCTCCGCAATCACTGCAGATCCAGATATCATCCTGTTTCTTCATCATTGACCCGCACTCATCACAGAATTTCATTGTACACCCAGTCAGCACCCTCATGGATTTAAATTCTTAGCTTCTGGGACAGGACATACCACGGTGTGTGTCATTGTTTCCGAAGAGTTATTTTGATCATTACCATCAGACGGCGATCATAATAATGCTGAGAGATCAACTCTTACGGCGGTGCGAGGAGAAAGCCCCGCCGTTTAATGCTCCTGAAAACTTATTGAGGAATTCAATTCAAAATCTTGGCATAGAGTAGCTGCTGATACTGCTGCATAGGACCGATGGTTCAAAATGTTTCAT
>P_A23_Liq_2_FmtDRAFT_1000012_pt1 | contig 46961 bp, 45 predicted proteins | sample PonA232FremontCA_FD_10599 | JGI IMG/M metagenome (IMG submission 10599) | reverse complement strand
CCCGCCGCACCGGGAGCTGTGGCGCGTCCGGGTTCGCCTTCACTGTCTCGGCCGCCTGCCAGGCGGCCGTCTCCCCGAGTCGCTCGGCGGCGTCGTCCGCGCCCGCGAAGTTCGGAATCCGACCGTGTGGCGGGAACGGGAACCGCGCCGCGCCGGACTCGTCGAGGTGATCCCACACCCGTTCGCGGAGGGTGTCCTTGTCCGTGGTGTCGGTGTCGTCTGTCACGTGTGGATCTCTGATCCGGGGTCGGGATACAGGCGACGGTCGACAGTTGTTCACAACACTGCCCGGGCAACTGTCGTCTGCACCTGTTCGTCACTCGCCAACGCACGCGCTTTCTCGTCTCGCTCGTCCGGGCCGTCGGCGTCTTTGTCGATTCCGGCCGCGTTCTCCAGGCTCTCTCGAAACGCGAGTAGACTGAACCGTGATATCTCTGTGTCGCCGGCGACGAGACTGTACTCCCGCGCGAGCAGGTGTTCCGACCGCGTCGTCTCCCCGTCCGCGACGAGTCGCGCGTCTGGGCCGACTGTGGCGTCACCCAACCGGGTGTTCAGCGTCTCGACCAACGCCGGGAGACTGCCGCCGTCGAGATCGAGCAGGAACGTTCCACCGACACCGATCCGACACAGGTCGCCGACGAGTGACGGGAACACCCGTTCGACGTTCGGGCGTCCACCCTCGGACTTCACCAGTAAGTCACACCGCCCCCACGCCTCGAACTTCGACAGTTCGTTCGACTCGTATCGGCAGAGTGGATCGATCGGTTTGCTCTCGATGTCGACGACACGCACGTCCCGACTCGTGGCGGCGAACACCGCCGCTAGAAACGTCGTGTCACGTTCCCCCTCCGCGACGATCACTTGCCGCTCTCGCGTCGCGACCCCGCTCATATCCCGCGGAGGTCCGTCTGCAACTCCTTCGACAACGACTCCGCCTCGTCGTAGTCGTACGACTCCGGCAGGGTCTGGTCCATCTGGACCAGCCGGAACTCCTCGCGCAGGAACGCCTTCTGTGACGGCTCTACGAAGTCGAAGAAGGACCGAATCGTGTCGATGTCGTGTGTCGTGAGGAACACCTGTACGTCGCGGTCTCGCACCACGTCGACGAACCAGTGGACGAACTCGTGGACGTACCGCGGGTGCATGTGTGTCTCCGGCTCTTCGAGTAACAGTAGCTCCGGGGTGTCCTCCCAGAGTTCCCACAACAACCCGAGCAACGTCTTGACACCCTCGCCGACGAACTCGTAGGGGACTTGGTACTTCTCGCCGTCCTCTTCGTACACCATCTGATCCAACGAGAGTGTATCGAGGTTCTCCACGAGACTGTTCTCGATCAGGTACTCCTCGATGTTCGAGAGTCGAATCGCACCGTCGTTCTCGCCGAGGTCGATCTCGTCTGCGGTGAGTGCGAGTTCGTCGCGGAAGCCGACGGACGCGAGGTTATCGGGACTGTCAGGAAATAACTTTCCTCCCTGGAAACGCCGCTCAACCAGGTATCTGATTGATTCGTAGAGGCTCCGGAGAAGGTCCTCTGAATGGCTTCGTGACTCAATCTTGTCAACGGTCTCGGTGTCGAGTTGTTCCAAGCTGGATCTGGCCACAGTCTCGGAAACTACATCTGAGAAAGAGGCTACATATTCGCCTGTGTAAGTATACGTATACTGGCCCGAGTTGCTGTTTAATTGGACAGCACTCACTGCCGAGTTGTTGTGCTCTTCTTTCCACAGGTCTAGAACTGTGTTCTGCAATTGCTTTCGGGATTCTTTTGATAACTTCTCTAATTCCTTTTTAAATGGCAGGACTACACCACCCCCATCCTTGAGTTTTGTCTGATCGAGACCTGTCCTTCGTCTTATTTCTTTATTAATCATAACATTCCAATTTGTGTTTTTTCCAGTTCTAAATGAAATTAGGTCTAATTGGTCTTCTTCAGAAACTAATAACTCCAACTCTCTCGTTTCCACACTCCCATCGTCCTCGAACTCCAGCGTGATCTCCGCAGACTCCGCACCCGCGGCGATCAACGACTCAACCCGCACCCCGTACTGCTCGATCCGCGAGGGGTCGACCGCCAACTCCACCGCCTCCAACAGCGAGGTCTTCCCGGAGTTGTTCCGCCCAGTCAGGAGCGTCACCTGTCCGGGCTCGAACGTCAGCGAGTCGATGCCCTTGAAGTTGGACACCTCGACACGAGTCAGGTTCACGACTACTCGGGGTGTACTCGGTCGCCTTCGGGTATAAAATCCGGCCACTCGACGTAACCGCCACCCGCCGCCCTCGCCGTGCCACTTAACCCCACACCTCGCCACCACCGAGGTGTGACAGTCGCTCGCGACGCGGCCGGACCGGCCGCAGCCCTCCGCGCGTTCGCCTCACAGGTCCACCCGGTGTTCATGCTCCCGCCGTTGGCCGCGTCGGTGTTCGGCGCGGTGTTGGCCGCCGGGACCGTCCCGAGTCTCGGCGGCTCGTTCGCCCCGACCGTCGCGGGTGTCCACGTCGTCGCGATCTTCTTCGCGGTGTACACGGCCCACGTCAAGGACGGCTACGTCGACTTCCACTGGCGCGAAGAGGACGACGACCACCCGCTCACCGTCTCGGGGTGTCGCGCCGGTCTCGTCGGCGCGGCCGTCGGGTTCTTCGCTGCGTTGGTGGGTGTCGCGGTGCTCGCCGGCCCGTTGGCGGCGGCGCTGACACTCCCCACGTGGATCGTCGGCTACCTGCACGCCCCCCAACTCGACACGAACCCCGTGACGGCGACCGGCGGCTACCCGGCCGGGATCGCGCTGGCGATCCTCGGCGGGTTCGCAGCCCAGACCGGGACGCTCGCGGCCACGCCGGTCGCGTTCGCCGGTGTGTTCCTCCTCGTCCTCACCGGCGTGAAGGTGATCGACGACGCGAAAGACTACGACTACGACCGGTCGATCGACAAACAGACCGTCGCCGTCGCGTTGGGCCGTCGCCGGGCGCGGCGGCTGGCGTACACCCTGATGGGTGTGGGCGTGTTCGCCGTCGTCGCCTTCACCGTCGACGGACTGTTCCCGCGGTTCGCGCCGGCCGGTGCGGTGGCGTTCGCGGTCGTCGCGGGACTGGCGACCGGCCGAGCGCCGAAGACGGCGACGATGTTGTTGGTCCGTGGCGCGTACCTCCTGCTTGCCGGGTTGTTGGTCGCGGTGTTCTTCCGCCCGCTCGCCGGCGTGCCACTCCCGGACATCACCGTTCTGGGTGGCTACACCTACCTCGCGACGGAGATCCTGTTCGGGAGCGTCACGCTCGCGTTGTTGCGTCGCGCCGGCGCACTCCGACGAGCGCTCGCCACTGTCGCCGCCGTCTACCCCGTCGCGTACCTCTGGGACTGGTACACGCTCACGGTCGGTGTGTTCTCGATTCCGATGCGGACCGGCGTCGAACTGCTCGGGATTCCGTTGGAGGAACACCTGTTCATGCTCGTCGTCCCGGGGTTCGTTCTCGCCGTCCACGAGACCGTCCACGGACGAGGCGACCCCGACGACACGACACAGTCGACCCGTTCCAGACGATCTGACGGTGAGTCGGGGCGAGAGTCGGACCGACCGACGGGGTCGGACTGAGCCGTCAGCGAGGCGTCCACTCCTCGCAGGCGTCCATGTCCCCCATCACCTCGTCGTGGTAGCCACAGTACGGCTGCATCCCCTCTTCGGTGCGGACGTACTGGAAGTGGGCACAGCTCCCACAGTAAGTGTCGGCAGGCGAGCCGGCGTCGGGGTCGCCCGTGGACTCTGGTCCGACCGTGTCGCCCGGCCCGACACCGTTCGACCCACCGACAGTGGTGTCGCCGACGCCGTCGACCTCACCGGCGCGGCGGTCACCCACCGACCCGTCGCGGCCCCCGACGCCGTGCGTCCCCCCACTGCCGACGCTGCCACCGCTCCTCGAGCCACCGACAGTGTCGACCCCACCCGGACTACTGGGGCTGTCCGTCCCGTCGTCCTCGCGGAGCCCGGTGATCTGGTCGGCCGTCGCACCGCCGTCGCTGGTCGCGCCGCCGTCGAGCGACCCCGCGCCGGTGCGGTTCGTCTGTGTCGCCACCTCACCGTCCGGTGTGTCGCCGAAGAACCCGACCCCGCCGCCGGCTGTCGTGTCGTCGTCGAGCTTCGACCGAGAGACCTCGATCGTCTTCGTCTCCCCGCCGCGGGTCACCTCCAGTTCCACCGTCCCACCGGGGTCGTTCCGCGAGGTGAAGTTCGCGACCCCGACGAACAGACACCAGAACGTGGTGATGACACCGAGGAAGTAGACGACCGCCGTCTCGAGTGTCAGATCTCCCGCGGCACAGCCCGCGCCGGCCCACTGACACGGGTACGCGTGGGCGAACAACGAGACACCCAGCAACGCGACCCCGGCACCGACGATCGCCGCCGCCCGGGTCACCCGGCCGGTCGGCAACACGGCGAAGATTCCGAGGAACACCGCCGGCACGCCCACGCCGGCCAACACACCCGCGAGCCACCGTGCCTGTCGGGTCGACTCCAGTGACTCCCCCGTCGCGGTCGCCGAGACCCAGATCGCGACGACGGCGAACAACGACCCCGCGAGGAACAACCCCACACCGAGGTAGAGTCGGCGCCGGTCCACCGGCTCCCCGACTTTCCCCTCGTACACGTCCGCGAGGCTGGTCATGGACACCGCTTGTGCATCCTCCCACAAAACACTGCGTCAGACGCTCGCACGACACCTCTCCTCGCGACAACCGGAAGGCATTACACGACCCGACCGCGAACCGCGAAGTATGAGTGACGACGACGAGGAGACGGGGCCAGCGGTCGAACTCGGGACGGGGCCGGACGTCGAGGGCGCACCGCTCGCCCGGGTCGCCTCCCGACTCGAGTGGCCACAGGAGTGTTCTCGTGTCGACGACAAGGAGGGTGACGCGGTGATCCGGACGCCGGAGGGCCCGCGCGAACTGACGACCGTGCTCGACGAGGTCGACGAGACGTACTTCGACCGCCGCCAGACGTTCCTCGCGGCCGTACACGACGTGGTCGGCCGCGGCCCCGTCGCGACGACGGACTGACCGCGGGAGCAACCGCCCGGCGGCTCGAGTGAGCGACTGTGTGCGAAAGCTCCGAGTCGCTGCCGCCCGACTCACCGGTGTGGAGAGAGTTGATCTCGCGGAGGCGTTCGACAGCTTCGACGAACAGTGGGCCCCGCGGCTCGTGGCCGAACCGAACGACCAGACGGTCAAACTCGCCCGAATCGAGGGGGCGTTCGTCTGGCACAGTCACCCGGACAGCGACGAACTGTTTCTCGTCCGGGATGGGACAGTCACCGTCGAGCGACGCGGCCGAACGGACGTGACGCTCCACGACGGCCAGTTGTTCGTCGTCTCGGCCGGCGTCGAACACCGCCCCGTCGCCGACGGCGAGGCGAAGATCCTGTTGTTCGAGGCGGGGGACGTGGTCAACACGGGTGACGCGGACTCCGACCGGACGAGCGAGACCGTCCCACTGGAGTGACACGGCTCGCCACCGTCGACTCCCTCCCACGGGGCACGGCCTACGGGGCGTCTCCACCCCGGCGTGTCGCACCGAGCCGACGCCGTTCGCGGCGGAGAATCCCCTCCCAGACCGACAGCAGCGTCGAATTCAGTCGGTAGGCGGTGTCGACATCTCTGACCCAGGCGTCGTCGCCGAACAGGGCGAACTGGACGCGCTGTGCGGCCGGTGACAACGACGCCCGCCGTCCGGCGTAGACGGCGACCGACTCGCGGTGTGTCCGGTCGAGCAACGTACTCGGAACGGCCAGCCCACACGCTTCGGCGACATCTCGGAACCACTCGACGTGGAGCACTGCGTCGGCACACAGGAACCGATCGGCGAACCCCAACCCAGAGAGGTCCGGGGCTGGGCCGTCGACGGCGACCGAGTCGGGCGTCGAGAACGACGGTCGGTCGACACCCCCGCGGTCGACGTACGGCGCGGCGGCCCGAGTGAGTCGTCGGTCGGCCAGCGCGATCGGCCCGGCGAGCAGGAGCCGGTACCACCGCGGCGTCCAGCGGAGAAACGGTCGTCCGAAGGCGGCGTCGCCGGACAACACTGCACCGATCGTCCGGGCGAGCGCCGGCGACACGTCTGTCCGGTTCGCCCGCATCGCCGCGACACCGCGGTCACGGTGGGTCGGCAACGGCGCGGGGTCCACGTCGAGTGCGCGCGCGACCCGGACAGTGTACTCGACGCCGGCCCGGAACCAGTCGGCGAAGTCGGCGGGCGAACGCAACGAGACCAGTGGCCGGAGTGTCACACCCACAGTGGACGCCGATCCGACAGGTGTCTGTCGGTCTGGAACGAGACGAGCGGTCACTCGTCGGCCAACGCGTCGTTGAGCCCCCAACTGTCGGCGTCGGCACGCGCCTCTGCCCGCGCCTCCGAGCGGATCGCCGCCAGTCGACGGTCGTCGCCGAGGAACGACAACAACGTGGAGTCGTCGGCACCCACGCGGCTGGCTGGCGCGCGCTCTCGGCTGCGTGCCGCCAACGCACTGTCGTCGCACAGCCGCTCGGCGGGCGCACCGGGCGGAACCCGGTAGTCGGCACAGTCGTGGAGCGACGCGAGCGCGGCCGTCTCACAGCGGTACGTCTCCACCCGGACGACCCCCGGCACGGCGAGTGCGTCCAGTGCCGCGACGCCACACGCCCGCTCACCGTCGGTGACGGCCGCGACGGGGACGCCGTCGACGACGGTGACGACTCCCGTCGCCCCGTCGAGTGGCCCGTCGGCGACGATCCGGAGGTAGCCCGTGTGCTCCTCCGTGAGCACGCGTGCGAGCGACACACTCAGCCTGTCGACACTCCGGGCGCGCACCAGCGCCCCGCCCAACTCGAGACTCACGACTCCGGAACGACCGCCTCGCGGAACCGGTCGGCGACGGCACCGGGTCGACCGGGTCGTGGGTCGAGCGCGTTCGCGGCCTCGTGGAAGGCGGTCGCGGCTGCCGACTCCGGAGCGTGCGCCAACACCGGCTCACCGGCGTCGCGGGCGTCGCGGACGGCATCACAGTCTGGGACGACCGCGAGCGTCCCGGCACCGAACTGCGCTTCGACTCGCTCGGCGACCCGCCCGAGTTCGCCGTGAACTTTGTTGAACAACACGCCCGCAGCGGCCGTCCCGTACGACCGGGCGTACTCGCGAACCTTCAGCCCGTCCGACAGCGACGGAACGGTCGGTTGGAGCGTCACCACGACCCGGTCTGCGAGCACGACCGGGAGAACGGCAGACTTGGCCGCCAGCGTCGCCGGGGAGTCGAGCAACAACAGATCCGTCTCCGCGGCGAGGTCGGCGACGACACCCCGGAGCCGCGCGGGGTCGGCCGCCTCGAACGCGGCGAGACTCGTCCCGCAGGGGACGACCGACATCCCGTACCGGTCGTACGTGGCCGCCTCGACGCTCGCCGCCCGGTCGGTGACGAGCAGGTCGTGGAGCGTGGCGTCGGCGTCGTCCAGCCCGGCGTGAAACAAGAGGTTCGCCATCCCAGTGTCGGCGTCGACGACGGTCACGTCGTGTGTCTCCGCGAGCGCCATCCCGAGTGCGAGCGTGCTGGTGGTCTTTCCGGTCCCGCCTTTCCCGCTCGCCACCGCGAGTACCTCGACCATGCGCCGTCTGGCTCGCCACCGTTCAAAAACTCTCGCCGTAGCGACTCCCGATAGCTCCAGCATGGACGACGAAACTACCACCGAACGGGTGGTTCAGCGTGCCAGCCGTCCCACGGTGGACGACACCGACAGGAAGTGTCGTGTGCCGGACATCGGCGACGTGGTCGACGGGACTCTGGACCGCGACGACCCGTCGCCCGTCGCGTCGGTCGAGTCGTGATCGGCCCGACCGACACGTTCTGGCGCGATCCGACCAGTCGACACACTCGCCGTCCGACCCGCCCCGAGTCGAAACGCTTAGCAGTCGACTCGGGCAACCCGGGGGTATGCGCAAACTGATCGTCCGCGGCGACCCCGGAATCAGGCGGGACGCCGTCGTCGAGCACGACGGCGAGGAGCTGCGCGTCTTCGCCCTCCAACGCCAGGGGGCGTTCCACGGTCCCGACGAGCCGCAGTTGTGGTGCACCGTCGGGACGGAAGACGAGCGCGAACGGTTCGAGAAACGGCAGTTCGTCCCCCACTGGCTCGACGTCGAGAGCGTCGACGCCGAGGCGTTGACCGTGGTGAAGTCCGGCGGCGACCTCAACGTCTGAGCCGGGTGGTCGCCTCCCGACTCACTCGTCTACCGCCCCCTCCCGCGCCGGTTGTCCCGCCGAGGCGACTCGCGACTGTGCACCGTCGGCTGCCGGTAACGCCGACTGGTCGACTCGGTAGACGACGACTCCCGACTCGGAGACGACCGTCTCGACACCCGCGATCGTCCCGAAGTCGACCATCTCGTCTCCGTACCGACTCTGCTCTCCCTCGCCGACCCAGACGTACTGTACGTCACGCTCCCGGAGTGTCGCGACCGCCGCCGCACGGTCGGTGTACGCCGTATCGACCGTCCGGACACGGTCGTAGAACGCCGCCCGACCGCGGTACCCGACCTCGTGGCCCCACCCCGCGATCGTCGGCAGCCCAGTGAGGCTCGCGGCCGGGTTCGACGCCCAGGAGTACAGTCCCGGCGGGTTGCCGTAGCCGCGCCCTTCGTACCACCCCGCGCCGGGTGCCGACAACAGCGTCGGCCGACCGGGCTGGCCCTCCAGATACTCCACTCCGGCGGCGACTCCCGGGTGAAACGGCTCCAAGTGCGCGATCGCGTCCAGTGTCGGCTCCTCGGGGTACGCGAAGTCGTACGCGCTGTTGGGCGCGCCGTCACTCCCGGCGGCGAAGTGGTTCGGGACAGTCACCACGGCGTACCCACCTGCGCCGGCGACCGCGACCGCGAGCAACGCCACGGCTGCCGTCCGCCGTGCGTCGACGCTCGGCCAGACCGCCGTCGTCTCGACCCGCCGAGCGAGTGTCGCCGCCGCGACCCCGACGCCGACGGCCCAGATGGCCCACACCTGCGAGTACGTCTTGAACACCGTGTTCATCCGCCCCGGCCCCGCCTGCTCGTTCAGGTAGACGATCTCGACGATCAACACGAGCCCCGCCCCGCCCGCGAGCAACACCGTCTCGAAGCCGCCCCGATCCGTCCGGGCGAGCACCCACGCGCCGAGCAACACGGTGCCGACCAGCCCGACGGCCGGCAACGACAGCCACTGTCCGGTCGCCACGAGCACGACCACCGCGGCCAACAGCTCCCAGGGGCGTGTCCCCCCGACACGGTCGAACAGGTAGCCGCCGAACACGAGCAGGAACGCACCGTGGACGACGGCCAACCCGCCCCAACTGCTCCGGTCTGCGACCGCCAACACCGCGAGCTCGCGCGTACTCCCGCTCGTGGCCGTCCCCAGGAGGAACGGTGCGGCGAGTACGGCCGCGAGCACACCCGCGCCGGCGACTAACCCGGCCGCGACCACGGGTCGTGCCAACTCGCTCCCGAGCCGACTCCCGCCTCCAGGCCCCGGAGCCGTCGCGACACCCCCGTCCGTAGCGGTCCGGCCCACGAGCCGGTCGAGTGGCCCGCGAGCGACGGCCGGCAGCAGGCCGCGGGGTGGCGTCGGCGACAGGGTCAACGCCAGCCACGCCAACCCGAACACCGTCGGGAACCCCCAGGTGTGGACGACGGCCTGGAACCCGCCGACGACCGGAACCAGCCCGAACAACACCCGCCGCCGCCGACTCTGGTCTCGCGACCGGTAGAGGACGAACGCGAACGCGGCCGCCAACAACAGGAACGTCGGCCCGACCATGTGGGCGTGGAGATCCCCGTTGAAGAACGCGAACAACGGGAACTCGTTGATCGTCCCCGGGATCACCCGACTGGAGGCCCACATCGACCGCCCCGGACCCCAGTAGCCGTCCGAGAGCCACCGCACCACGTCGACCCCGACTCGGGGCTGGATCTGCTGGACGGCCACCGTCCGGAGCCCGTCGGGCAACGCCTGCAACAACAGCCGTGCGGCGGTCTGCACGTTCGCGGCCAGTCCGACCGCGACCGCCGCGCCCCACGCCGCCAGCCGCCGACTGTACCCACCTGCGGCCGCGACGGTGCCCGCGAGGTCGAACGCCGCCGTCACGTACGTCGCGAAGAACGTCGCGAGCGCGAGGTTGTACGCGAACTGTCGTGGCGTCGCGGTCAGCCGCGCCAACAGGTCGCTCAGCAGGTGGCCACCGTAGTAGTAGCTCACCGGCTCGCCCGCGAACCACATGTCCTCCGGTGGGAGTGTCCCGGCCCGTCCGAGCGACTGCAACAACCCGTAGTCGAGAAACTTCTCGCCCGCACGCGGCACCACCGCGGGGTCGACGGCTCGTACGGCCACGAGGAAGCCGAACGCCAACAGGAACACTCCGACTGTCTCGACGACTGCCCGCCGCTGCACCCTGTCGCGGTCGATCCGGAGCCCGGCGACGACCGCTCGGGCTGCCGCTCGCGGGCCCGACCGCCCGGACGGGAGCGCTTCCCGAATCGCCCGACGGTCCACCCCGACGGCGACTGCCAGCCCGAGTAGCACCACCGTCCCGGCGACTAACGCGGGTGTGCCGTACGCCACGCGCCCGACCCAGAACGCGGTCACGCCCAGGGTCAACAGTCCGAACGGGAGCGCGAACCCCACGCCGGCCGTCGGCCACCGCCCGAACAACCGGGTGACCACCGGCGCGGCCAGCGCCGCTACCGCCACCAGTCCCAACAGCCACACGACGACCAGGCCGTACTCCATCGACAGAACCCGGTCACGGCAGCAATAAGCTTCTTACGACCGATCTCTCCGCTCGTCGGGTGGACACGCGGCGCGCCCCGATCGGAAGATCCGTCTCTCCTGTGTCGTGTGAGCTACGGAGAGACTGGGCTACGACGAGAGTCGCCGACACGACGACGAGCCCACAGACGGCGGCTGGCGTCACGCGCACTGCGACACGATCGCGAACTGACTGCTCGTCGCCGACGGTCGGTGCCGCGCCCGGTCTCAGACCACCCGTTGGACCCACCGGTCGGGGTCGTCCAGTTCGGACTCGGTGGGGAGGTTCTCCGCCCGTTCCCAGACGCGGGAGGCGGTCGCCACGTCCGTCTGGTCGGCGACGGCGGCGAAGAAGTCCGAGCCGCGTTCGTACTGTTCGCGTTTCATGCCGAGCCCGAGCACGCGCTTCAACAGCCCGCTGATCGGGTCGTCACCACCCTGCCGGCGGGCGTCCAGCTTCCGCCGGAGGTCGCCGTACTCCTCGTCGAACGCCCGGTCCATCAGTAGTTCCGCGTACCCCTCGACGGCCGTCATCGCGGTGTTCATCTCCGTCACCTGCGACCGGTCGAACTGCCCGTCGGACAACGAGTCGACGACGGTCTGCATCCGGTCTTCCAGGTACGTCGACAGCCACGGCGCGGCACCGAACTCGGCGGCGTGGGCCACCTCGTGGAAGGCGATCCACCGTCGGAACCGGGGGTAGGCCACGTCGAGTTCGGCGGCGACCCGGCGGACGTTCGGGCGGACGAAGTAGAGCCCGTGGTCGCCGTCACCGTCGGCCATCAACAGGGGGTCGTACTGGCCGAGCACGTTCCGGCCGAGAAAGGCGAGCGTGACGGCCATCGTCCCGGTGTTGACCGACCGGGCGACACCTGGGAGCAGTCCGCCGCCGGTGTCCTCCAACGGCGTCATCAGCCGGGAGAACGTGTCGACGTTGGCGTCGATCCAGTGGTGGCGGTTCTGTACTTCGATCCGGTCCGGGAGTGGGAACGAGACACCGCTGGTTTCCCGGAGTCCCTCGCGGGCCGCGCGCACGTCGTCGGCGAACCCTGCCCGTTCCTCGTCGGAGAGGTCGAACTCGCCGGCGTCGGTCGCACCCTTCGCGGCCTCCCGGACCCCGTCCCAGTCGACGACGCCGTCGCCGTCCGCAGCGCCCGCGACCGCGCGGACCGAGCGACCGATGTTCGTTGCCATACTCAATCGAGGGTGCCACGAGACATAGACCTTGTGCGTAGTCGACCGGATCGTGACACGACCCGGGAGTCGTACTCGTTCACTCGGCCGTGTCGTCCGCCGTCAGGCCTCCCAGAAACACATCTCGTCGTCGTTCCCGAAGCTGACATCCGTCGGGACCTTACTCTCGAACGCCACATCACCACCGACGAGTCCCGCGTGTACGTCCGTCGGCGTGTCGTCGCCACGATCACCGCCACCGACCGTAGTGGACTCCACCCACGGTACCTCTGGCCCCGGTGGCCCCTCGTCGTCGCTGTTCAACTCCTTGAACTTCTCGTTGAGCTTCTCGAACGTCACGGGCGAGTCGATCTCCACCTTGACCGGTGTCGCGCCGTCTATGTGGTTGGTTCCAACGCCAGACTCCACGGTGGTCGCCGGATTGGCGTATCTGAGTCCGACGGCGTTCTCGAGCGCCGGCTTCACGCCGAGCGCGACGTAGGTGTCGTCTACGACTGCCGAGGCCCGCACGACAGTGACCTCCGCGCCACCCGGAACCGGCTCACCGGCCTCGCTCTCGACGTAACCGGTCGCCGAGATCCCCTCGAACCCGTCGTTGAGGTCGGTCGGCCCTCGCGTCGGGTCGTACGTCTCGTAGTCGAACACCGAGTACGGGTCCGTCGCCGGCAACACACCCCTGTCGACGTACGACGCGACGATGTCTCCGGTGAACGCCTCGATCACGTCCCGTCGGACGGCCGGCTCGTCTGCGAGTGTGGCCAGCCCGTCCGTCTCTCCGGGGACGCCCGTCAGATCACACAGCGTCGCCGCTGCGACCTGCCCAGTCGCTCCCCCCCCGACGACTCCGAGTCCCGTCGCCGCGCCGATCGACTTCAACACCGAACGTCTGTTGGGTGCCATACTGTGTACACTGGCACGCCGACTGTAGTATATTTTTGAAGTATTCTGCCACTAGACGTTTACAGATAGAGATCATTTAACATAGGGAGTGTAATTCTGCTGGCGGGATGTGAACAAACTTTCACTGCGTCGGTGGTGGTGGTCATCTCGCGGCCGCGAGACTGTCCACTCGTGGTGCGTGTCGCTCCGTCTGCACGACACCCCCGGACGACAGACGAACGGCGGCTGCGACAACCGTCTCCGACCCGTTCGAACCCGGCTTCGGGACGTTTAATACCGACACGATACCTCAATACAGTATGAAGAGAGTCGACGTGGCGATCGTCGGCGGTGGACCCGCCGGGTCGTCTGCGGCCCACGCGGCCGCGAGCCGCGGAGCCGACACACTGGTCTTGGAGAAGGGGGTGCCCCGCGCGGACCGCGAGGGGTTGGGGCCCGACTCGACGGACGCCGCCGGTATCCTCGACTACTGGGTGGACATCATGGGGATCCACCCCGACGAGTTCCCAGACGACGTAGTCGAGACCACGCTCGACCGCGCGGAGTTCGTCGGCCCCTCGGAGTCGGTGACGATGCACGGCACCGGGATCGAGTCCTCCTACGACCACTTCGGTTACACGATGCACCGCGCCCGGTTCGACGACTTTCTCCGGAGTCGGGCGGAGACGGCCGGCGCGACGTACCGTGCGGGTGCGTCCGTCCAGTCGGTCGACACCGACCCCGCACCCGGCGCAGAGCCCCGGCACACCCTCTACGTCGCCGGCGACCAACAGGTTGCTGCCGACCACCTGATCCTCGCGGACGGCCCCCAGCGCACCGTCACCAACGGCGTGTTGGACGGGTTCCTCCCCGACGGGGAGGCGGCGAGTGACCGGCTGGCCGCGCCGGACGCGAACCACATCGCCTACCAGGAGTACCGTCGGTTCCCCGAGGCGGTCTACGAGGAGGTCGCGGGCGCGATCCGGTTCTGGTGGGGAGTGATGCCCGGCCACACCGCCTACCCGTGGGTGTTCCCGAACGCGAACCAGGTGTGTCGTGTGGGGTTGACGATGCCGATCGGGTTGGACCTCGACAGCGTCGAGAACCGCGACCAGTACGCGTTGTTGGAGCCGAGCGACGACCGCGTCCCCAGCGGCGGGGAGTACGTCCGCCGCCTGCTCGAACGCGAGTACGGCGACGAGTACGACGTGGAGAGCGACTTCCCGGTCGTCGAGGACGCCGGGAAGACCGACGGGACGGAGACGTACCCCATCTCGTCGACCCGGCCGATCGAGTCACCCGCCCGTGCGGGTGTCGCGGTCGTCGGCGGCGCGATGGGTGCGACCTCGGCGTTCCACGAGGGCGGTGACCACACGGCCGTCCGGACCGGGGCCGTCGCCGGTCGGCTCGCGGCACAGGACCGACTCACCGGCTACAACGAGGAGTGGCGCGCGGCCATCGGTGGGGAGGCGGCGCGCAACGTGACGATGGCGGAGATGGTCCGCGACTACGGACCGGCCGACTGGGACGAGAAGTTCCGCACCGCACAGAAGATGCTCACCGACGGTGGCTCCGAAGGGTACGGCCTGTTCGAGCGCAAACTCACCGGCGGACTCGACACTGCGAGGCTGTTCTTGGGGTACAAACTCCGCAAGTGGCAGTTCCGCGACGGCGACTACCTCCAGTTGACCGCCGACGAGTACGTCTACTGAGGCTCCGCCCCGCTCTGTTGTCTCGCCAACCGGTTCCCCAGAGAGCCGGCCGGCCGTCTCTCCGTCAGTTTCGGACAGGTTTTTGACCACCTATGTACTACTATTGAGTCCTATGGAGTTGTTCGTCGCACAGGGGGCGACACTCGTGGACGCGCCGTTGTCGGTGCCCGCGGTGCGGCTGGTGTTGGCGGCAGCGCTGGGGTTGTTCCTCGGGCTGGAGCGGGAGTGGTCTCGGCGGTCGGCCGGAATCAGGACGTTCTCGTTGGTCGCGCTCGGGGGTGCGGCGTTCGCGCTGGTGGCGACGGAGACCGCGGTCGGCGGTGCGCTCGTGGGTGTCGGCGCGGTCGCAGTGATCGTCCAGGGGACGTTGTTGGCCATCCGTGGACTGATCCCGTCCGTCGACCGCGAGTCGTTGTCGTTGACGACCGGGGCGTCGCTGCTCGTCGCGTACGGCGTGGGGGTGCTCGTCGCCGTCGGCTACGCGCTGGAGGGTGTGACCGTCGCCGTCGCCTCTTCGACACTGTTGTTGTTGAAACGCGAACTCCACTCGTTCGCCGACGAACTCTCGCGGGCGGAACTGCGCTCGACGACGGAGTTCGCCGTGTTGGCGTTCGTGGTCTACCCGTTGTTGCCGGCGGGTCGCCAGTCCGTCTACGGGGTCCCGATCGAGCCACGGGTGGCGTGGCTGATGGTCGTCACCGTCGCCGGGGTCGGCGGGCTCAACTACGTGTTGATCCAGCGGTACGACGGTCGTGGCGTCGCGGTGACTGGGTTCCTCGGGGGGTTGGTCTCGTCGACGGCGGTCGTCGGGACGATGGTGGACCACGTCCGCGACCAGGAGACCCTGACACCCGTCGCGGTCGCCGGGGTGTTGCTGGCCAACGCCGCGATGGCGCTGCGGAACCTCGGGGTGGTGTTGGTGTTCACCGTCGCCGCCGACCGGCCGCCGTTGGTCGGCGCGGCACTACCGCTTGGAGCGTTGGCGGTCGGTGCCGTCGTCGTCGCGTTGTGGACCGCAGACTGGAGCGAACCGTTGTCGGTGGAGCTCTCCTCGCCGTTCTCGATGCGGAACGCGATCACGTTCGGCGGGGCGTTTCTGGTCGTTCTCGCGGCGACGGAAGTGGCTCGAACGACCTTCGGCACCGCTGGACTGTACGCCTCTGCTGCCCTCTCGGGGCTCGTCACCTCTGCCGGCGCGACGACCTCTGTCGTCCTGTTGTACCGGAGTGGGACCGTCAGCGCCGGGACTGCGATCACCGCCGTCCTGCTCGCGACGGGTGCCAGCGTCGTCGTGAAGGCTAGTCTCGCGAGTGCCGGCCCACGGCGGTTCTCTCGTGGTGTCGCCGTCTACAGCGTCGCGACACTGCTGGTGGCTGCCGTCGGCGCGGCTGCCACGGTCGTGTGACGCCGCGTCCAGCAACACTTGCGGTATCCGAAAGTTGGCTCACTGGATTTATGATGGGGCCTCTCTATCGGGTGGTATGGACCGACACCGTGCCGAACCACAGGTGACGGAGATGCCCGGCGAGCGGGCCAGCGAGTGGGCACAGTACCACCGCGACCGAGCGGCGACGAGCACCTACGTCTACGACTTCGTCTGGGACATTACCGACGAGGCCGAGGGGCCGTTCGTCACCGACGTGGACGGGAACGTCCTCTTGGACTTCACCTCCCACGTCGCGGCGGCACCGCTGGGCTACAACAACCCGAAGGTGACGGAGCCGATGAGCGAGTTCGACCTCCCGGACCCCTCGAAGATCGCCGGCCAGGACTTCTACCTCTCGGACGGGTCGACGCCCGGCGAGTCGTCGCTCCCCGGCCCGACGGATCTGATGGACGAACTGACCCAGACGACGAGCCACTACGGGCTCGACACGGTGTTCCTGTCGAACTCCGGGGCGGAGGCCGTCGAGAACGCGATCAAGATCTGTTACGACGACACCGGCGGCGGTCGCTACGCGATCACGTTCCAGGGGGCGTTCCACGGCCGGACGCTGGGTGCGTTGTCGCTCAACCGCTCGAAGTCCGTCTACCGCCGGGAGTACCCCGAGGTGTCCGGTGTCCACGACGCCCCGTACTGTGACGACCGCACCTGCACGCCGGAGACGTGTTCCTGCGGGTTCTTCACCGACGGCGGTGACACGAGTGTGCTCCGGGACGCGTTGGACCCCAAGACGGGGTGGATCGACCCCGACGAGGTGTCGTACGTGATCGTCGAGCCGATCCAAGGCGAGGGTGGCTACCGGTTCCCGTCGGACGCGTTCGTCGACGAACTCGCGTACCTCACCGAGGAACACGACATCAACCTCGTCGCCGACGAGATCCAGTCGGGGATGGGCCGCACCGGGGAGATGTGGGCCTCCGACCACTACCCCTACGAGCCGGACGTGATCACCTCCGCGAAGGCGCTGCGTGTCGGCGCGACCATCGCCAGCGAGGACACCTTCCCGGACGAACGGCTCCGCCTCTCCTCGACGTGGGGTGCCGGTGACATCGTCTCGGCGATGCAGGGTGTGTTCACGATCCGGGCGATCCACGAGCACGGTCTGCTCGACAACGCGGTCGAACGCGGCCGGCAGTTCCAGGAGTTCGTCCGCGACGCCGCGTTGGACGGTATCACCGACGTGCGCGGGAAGGGGTTGATGCTCGCTGTCGAGTTCGCGTCGACGGCACTGCGTGACGAGGTGAACGAGGCGGCGATGCGCCGCGGGCTGCTCACGCTGTCGTGTGGCGACGACGTGATCCGGATTCTCCCGCCGTTGGACGTGACGGAACGCGAGATCGAGATGGGTGCGACGATGTTCGTCGACACCGTCGACGCCGTCGCCGACTGAGACGGGGCGACGAGAGCGCCTCCGAGAGTCAGATCCGATTCTCCCGGCCGGGATCGACGTCGATCGCGTCGACCGGACAGACGTCGACACACAGCATACAGTCGATACACTGCCCCTCGCGGGCGGGGTCGGCCTTCTTCTCGCTCTCGGGGTGGTCCGGGGTGTCGACCCAGTCGAACACGTCGACGGGACAGTCCTCCAGACAGGCACCGTCACCGATACACAGGTCGAAGTCGACGGCGACGTGTGCGCCGTGGATCCCCAACTTCTCCGGCTCGTCGACCGGCCCCCACACCGCGTGGCCGTCGTGGTCGTCGGCTCGCTCGCGGGTCCGTTCGAACTCGGGGTCGATTGCCATGTGTGACAGTGGGGACGCAGTCAGTGTCAACCCTTCGACGACGGCTCACCGACCGACGACGACAGAACGTCACCGGCTTGTCCGCACGGCCGTAGACGTGCGTATGGAGGTCGCCGAATCTGCCGTGATCGACGCCCCACGCGAGACGGTCGTCGCCGTCGTCGACGACCCACAGACACAGGTGCGCGTCACGCCGGCCCTGACTGGAATCGCCGATGTCCGTCCAGAGCCGGACGGTGGTCGCCGGATGCTGTACGGCTACGGTGTCGTCGGGCTCGTCTTCACCGGCGAACTGGTGACGACGACCTACGACCCGCCAGACCGGATCGTCTTCGAGATGACGGGCGATCTCGCCGGCGAGATCCGGTGGACGTTCGAGCCCGTGGCCGACGACCAGACCAGGTTCACCTACGCGGCGAGCTACGACCTCTCACAGTTCCCACTCGGTCGGGTGTTCCGGCCGGTCGTCAGACTGTTCAACCGGCAGGAACTCCGTCGTGCCGTCGAGAACACGCGTCGGCTCGCGGAAGGCGGCGGTGACGACCGGAGTTGACTCCGACCCGGGGTAACCACCACAGTCGACACTCTCCTCGGCTACCGGCCGTCCGGGTCGACGGGTGTCCCGTCTCTCGTCGGCGGCGCGACGTGGTCGACGTACTCCGCAACGGACGGCTCCCGCACGGTCACTGTGACCTCGATGTCGCCGAGTTCGTCCGGTTCGCCGACGGCGAAGTTGACGACCCCCTCGTGGGCGGCCTGTTTCTTCAGACTGAACTCGAACCCGTCCCCGTCGGTCCCGTCTCGGAACTCGCGGCGCGCGGTGTCGAGGATCTCCTGGTCGTGGAGTCGGTCGGAGAACTGCTCCAGCGAGTGTGTCTCCCCGACTACCCGCCCCGGCTCCGTCCCCACGTCGGTCTCCGGGAACAGTGTCTCGACCGCGTCGACCACGCGGTCGGTCACCTCCGTGTCGTTGATCGGCGTCTCCACCCGTACGTCGACGCTGTAGATCGTAGTCATGGGCTGTCTGGCTCCGGTGTGAGTTCTGGTGTCTCGACTCCGAGTAGGTCGGCGATCGTCCCGTGGAACGCTGCCAGCGAGCCGGTGTTGTCGACGGTCACGTCTGCCCGCTCGATCACGTCGACGAGCCCGAACTCGCGTTCGCGCTCCTCGCGTGCCCGAAACGCCGCCCGGTCGCCGTCGGAGTCGTCGCGTCCGCGGTCGGCCGCCCGTCGAGCCCGCACCTCGAAGGGGGCCTCGATGGCGACGAGTCGGAACTCCTCGCCGAACGCCGTGCGGAACCGGTCCAACTCCGCCGGCCCCCGCAAGCCGTCGACGAGTACTACCTCGGCTTCTACCGCACGCAGTCGGTCGACGGTCCGGTCCGCGATCGCCGTCGGCCCGTTCTCTGCGCGGAGCTGCTCGGCGACACGCCCGTGGTGTTCTGCCGGGTCGAGCCCGCGCTCGCGGCAGGCGTCCCGGATCACGTCGCCCATCGTCACGACCGGAATGTCCGCCGCCCGAGCGACGGTCGCGGCCTCGCCCTTTCCGCTGCCGGGGAGCCCGACGGTCCCGAGAACTCGCATCGACCACTGCTACTCCGGTGGCGCTGTTAAGACCTACGGGTACGCCCCCTGCGACGGACCGGGGCGTTTTTTGACCTCGCGGGCGTCGTCGTCGGTGAGGGCGCGTAGCTCAGCCAGGATAGAGCGTCGGACTTCTAACCGTGCCGGTCACGCCGGCCCGGGGAGCCATCCGATGGCCGTGGGTTCGAATCCCACCGCGCTCGATCACCGATCTTTTTCCCCCTCGGGTGCGCGCCTGCGGCGCGCACCGCTCGGGGCAAAAACATCGATGAAAAAGGCGCTCGCTCGGTCGCTCCGCTCCCTCGCTCGCGTCCGAACGCTAGTGCTACCGCAGGGTGTGGATTCGGGTGAATCGAGTGGGCGACCGTGGTTCGAATCTCGCTCGCGTCCAAACATTAGTGCTACCGCAGGGTGGGGATCCGGGCAGGCTGCTGTGGTGTCGAGTGGTTCGGTGCACCCGAGGTGTCTCCTCAGAAGTCGTTCGAGAACAGTGTCGACGAGAGCCGACGACTCCCGTTCAGTACCGACTCGGCAGGTACGCCAGCGCGATCAGGAACACGAGCCCGACACCGGAGACGATCGTGACACCCCACAGCCCGTTCTTGTGTTCGGTGAACGTCGCCGACTCGACCTGGTGCCGCTGGTAGGTCGCGTAGTCCGTCGTCAACACCATCGTCTCGTTGTCGGGGAAGTGCGCGAAGTAGGTCTGGTCACCGACCGTGACGTTCCCGTGGTTGGAGACACCGATCTCGACGGTCTCGGTCGTCGGACGCGTGAGTCGAGCTCCCTCCGTGCCGACCCTCGCGACAGTGAACTCGTTGCCGTCGAACTGGACGTTCGCGCCCTCCTCAACGGTCACCTGCTCCGGTTCCGGGAAGTAGTCGGCCGCGGGGAGCAGTGTCCGGTTACCGTCGGCCCCCTCGCGGACGACGTACTCCGTCTCGTCGACCGTCTGGACCTCGTTCTGCACGGCCGTGTCGTTCTGGAGCAGTGCAGTCCGGTTGATCGTCCCGGTCAGAGTGACAGTCGTCGCGTTCGGTCCCGCGACGCCGACGGTGTACGTCTCGTTCTGGAACGTCACGTCCGAGCCGTTCTCCCACGTCGCCGTCGCGACCGCGGAGTCGTTCGTGTAGGCGAGTGTCCCAGAACGCACCAACTCTGCACCGCCACCGCCGCCGTGGCCACCACCACCGCCGCCGCTCATCTCGGCGTCGATCGCCGCGACGGTGTACGCCTCCCCACCGACGGTGATCTCCTCACCTTCCCCGAGTTGGTGTTCGGGGTCGTCGAAGGCGAGCTCCGGCGGGCTGGCGACGCTGATGAGCGAGAACGACACCACACCCACCACGAGGAGGAGCACGGCGTACAACGCCGCTGCACGTCGTTGCATACCGCGGAGTCGGACATGCCCCGGCTTGTACGTTACGTTTCCCCCCGGCGTCGCGGCCTCTCGGTGTCGTCTGCGAGCCGCCGCCGATCTGTCAGTCGGCGGTGTTGGCGTCTCCGCCGGTCGCGTCGCTCTCGACATCCGGGTCGAGTTCGCGGACGCGCCGGATTCGCTCGGGCACCGGCGGGTGGTCGTAGTGGAACGTCTCGTACCACGGGTGTGGGAACGGTGTCGAGAGGTTGTCTGCCGTGAGCTGTGCCAGTGCGCCGGCCATCTCGTCGCCGCCGACCAACTCGACGGCGTAGGCGTCTGCCTCCCGTTCGTACGCCAACGAGACGTAGTTCTGTACCGGACTGGTCAGCCGCGTCACCGGGCCGACGACGAGCACCCCGACCACCAAGCCGACGTACGGGAGCTGTGGCGTCCCGACGGCGGCGTACAACGCCGGTGTCTCCACGAGCACACCCAGTGCGGCGAAGATCACCGCGAACTGGACCGCCGACAACACGACGAACTTCCAGATGTGCCCCTCGCGCCAGTGGGCGAGTTCGTGTGCCAACACACCCTGTAGTTCGTCCGGGTCGATCGACTCCACGAGCGTGTCGAACAACACCACCCGTTTCGCCGGGCCGAACCCGGTGAAGTAGGCGTTCGAGTGGGACGACCGGCGGCTGGCGTCCATCTCGTACACTTCGTCTGTCTGGTAGCCCGCGCGGTCGAACACCTCGTCGACGGCCGCCCGCAGTTCCCCCTCTTCGATCGGGGAGAAGTCGTTGAACAACGGGTCGATCACGCGCGGCTTGATCACGGTGAACGCGACCGTGAACCCGACGAGCAACGCCCACGCCGCGGCGGGCCAGACGGGGACGTTCTCGACGAACCACAACACTGCGCCCGCCAACGGGACGACGAACACGAGCCCGAGGACCGTCCCGACGACCGTGTCCCGGACCCACAAGCCGAGTGTCTGGTTGTTGAAGCCGAACACTTCCTCGACGACGAACGTCTCGACGAGATCGAACGGAATCGACCAGAGCTGTACCGCCACCACCCCGCCGGCGACGAACACCACGCCCTCCTGGAGCGTCGACAGCCCGAGTCCGTCGACGACTGCGACGGCGTCGGCGAAGATCCCGGTGAACAACACCACGAGTGTGGCGACCAACCCGAGCCACGCACGCAACGCCGACACCCCCGTCTGGACGCGTTCGTACGCCAGTGCCTCCTCGGGGTCGTCGATTCCCAACTCTTCGACCACCCAGCCGCGTTCCGCCGCGACGGTCGTCTCCTGGTGGCGGAGGTTCAACACCTCCAGCGCGGTGAAGAACGCCTCCGTCCCGACCAAGACGACGACGATTCCGGCCGCGACGACTGTCGAATCCATGTCGTGTTCGGTAGGAGTCGCGCGTGTGAAAGCCTGCTGGCGGCTCGTTGTCGAGCGGGGATCTCCCTGTCCGCTCGGCGCGGGGAGTCACACCGAGAGAGTCGGGCGGGTGACGAGACCGCGAGGTCCGTCGTTCAGTGGTCGTGATCGTGGCCGCCGTCGCCGGCGACCGCCGCGCCCTCGCCGTCGATCATGTCCATCGTCTTCAGGTTGTCCCGTTCCTCGAAGTCCTCGACGGCGTCCATCACGTCCGCCTGCGTGATCGTCCGGCGGTCGTCCGTCAGCGCCTCCAACACGGCCTCCCGGAGCACCATTCGGAGGTCGCTCCCGGTGAGTCCCTCCGTCTGGTCGGCGACCACCTCCGGGTCGAAGTCCCCGATGTTCATCTCGCGGGTGATCACCCGCAGGATATCTGCCCGCATCTGCCGGTCGGGTTTCGGGAAGTTGACGATCTCGTCGAAGCGACGCCAGGCGGCGGCGTCCAACTGGTCCGGGTGGTTCGTCGCCGACACCAACAGAACCTCGTCGTTGATCAGGGAGATGTCGTCGATCGACTTCAACAGGGTGTTGACCGCTCGCTTCAGGGCGGCGTGTTCGTCGCTCCGGCGGGTCTTCGCGACGGAGTCGAACTCGTCGATGAAGAGGATACACGGCGCGAGCCGTTTCGCGACCTCGAACGTCTTCTCGACGTTCTTGGCGGTCTCCCCGAGGTACTGGCTCGTCACCATCGACAGCTTCACCTCGACGACCGGCAGCCCCAGGTCGTGGGCGATCCCACGGGCGACGCTGGTCTTCCCTGTGCCGGGCGGGCCGACGAACAACAGCTTCCCGATCTCGCGGAGGCCGATCTCCGCGAGGTAGTCGCGGTGTTCGATCGCGGTGACGAGCTTCTGGATCTCCCCCTCCTGGTCGCCCGTCAACACCAGATCCTCGAGTGTGGTCTCGATCTCCTCGGGTGCGCGTACCGTCACGAGATCGAGCATCTCGGCGTCCTCCTCCTCGTCGAAGTACTCCTCCAACAACGCGTCGATCCACACCCGATCCGCCTGGATCGGTCGCGTCGCGTCGCTGGCGTCCGTGTACGTCACGTCCACGTCTGCGTCCTGTTCCTCGGCGAGGACGGCCAAGACGGGGTTCGACCGCACTCGCTCCGCCTCGACACGGTCGAGCAGCCAGGAGACGGCCATGTCCGTCTGTGTCAGCGAGAGGGTGCCGTCGAACTCGTCGCGGTCCGTGAACAGTTCCTCGGAGACTGCCTCCCAGGGGCGTTCGACACCCGTCGCGGTCTTGGCGGTCGACTCGGTCACGCGCAGCGGCCGTTGGACGCTGCCCGGCTCTTCGCCGTCGTCGTCGTGTTCCGTCCAGAAGACGTGGCGGTACCGCGGCGGGAGGTCGTCTGCCTCTAGCGAGCGGTCGTCGTTGAACCGGCTCGCCGTCACGAGGAGCTCGACCACGTCGACTGCCGGGTCGTTCATCCAGAACGTGTAGAGGTGGATGGCTGTTAAGCCCGTCGGAGGGGGTCGCCCGAACGACACGTCACCTCGAGACGGGAACGACTCACTCTCCCTCGAGACGGAACTGTGTGGCGACTGCCCGTTCGCGGCCGGCGTCGGTCTCGCCGATCACCCCCCAGTAGACGAACCGGTACGTGCCCGGATCGAGCGGCTCACACACGACGTACGACGGGTGCGTGTCGTCGTCGAGTGTGACCCCCGGACCGAGCCCGAGTCGCCACTCGAACCCCTCGCCAGGTGCGTGTCTGATCGCCTCGTCGGTCCAGTACCGATCCTCCGGCCGCTGGACGACCGACTCCCAAGAGTCGTCGACGGTGGTCTGTACGTCGAACTTTCCTCTGTTCCCGGTGAGGGCCGCCCGTCGGCTCGTGTTCTCGAGTGTGACGACCACCCGGTTCCCGTCCGGCACCGACGACACGGCGACGGACAGGTCGAACGTCTCCGAGTCGACGACGGCGATCGGAACCGACACTGGTGTGGTCTTGTCACAGTCTGCCGTCATCCGTCTCTGTGCGGTCGTGTGCGTGTCTGTCGGTGTCCGCGTCCCCGCCTCCTGGCCTGAGGGAGCCGCACACCCGGCACCGAGGCCGAGTGCCGCCGCCACCAGAACCCGTCGTCTCGACGTGTCGGTCACAACGTGTAGTTTCCACCGAAGGTGAACCCGTGATCCTGTCGAATCTTGTACGCCGCACAGCCGACGGACTCGCCGCCGTAGTGTGGTGCGATCAACGACGCCAACGAGTCGTTGTTGAACCTGAACTGCTTGTAGTGTGGGCCACCGGAGTCGCCTGGCTCCGTCGGCGCGGACGTCTTCACGTAGTTGTTGGCGTACGCACCGTCACAGATCTCGAACGACACGTCGATGTCGGTGACCGTTCCTTCGGTCTTGCAGGTCGTCCGTCCGTTGTGGTAGACGGTCGTGTCGTCCGACATCAGGCTCTTCAGCCCGTTGCGAGTGACGTAGCCGGTGAAGTCCCTGAACGTCCCGGCGATACCGGAGTCGAACCCGTCGACCGGCGACGAGTAGCCCAACTGGACGGTCGCCCAGTCCTGTCCGACCGACCACTCGTCGACGAACCCGAGGTCCTGGTCACTCTGCTCGAGGTCGTCGTACTCGATGTCTCCGTCGCCCTGACACCTGTCGAACCCGTGGGCACAGGTCATGAGACGCGGGTTGTCGTACGAGTCGAGAACGCGACAGGTGGCAGAGAAGACCCCCCCGTTCGGATTCTCCACCTGTGCTGCGCCCGGAACGGTGTCGTAGTCCTGATCGTAACAGGTGTCTGGTTCTGGGTCCGGCGTCTGGCGTTGCTCGATGGCGATTCCGTCGCGAGCCGACGGCACCGACAGCCCACTCGCCTCGTCGGTCGTGTAGACGACCGGTCGTGTGACGAACCGCCCCCCGACGGTTCGGTCCGTCGAGGTGAGACCGACGCCACTGACACCCCTGTTGGACTGGTACTCCTGCCTGAGACTCGCCGCGACCGTGTCGACACGCGTCTCGTGTCGGTACCACGCCTTCGGGACGATCTCCGATTCGAGCGTCCGTCCGCGGTACCGCACCGTGTCGATCTCGACTCCGTCGTCCGTTGCGGCTACGTCTCCGACCACTGTCAGTCCGACACCGGCCGCTCCGACTGCTCGTAGCACGTCTCTACGTCTCGACGTTCCGTTCTCCGAGTGCACGTTGCGTATATACAGTCAGTAGTACAATACATTTTCTGTTAACTACCTACATTTGAAGCTCGTAGGCGTCTGTCGGAGCGCCTCCGACCGTCTCGGCTGCCGCACACGAAACGCTCTGCAACCCACCGGCCGTTCTCGCGGATTTATACTGGTCGATCACACACGTCGGAGTATGGCAACACCCGTCATTGCGGCCGCGCACCGCACACCGTTCGGGAAGGCAGGCGGCGTCTTCACCGAGACCCGCAGCGAGGACCTCTCGGCGACGCTGATCGACCACACGCTCGCCGAGACCGGGTTGGCGAGCGACCAGGTCGACGACCTGATGTGGGGGGTCGCCCAGCAGCGCACCGAGCAGGACAACAACGTCGCCCGCGTGATCGCGTTGCTCTCGGAGTTGGGCGAGGGGACACCGGCGACGACGATCAACCGCTGGTGTGCCTCGTCGATGCAGTCGATCATCTCCGCGTCGGACGCGGTCGCGGCGGGCAACCGCGACTGTGTGATCGCCGGCGGCGTCGAGAACATGAGCCGGGTGCCGATGGACGACGAGAGCTACCAACACCTCCACCCGGAGCTGTCCGACGAGTACAACATCTTCCAGTTGCAGGTCGGGATGACCGCCGAGAAGGTGGCCGACGAGTACGGCGTGAGTCGCGAGGCACAGGACGCGTACGCCGCCCAGAGCCACCAGCGGGCCGCGGCGGCGACGGAGTCGGGCCGCTTCGACGACGAGATCGTCCCCGTGGAGACCGACGACGGCGTCGTCACCGAAGACGAGGGGATTCGCCCCGACACGGACGTGGAGACGCTCGCGGGACTCGATCCGGCGTTCACCGGAGACGGAACGGTGACCGCGGGTAACTCCTCGCAGATGACCGACGGCGCGGCGCTCACGCTCGTCACGAGCCGGGAGTTCGCCGACCAGCACGGGTTGGACGTGCTCGCCGAGGTGGGGACCAACGCCGTCGCCGGTGTCGACCCGACCGTCATGGGGATCGGCCCGGTGCCGGCGACCCGCAACCTGTTGGAGCGGGCCGGCACCACGATCGACGACTACGATCTCGTCGAGTTGAACGAGGCGTTCGCGTCTCAGTGCGTGTACGCCCGGCGCGAACTCGAGATTCCGGAGGCACAGTACAACGTCAACGGCGGCGCGATCGCGCTGGGCCACCCGCTGGGTGCCTCCGGTGCGCGTCTGCCCGTGACACTGCTCCACGAGATGGAGAAGCGCGGCGACGAGCGCGGGCTGGCGACGCTGTGTGTCGGCTTCGGACAGGGGGCCGCGATCGAGTTCTCGCGGTAACATCCCGCGGCGTCGGCCGTCGCCGCCGCGCGTCTCTCACCGAATCCAGCGTGGCACCTTCCGGAGGAGTCGTGCAGCCGTCGACAACCCCGCGGCCCAGAGCCTGTCTGGAATCCCCCGCGGCGACAACGGGACCGGGCCGCTCGTCGCGACTGCCTGCGCGTCGGTGAACCGCAACAACCCCTCCGGACCGTGTCGGCGACCGATTCCGGAGTCCCCGCGCCCACCCATCGGCGCGTCGACCGACCCCCAGGAGACGGCGTAGCCCTCGTTGATCGAGACGGTGCCGGTGTCGACCTGGCGTGCCACCGCACGACCACGCTCCTCGTCGCCGGTCCAGATCGCGCCGTGGAGTCCGTAGTCGGTGTCGTTGGCGCGCGCGACTGCCTCGTCGGTGTCCGAGACCGGGTAGAGGGCAACCACCGGCCCGAACGTCTCCTGTTCGTACGCGGTCGCGTCACCCGGCACGTCCGCGAGCACGGTCGGCTCGTAGAAGTACGGCCCCAGGTCCGGTCGCGGTTCACCCCCCGTCAGCACCGTCGCCCCCCGTTCGCGGGCGTCGGCGACGTGTTCGCGGGTCTTCTCGAACTGCGCTTCCGAGAGCAACGGCCCCATCTCGGCGTGCCAGTCGTAGTCGAACCCCAACTGGAGCCCCTCAACGGCGTCGACGAAGGCGTCGCGGAACGGCTCGTAGACGGCCTCGTCGACGAACAGTCGCTCGGTCGTGATACACAGTTGGCCGGCGTTGGCGAAACACGACCGGACGGCACCCTCGGCGGCCGCCTCCGGATCGGCGTCGTCCAACACCAACAGGGGGTTCTTCCCACCCAACTCCATGGACACCGGAACCAAGTTCTCGCCGGCGAGCGCGGCCACCTCGCGGCCGGCCGCGGTGCTCCCGGTGAACGCGACGTAGTCGACACGCTCGATCAACGGCGGCCCCACCTCGGGGCCACGGCCGGGGACGAGTTGGAACAGTTCCGGCGGCACCCCGGCCTCGACGAGCAGCTTCCGAGCGTAGGCGGCGACGTGCGTCGTCTCCTCGGCGGGTTTGCAGACGACGGCGTTGCCGGCGACTAGCGCGGGCAGGGCGTCGGAGACGACGAGCGTCAACGGGTAGTTCCACGGCGCGATCAGCCCGACCACGCCGACTGGGTCGTGGTGAACGTCCGCCCGGACGGCTCCCGGAATCGCCCCCTGTCTCCGTTCGTCTGCGAGAACACTCGCGGCCGTGTCGGCGTAGTAGCCGGCCGTGACGGCTACGTCGAACACCTCCTCGACGCCGTCGCGGCGTGACTTCCCAGTCTCGCGTTGGACGAGACTCGTCGTCGGCCCCATCTCGTCGAGCACCCGCTCGGCGACCCGGTCGAGTACGGCCGCTCGTGCCTCGATCGGTCGGTCCCGCCACTCGGCGGCAGCCTCGCGGGCCCGCTCGACCGCGCTGGCCACGTCCGTCTCCGTCGCGGCGGGGAGCTGTGCGTACGTCTCGCCCGTCACGGCCGACTCGACGGGGATCGCGTCGCTGTCGCTCGCAGCGAGTTGGTCGTGTAACCCGGCGAGTCGCTCCTCGGTCCACACGCTTCCTGTCACGCCACACGACACGTCCCCCACCGGCAAAGGGCCGACGGTCGGCGACGACGGGGCGTCCCGTCCGGCGGCGGACGTGTTCGGACGGCCACTCTCCCGTGGCCCGTACCGCTCCCGTCCGTTCGGGTAGCCTCCGTAGCCGAGGGGAGCCGCCTCGGGCGGTCGGGACGGTTCATAGCAGGCTTCTCGGGTGGTCGGGGGGTGAACACGGACGATGGCCGGCCGGACGCCGACGGCGGACGACGACAGCACACCGACGGACGCGGTGGCGCTCCGACGACTCCACCGCGCGACCCGAGAGATGGTGACACACGAGCGGCCGGCGGCGATCGCCGCGGTCGCGACGGACACCGCCGCGGACGTGCTCGGGTTCGAACTGAACTCGGTCAGACTGTACGACGAGGAGACGGAGCGGCTCGTCCCGTTGGCCGCCGCCGACCGGACGGTGGATCTCGCCGGCGAGCGTCGGCCCTACGAGCGCGGCGAGACGATCCAGTGGGCAGCCCTCGACGACGGCGAGGCGAAACTGTACCCCGACGCGGCCGCGATCGACGACGACGTGTCGCGACCCGACGGGGGGAGTGTGTTGGTCGTCCCACTGGGTGCGGCGGGCGTGTTGACACTCGGGACGACCGAACGGGACGGGATCGACGAGGCGGACGTGGAGCTGGCCCGAGTGCTCGCGGCGAACGTCCAGACCGCCTTCGAGCGTGCCGAGCGGGTTCGGCTCCTGCGGCGGCGCGAGGAACGGCTCGCGGCCAAGACGGAGCGGCTCGACCGATTCGGGAGTCTCGTCGCCCACGAGTTCCGCAACCCGTTGGCGATCGCGGCTGGCCACCTCGAGTTGACGGCACCCGCCGACGGGGCGGATCGCGACCACCTCCGGGCCGCACGCGAGGCGGTCGACCGGATGGAGCGGCTGACGGAGAGTATCCTCGATCTGACGAGTCACCGCGGGCTGACAGACGGGACGGAGTCGGTCGCGGTCGGCTACGTCGCGCGGTCCGTCTGGACCGACCACGCCCCGGCGGCGGCGACACTCGACTGCGAGTCGCCGCCGACGGTGGAGGCCGACCGACAACGGCTGCGGACGTTGTTCGAGAACCTCTTCGACAACGCGATCGGGATCGGGGGGCCGTCGGTCTCCGTGACGGTCCGTGAGCGATCAGACGGCCCCGGGTTCGTCGTCGCCGACGACGGCCCCGGGTTCGAGGCTGCCGACCCGACGGAACTGTTCGCGTACGGCGCGACGGTAGAGGCGGCCGGCACCGGACTCGGGCTGGCACTCGTTCGCGACATCGCGGAGGCGCACGGCTGGGCGGTCGATGTCGACGGTGAGGACGGTGGGACCTTCGTGTTCCGGACGGAGCCGGGCGACGACGCGAACGATCCGGACGCGGCCGGTGACGGCGCGGTCGGAGACTACCCAGTCGACGGCTCCCCGGCCGGCGACGACACGGACACGGGGGAGTGTCGCCGCCACCCCACGGATACTTGACGCCGGGCCACGCCGTGGCGTGTATGCAGGCCGTTACGCTCGGTCCGGCTGGGACGTACTCACACCGTGCTGCTGGTGCCGTCGCCGCCGACGTGGCGTTTCGCGAGTCGGTGACGGCGATCGTCGAGTCCGTGCGGGCCGGCGAGTTCGACCGCGGGGTCGTCCCCGTCGAGAACAGCATCGAGGGGTCGGTGACGGAGAGTCTCGATGCACTCGCCGACGGCGTCGCCGTGCTCCGAGAGGTGGTGACTCCGATCAGACACGCCCTGTTGGCACAGTCGTCGGAGTTCTCACTCGTCGCGTCACACTCGCAGGCGCTGGCACAGTGTCGCGAGTACCTCGAACGAGAGTACCCCGACCAGCGTCGAGAGGCAGTCGCCTCCACCGCCCGTGGGGTCGCACGCGCCCGCGAGGACGAGACTGTCGCCGCCATCGGTCACCCGGCGAACGCGACGGGAGGTGACCCGGAGTTGACCGTTCTCGCGGAGGACATCCAGGACCGGTCCTCCAACGCCACCCGGTTTCTGGTCGTCGGGCCGGAGTCGGAGCGCTCCGACGCCGGCGGGAAGACCTCCGTGGTCGTCTACCCGGCCGCGAACTACCCCGGACTCCTCCTCGAACTGTTGGAGGCGTTCGCGGACCGCGACATCAACCTCTCCCGGGTGGAGTCGCGCCCCAGCGGTCGCCGGCTCGGCGACTACCTGTTCCACGTCGACTTCGAGGCGGGACTGTACGAAGACCGGACTGACGAGGCACTCGAAACCGTCCGGGGGATGATCGCCGACGAGGGGTGGGTGCGCGTGCTCGGCTCGTACGACACGGAACACGTCGTCGGGTGACCGACTGCGGACGTGTGCGACGGCGTGCACACGGCAGGAGCCTCCCCGACCACAGTAGTCGGCCCACGCAGCGCGAAGCGAGCCGGTGTCGCGACCTCGGGAGCTACTCGACGCTGTACTCGTCCTCGCCGATGTCGACCGTGTCGTCGTCGCCGTCGTCGGTGGCCCCACCACTGCCGAACCCGTCGTCGTCGCCGAAGACGGTTCTGGTACTCCCACCGGCGTCACTGTCGGTCCCACCGGGGGCGTCGTTGGGGAACCCCCCGACGTAGACGTTGCCGGAGAGGAACCCGTCGGTGCGCTCGTCGAGGTACGGCGTGACGACGTACCGCGACAACAGTTCTCGGAAGACGACCCGACTCGGCGAGAGCGCGAACAGGAACCCGAGCGTGTCCGTGACGAGTCCCGGCGTGAGGAGGAACGCACCCGCGGCGATCAGGAACGCTCCGTCGAGCAGTTCGTCCGTCGGGGGCTCACCCTCCGCGACCGTCCGCTGGAGTTTGCGGAGGGTGTGACGCCCCTCGGCGCGGACGAGGAGCATCCCGATCAGCCCCGTCAACACGACGAGCAGGACAGTCTCGATCCCGCCGATCGCGCCCGCGACGAAGACGAGAAACGTCGCGTCGAGGAGGGGAATCCCGAGCAACCCCGCGATCACGTACCGGGTGCGAACCATACCTCGTGTTCACGACTGCGGGGTATCAGCCTTTTCGTCAGTTGCCGACGTTGTGTCTGTGCCTCACACGCGCCCGCGAGACGCGGGGTTCATGCGCGGGCGACACCGAACGTGACCGTGACCGACGACAGCGCGCAGACGGGGCCGGCGGACGACTCCCGGGTCGAGTGGCGCGAGTGGGGACCGGAGCCGTTCGCGGACGCGGCCGCGAGTGGCCGTCCAGTGTTGTTGTTCCTGACGGCGACGTGGTGTGACGACTGTCACGAGATGTTGGCGACGACGTTCGCAGAGCCACGCATCGCCGCGAACGTCTCCGACGGGTTCGTCCCCGTGAGAATCGACGTGGACCGCCACCCGCGGGTCCGGGAGCGGTACAACGTGGGTGGGTTCCCGTCGACGGTGTTCTGCACACCCGACGGGGAGCTGTTGACCGGTGCGACGTACCTCGCGCCGGGCGGGTTCCGAGAGATTCTGGATCGGGTTCGGGAGAGTTGGGACGCACGCGGTGCAGACGCCGGGCGAGTGCCGCGGGCGTTGTCGGACGACCCCACTCCCGGCGGGGAGTTGAGTGAGTCCATCCCCCGCCACTTCGCCGGCCAGTTGGAGCAACAGTGGGACGGAGAGTTCGCCGGCTGGGGGACGGACGCGAAGTTCCCGTTGCCCGACACTGTCACGTTCGCGCTCAAACGGGACCGGCGGCGGGCGACACAGACGCTCGACGCGATCCAGACGAGTCTCCAAGGGGTCGACGGCGGGTTCGCCCGGTACGCGGCCGCCCGCGACTGGTCGGATCGCCACGAGGAACGACTGTTGGTCGACAACGCGGCGCTCGTCCGGACGTTCGCACACGGCTACCTCTACACGGGCGAGACGAGCTACCGCACGGCCGCGACGGACGCGGTCGGCTACCTCCGTGGGAGACTCCGCGTCGGTGACGCGTTCGGCGGCAGCGTCGGTCCGGGTGGACGACGACGCGACCTCACCGTCTACGCCGACGGGAACGCACTCCTCGCGGAGGCACTGGCGACACTCGTCGCGTACACCGACGACGAGAACACCCGCGAGGATGCCGAGCGGGTGTTGACCCACCTCCGGGCAGAGCTGATCGACGACGACGGCCGCGTCCGACACTTCGCAGACGACGACGCGCCAGTCGATCTCCTCGCGGACGGTGCACACGTCGTGCGGGCGTTCACCACGGCGGCGCAGGTGTTCGGCGAGGGCGTCGAGACGGCACGCACGGTCGCGGATCGGCTACTCGCCGAACTGGGTGACGCCGACGGGTTCCGGGACGGCCCCGCGACGGGCGTCGGACTGCTCGACCGCCCGTTGCGCCCGATCGACCACACTGTGACGTTCGTCGAGGGGTTGCTCGATCTGGCTGCACTCACCGGCGAGGAGCGCTACCGGGAGCGCGCCCGGCGGGCGTTGGCGGCGTTCGCGGGCGCGACCGAACGGATGGGCGCACAGGTCGCAGGCTACGGCGGGGCGGTCGACCGGTTGTTGCACGAGCCGCCGGTCGTCGCCGTCGGGACGGAGCCGGGATCGGATCTCCACCGGGCGGCGCTCCGCGTCGCGGACCACGAGACGGTGGTCGTGCCCAGAGCGACAGACGCGCCTGGAGACGCCGCGGTCGTCCGCGGCAGTGACGGCGAGCCCGCCCGAGAGCCGGAGACGTTGGTCGAACGGGTCGCAGCCGCGACTCGGTGAGCCGGAGGTACGAGGAGTTAAGTTCCGGACTCACCCAACAGGGAGTATGATCGACGGCCCGTCGGAGGTGAGAGGGTGAGCCTCGGTCAGGCGGTCGCCTCCGACCGCCAACTCGCCCGACTCCTCCAGATCGGCGTGGTGTTGGAGGAGATGGTAGAGGCGAGTGCCCACCACCACGTCCGCGAGCGAGAACAGGCGCTAGACGAGCCGGTGGCGGCGTTGCTCGAGGAGGCGGCCACGGAGTCCGCGCGCCACCGCGAACGGCTGGAGGCGTTGATCGCGGAGTTGGACGCCGACTCCGTCGCCTACGAGGAGATCCAGACGCTCGTCGAGGCACAGTACGCGTCCGACGACGAGTTCGACGACGTACTGTACGACCAACTGTGCAACGAGGAGACGGCCTACAAGTTCTACGACGACCTCCTGGGCGCGCTGGGAGCGACCGACGACGACCCAGTCGACGACTCCTTGGCCGACGAGACGGCGTTCTCGATCGACCGCGACCGGCTGGTCGCGACACTCCGGGAGATCCGCGCGGAGGAGGCCGACGGCGTCGAGACGGTGACCGACACGATGGAACGACGAGCATGAACACGGCAGACCAGTACCTGAAAGCGATCTACCTGATCCAGGAAGTGGAGGACGGCCCCGCCTCGACCGGCGACGTGGCCGACGCACTGGAGGTGAGCCCCGCCAGCGCCAACGAGATGATCGGCAAACTCGAAGGTCGCGGGCTGGCGGCCCACGAGAAGTACAAGGGTGTCGACCTCACCGACGAGGGAATCGTCCGCGCCCGCGACGCCCTCTCCAACTACTGCATCATCGAACGGTTCCTCGCCAACGTCCTCGACGTCGAGGAGTTCCGCGTCGAGGCGCAGTCGTTGGAGGCGGTGATCGACGACACCGTCGCCGAACGGCTCGACCGACTCATCGACCGGTCCGAACAGTGTCCGGACTGTTTCGACGCCGACACGGACGCGTGTGCGTTGTTGGAACTAGAGGAGGCCGGGGCGGACTGACGGTCGACTGCGAACAGTACCTTCTTGTGCGACGCCGCAGTACCGTGGAGTGTAGAGTCCCGTGGTGTAGTGGCCAATCATGAGGGCCTTTGGACGCGCACGCCCTCCGCGCGGGAGACAGCCCTCGACGGCGGTTCGAATCCGCCCGGGACTAGTGTACCTCTGTCGTTCCGTAAGAAGTAATAGCTGTGTGCTACCTCATACCCGATAGTGACGCAGAAAGAAGACGCCGAGTGGCGAAATAATAGGGAACGGATTACCTACGAGGAGGCACGTCGGGTACTCGAAGCACAGGAGTCGGACATCAGTGACATGGACGACAAAGCCCTGCGAACCGTCCGTGTCACTGCGCTCCTGCTCGGTGCTGGTGCCGCCGCTGCTCGCGTGATAGGAACTGAACAACTAAACACGATAGTCACTGTGTTGAGTGTGCTCTCTTTCCTCCTATCACTAGCCTTCGGTGCTGTCGTGTACGACGAGTCAAATGAAGTGATCGGTCCAACCTCTCAGTATATCGAGAGACTCCGTCGTGACGGTACGTCGGCACATTGGGAGCAGGACCTACTTGCACAGTTCGACGGGTGGATAGAAAGTAATCAGGAAGTAGTTGAATACAACGAATACCTTCTAAAAACGTGTCTGGTGTTCTTCATGCTCGGTGTCGGATTTGGGACCGCGGCACTACTCTCGTTGAGTCTCTTCAATTCTCTCCTGATGTTGGGGATCGTGTTGCTACTACTGACTATTGTGGCACTGTCGTTCGGCCGGCGTGCAGGCTGATGGTCAACAAGTTCTTATCCACTGCTAGACAACGTTACATCGTGAACGACGTAGACGACCAAACACCGGAGTCCGACCGAGACCGGGAGTTCAGTGATCCAGACGAGACAGGGCTTCGGCGCGGAACGGGACGTGGACTGTTCAGCAGTATCGCAGCGCGCCTCTGGGACTGACGCCCTCTCACGTATTGGTGTGGTCTTCCTTCACTCACGGTACAACCGCTGTCCAGTTACAACGGACACGCCAACTCCAGTTCGTACCGGTCTGCACGGTCCCGCAGCGCCGGCACACGCTCGGCGAACTCCCCGGGTTCGTGGGCGTCCGAGCCGAGCGTGAACGGCAGCCCGCGCTCCAACAACACCTCGAAGACGCGTCCCTCTGGGTGGAAGGAGGCGGGCTTGTCGTCGTCCTCGAACCGGCCGGCGTTCAGCTCCGGGACGGTCCGAGACCGTTCGAACGCGTCGGCGACCATCTCGGCGTGTTCACACGTCGTGAACCCCGAGAGCTGTGGGTGTGACTCCACGATGTCGACGTGCGCGGCGATCTCGAACAGTTCGGAGTCGACCAACGAGACGACCGTCTCGTAGTACTCGTCGACGAACGCGCGGCGGGCGGCCTCGCCGCCGTCGAACGGGTCGTACGGGAACACGTGTTGGTCGCCGACGTAGTGGACACTGCCGAGCGCGTAGTCGAACCGCGCCTCGTCGAGAAACGCCGCGATGTCGGACTCGAGTCCCGGCTCGTAGTCAACCTCGACGGCGTCGAAGATCGTGAGTTCCGTCTCGTCGTCGAGCGCCGACAACGCCTCGCGCCGTCGCTCGTGTGTGAGATCGAAGTTGCGGTCGTACCGCGCCCGTTCGTCGCGCGTCAGCCCACCGAGGTTACAGTGATCGGCGAACCCGACGGCAGTCACGCCCGCCGCCGCGGCGGCCGACAGCATCGGCTCGAAGTGGCCGCCGTCGGAGTACAGCGAGTGGACGTGGTAGTCGTACACGACTCCAGTTCCACACGCCGTGGGTAAACACTGTTCGTCTGCGGCACGATTGGCAGAGGCCGTCGGCGGTCACCGACGGCCGGCGTCGCCAGTCGAGTCAGGCCTCGACGAACTCGTCGTCGTAGTCGCCGTCGTCCATCCGCCGTTTGAACTCGCGGGGGTCGTTCCCCTCGATCGTGACGCCCAGCGACGTACAGGTGCCGACGATCTCTTTGGCCGCGTTCATCAGGTCGTACGACAACAGGTCCGACTGCTTCTGCTCGGCGACCGTCTTGATCTGGTCGACGCTCATGTCGGCGACGAACTCCTCTTGGGGCTCGCCGGAGCCGGTGTCGAAGCCGGCCTCGTCTTTGACCAGTTCGGCGGTCGGCGGGACACCGACCTCGATCCCGAAGCTGCCGTCCTCCTCGTAGTCGACGGTGACGGGAACCTCCATCCCGTCGAACGCCGCCGTCTCGTCGTTGATCTCCTGCACGACCGCCTGCACGTCGACCGGGGTCGGCCCCAACTCCGGGCCGAGCGGCGGCCCAGGGTTCACCTGGCCGCCCGGGACGAGTACTTCGATAGATCCAGCCATACCTGTTGTGTCCCCATGCACGGAGTTTAAGCGTTGTCTTCTCTGCGCGACCGGCCGGTGGGACGGCCGCACCCCGTCGGCCCGGGTCCCGTTGCCCGACCCGGGAAATTTATACTGGTGTTGTGTCGACTCGGGGTGTGACAGAGCTCGTGACCTTCGGAGAGACGATGTTGCGACTCTCCCCGCCGGCTGGTGAACGACTGTCGACCGCGCGGAGCCTCGACGCCCGGGCGGGTGGTGCAGAGAGCAACGTCGCCGTCGCCGGCGCGTCACTGGGGATCGAGACGGCGTGGCTGTCGAAGCTCCCCGACTCTCCGCTGGGCCGACGTGTGTTGGACGAACTCCGCGGCCACGGCGTCACGCCACACGTCGCGTGGGACGACGGGCCAGACGCCCGACTGGGCACCTACTACCTCGAACCCGGCGGCACACCCCGTGGGACGAACGTGATCTACGACCGCGCGGACGCGTCGATCACGACGGTCCAACCGGCGGAACTGGCGACGGAGCCGGTCGCCGACGCCGACTACTGTTACACCAGCGGGATCACGCCGGCGTTGTCCGACGCGGCCGAGACGACGACCCTCGACCTGCTCGAACGTGCCCAGACCGCGGGAACGACGACCGTCTTCGACCTGAACTACCGCGAGAAGCTGTGGGACCCGGCGACCGCGCGGGCGACCTACCGGGAACTGTTCCCGTCGGTGGACGTGCTCGTCGCACCCCGTCGCGACGTCGAGACGGTGCTCGGTCGTGACCCCGGCGGCAGTGACGACGCGGCAGCCACAGACGGAGAGTCGTCTGTAGAACGATCCGCGCGCGAACTGGCCGCCGACCACGGGTTCCAGACGGTGATCGTCACGCGCGGCGAGGCGGGCGCGCTGGCGGTCCACGACGGAACGGTGTTCGAACAGTCGACGTACGAGGCGGAGACGCTAGACGCGATCGGCACCGGCGACGCGTTCGTCGGGGGGTACCTCGCGAAGCGCGTCCGTGGTGGAGACGTGTCGACGGCGTTGTCGTGGGCGGCGGCGACCGCAGCGTTGAAACGGACGATCGCGGGAGATCTCGCCGTCGTCACCCCCGAAGAGGTGGCGTCGGTCGTCGCCGACGACGGTGACGGGATCGACCGGTGAGGACGGACACCGGCTCGGAACGAACCTTTAGAACACGGCCGACCGAAGGCACAGTATGCGACGGGAGACGCTCGCCGCCGTGACGCTGGGGGGAGTCGGAGTCGGCCTGGCGGCGGTGCAAGCGACGACGCTCGCGGCGGGATCGACGGCGACAGTGGTGATCAGGAGTGTGCCGATGTTCGCGATCGCGGCGGCAGTCACCTTCGCCGGTGTCTGGGCGGGGGTGCGTACGGCCCCGGAGACGGAGCGACTGGTGGCCTGGACCGTCGGTGGTGGCACGACGGTCGGGGCGGTGTTCCTGCTCGCGGTGTTGGGTGTTGGGGTCCCAACGGGGCTGCCGGCGTACCTCGCAGACGGGTTCACCGGTGGGACGTTGCTCGGGTTGCTCGTCGGTGTCTACGACGCACGGAGCCGAGAACGCCGGTCGGAAGTGGAGGCGTTCGCCCGGTCGGTCGCCGCGTTGAACCAGTACGGGAAGGCGCTCAACGGCTCGCGGACACTCGACGACATCAGCGGTCTGTGTGTCGAGGCCGTCGAGTTTCTCGTCTCCGGGGACGGTGCCGCGTTCCTCCTCGTCGACGAGGCGGACGACGTGACCGTCGTCGACAGCACGCTCCGTGGCGACGACGAACTCGCCGTGTTGGAGTCGTTGGCGACGAGCGTCGACCCGGACGACGACATCGAGGCCGTCCGGTACGCGGAGCCGGCCGTCGAGTTGGGAACCGACACCCCGAGTGCGGCGCTGGTGATCGCCGTCGACACGGGTCGCGGGCGTGCGGTGATCGTCTCGCTGTCGACGACGACCGACGTGGCGTACGACGACGAGGATGTCGACCTGTTGGAGACGCTGGCGGCACACGCCTCGACGGCACTCACCGGCGTCGAGACGGCCGACGCCGTCGGCGTCGGGAACTGACCACTCAGTCTGCCGTCACGTCTTCGAGTGTGATTCCACGGTCGACCGCGTTCCGGAGTGCGTCCGACCGGCCGTAACTGCCGGGTGCGATGGCGAGTGTCGCCAGTCCGTACTCGTTTGCGGCTTCGACGGCGGGTTTGAAGTCCGTGTCCCGGGAGGCGACGGCGATCGTCGCCGCGCGCCCCTCGGCCGCGAACCGCGCCACGTCGACCGCGAGCCGGACGTCGACGTCGCCGCTGGTCGTGATCACGTGGTAGCCGCGCGCCTCGGCGGCCTGGATCAGTCCCGGTGGCGCGTGTTCGTCGAGGTAGAGCCGTGTCGCTACGAGTGGCCCGGCGTCGGCCGCCGCCACGCGTACGTCGTCGAGGTCGACGTCGAACTCGTCTCTGAGCACGTTCGGCCCGTCGACGAACAACGCGACACCCTGCGGAACACTCCCCGGTGGGTGTGGCTGTCCACGAGGCCGCGCCGCAGTCGTTGCGTGGGCGTTCCCCTCCGATCCGACACCGTCTGCCGCCGTTCTCGCGTCGTCGCCTACCGGCCGACGCCCCGTCCCTTCGTCTCCGGCCGCAGTCTCCCGACTCTCGATCGCCGTCGTCCCGTTCTCGGCTGCCCTGTCCTCGGTCCCGGCGGTGTCGCCCCGTTCCGTCTCCAGCCCGAACAACCGGCGCAGCCACTCCATGCGGTCTCTGACCGTCGGGCGCTGAAGAGGCCAGCGGAACACCACTAGAGGCACCATCGCCCTCGCCGGTCGTAGGTGTCGTGCCACACCTGTCACAGACGACACGCGGCCCGACGATATGTACGCGGACGAACGACGTGTCCCGACGACACGTACGCGGACGGACGACACACGACCCCCCCCCGCACGGACGACAGTGGTGAGTCCCTCCGAACGTCATTTACCCCTACATATATCTACCGGTGGGGGTTAGTAACACAGTTCGAAATTAAATCTCCGGAACCGAACTCTGGTGCGTGAGACTCTCTACCACGAACAGAGACAACACCGCGTTTCGGACGAATTACACGTTTCGCCGAGCGGCTTCCACACGAATCCGTATTATATACCTTCAGTATACGTAAGTATGAAGTACCACCGGGGTAATTGGGTAGGTGAACCATGTCAGACGACGACAGGGGGATGCTACGGCGTGGATTCCTGAAGACGACAGGTGCTGCTGCAGGGGCGGCAGCAGCCAGCGGTGTCGTGACGGCAACACCCAGCGGACGAGAGCTGGGACCGAAGAAGGACGAGATCGTGGTCGGGGTGTCGCGGTCTCCGGATGTCGCCTCGATGGAACGGGAGGTCGCCGCGGCGGTGCCGGGCAACGCGGAGGTCGTCCACAAGAACGAGCAGCTCCGGTACGTCTCGGTGAAGTTCCCGGAGCGGGCTTCGACGAACGCGAAGGAGAACTTCATCGAGGCGGTGACGAGGCGGGACGCGGTGAAGTACGCGGAGAAGAACGCGACGTTCAGAGCGCAGGCGACCGTCGACGACCCACAGGAGCCGAGCCAGCCGTCGCTGGACCTGATCAACGCGCGGGCCGCCTGGGACACGACGTTCGGCTCCTCGAACGTCTCCGTCGCGGTGATCGACACCGGCGCACAGTACAGTCACCCGGACCTCGACGGCAACTTCGCGAGTGACCCCGGGAAGGACTTCGCCGACAACGACGGCGACCCCGCCCCGGACACCAGCAACGAGTACCACGGCACCCACGTCAGTGGGATCGTCGGTGCCGAGACGAACAACGGAACCGGTGTCGCCGGCGTCAGCCAGTCGTCGCTGATCAACGGCCGCGCGCTCGACGAGAGCGGCGGCGGTTCACTGACCGACATCGCAGACGCGGTCCAGTGGGCCGCAGACCAGGGGGCGGACGTGATCAACATGTCGCTGGGTGGTGGTGGCTACACCAGCACGATGAAGAACGCCGTCAGCTACGCGAACAACGCGGGCTGTACGATCGTCTGTGCCGCCGGGAACGCCTCCCAGAGCTCCGTCGGCTACCCCGCTGCCTACAGCGAGTGTATCGCCGTCTCCGCGGTCGACGCGAACGGCAACCTCGCCTCCTTCACCAACACGGGTAGCGGCGTAGAGGTCGCAGCACCCGGTGTCGACTACCTGTCGACGACGACCACGGGCCGTGGCGAGTACGAGCGCCTGTCGGGTACCTCGATGGCGTCGCCGTGTGCCGCGGGTGTCGCTGCACTGATCATCGACCAGTGGGGGACGGACAACGTCACGACGCGTGAGCACCTGAAGGCGACGGCCACCGACACGTCGTTGTCGGACACCGAGGAGGGGTCCGGAATCGTCGACGCCGAGGCCGCAGTCACGACCGAGCCCGGCAGCGGCGGGGGCGGCGGTGGTGGCGGCGGTGGCTCCGAGACGAGCACGCTGTCCGACGCGTTGTCGAGCGGGTCCGACAGTGACTGTTGGACCTACTCGTTCAACTACTCCAACCCGTCGAAGGTCGTCGTCAACCTGTCGGGGCCGTCGACCGCGGACTTCGACCTGTACGCCAACGACGGGGAGGCGACCTGTCCGGACTACTACAACAACGACTACGGCTCCTTCACGACGGACAGCCAGGAGTCGATCACTATCGACAACGTCGACACATCGACGGATCTGTACCTCTCCGTCGACTCCTACAGCGGCTCCGGCAGCTACACGCTGGAGATCGTCGAGTACGAGTAACGACGCCGGTGGCCACACGGCCACGGACGCTGCGGTCGCGGATTCTTCTCGTGTTGTCGTCCGCACAGCGGCGGCGCTCGCGTCACCGGAACATAACGCCCAAGCCGGTCGCGGTGCCGCTACCGTCCGTCGCGCCGCCGGACGGGCACCGGGTAGGGGACCGCGCCCGCGGCGTCGCGACACAGTTCTCAGAATACCACTTTAACAAAAGATCTTTATACAAACATAGTTTCTATACGAACAGGTATGTCTGTCCAATATCACCACCCAGAAAACAAGCATATGTCAATAGAGTTTATAAATACCAGTAAAAAGAAAGTAGAAAAAAGATCGGACAAACTAGAAGGGTCTGAAACTGATGTACTGTCGTACTCGCTCGACGAAGAGGTGTACGTGCTGTACGCTGGGTCAGAACCCCCTGAGAGTGCCGAGAAAGTCGAGATGGACCCGAACACACTAACCGCCAAGGTCGAGGACTCTACTCGTCCCATCGTCCTGCGATCACTACAAGCATTCGTATCTGTGCTAGAGAACAAACAAATACAGGAAGACGAGCGGTTGAGAGCGTACAAACAGTTGGAACCAGACGCAATCCCTCAGGCCCTTGACCGAGTAGACTGGAACGGAACAGTGGCCGAGGTGGGCGGGCGATTGATGTCGAACCTGATCCTCCGGCATCCGTTTCCGAACGCGAACCACCGGACGAGTCTCACGATGCTCGAACGGTACGTGACAGCCAACCGGGACGCGTTCGATATGCCGAAGATGCACACTGCGGACTACGAGTGGAAAGAGTGGGCAGACGAGTATATCAGAGACTCGAAACGAATTCTGACTGTCAGACGAAATGCCCCTCGGTTCTTCCACCTCGCTAGACTTGGATGTGAGAGTATCGTACGGAAGGGGGGAATCGAGATCGAACTAGACCAGTGGGACCTCACCAGAGACCTGAACGAAGCTCACGAGCAGTACGCGGTGAAACACGAGAGACTGTGTGAAGAGTTTGCAGAGCGAATCCTACACCGGCAGTCTATCGTTGAATCGACGGAGGACGGTCTCGGCAAGAGAGCGTTCGCGGAGTATCTAGAGGAGTTAGACTAATCCTGAAGACAGGACACAGAGCTGGCGATCTGCGTGATCTCGTCACTAGGCTCCATTTCCCACTTACGCTCTAGCTCGGCAACCGCTTCTCGTACTTCCATACTACAGCTTACAACTGGTTGGGTATATGTCTACTTGTTGTTCTCCCTTTCCACCGAGACGAAACTACCAGATCTCCTAGCGAACAGAGAGTCGCCTGCTTGTCTGGCCCGTCATCCCGCAGGACTTTACTCGGCGGTCGGCCCACGACGGAGTATGACAACCGCGGAGGGGATCGTCGGCGAGTTCATGTCGCTCAGACGGGAGACGGCGGCGGACCTGCTGGCGATGCAGTGTGGCGACTTCTACGAGTTCTTCGGCGAGGACGCGGAGACGGTCGCGGCGGAGTTGGACCTGAAGGTGTCACAGAAGTCCGCACACGGCTCGTCGTACCCGATGGCGGGGGTCCCGGTGGACGACCTGCGACCGTACCTCGGCTCGCTCGTCGAGCGGGGGTACCGCGTCGCGGTCGCCGACCAGTACGAGACGGGTGGCGGGCACGCCCGCCGGGTCGAACGAGTCGTCTCGCCGGGGACCGTTCTCGACCCGGACGACGCCGCGGCGCGGTACCTCGCAGCGGTCGTCCGCGACGGGGACGGTTACGGGCTGGCGTTCGCGGACGTGACGACCGGGCAGTTCCGGGCCGGCCGGGTCGCGGACGCGCAGGCGGCGACCGCACAACTCCACCGGTTCGACCCCGTCGAGTTACTCCCCGGGCCGGAGGTTCGCGCCGACGACCCGGTCGTCGACCGTGTCGCCGAGGGGGACACGACCGTGACGCTCCACGACACCGCGGCGTTCGCGCCGGGACGCGCGCGCCACCAACTGACCGAGCAGTTCGGCGAGACGGCACTGGACGCGGTCGATCTGACCGCGGAGCCGGCGGTCGCCGCCGCCGGCGCGACTCTGCAGTACGTCGAGACGACCGGTGTCGGCGTGACGGCGTCGATGACGCGACTCGGCGCACTCGACGCCGGCGACCGTGTGACGCTGGACGCGACGACCCGCCGGAACCTGGAGTTGGTGGAGACGATGCAGGGTGGCTCGGAGGGAACCCTTCTCGCGACGGTCGACCACACGGAGACGGCGGCCGGGTCGCGACTGCTCCGGGAGTGGTTGACGGCACCGACACAGGACCGCGCGGAGATCCGGCGGCGACACGACGCAGTCGAGGCGCTCGCGGGCGCGGCGCTGGCGCGTGACCGCCTCCAGGAACTGCTCTCGGGGGTCGCGGATCTCGAACGGCTCGCGGCTCGTGCGACCAGCGGGAGCGCCGGTCCGCGCGCACTCGACTCCGTGCGGACGGCACTCGGGCTGTTGCCGGAGTTGGCGGCGGCCGTCGCGGACACGCCGTTGGCGGACGGACCAGTGGCGGACGTACTGGCGACACCCGACCAGACGGCCGCCCGGGAACTGTACGAGACGCTCGACGAGGCGTTGGTCGCGGAGCCGACACAGCCGGGGGAGGGGGTGATCGCCGGCGGACACGACCCGGAGTTGGACGAGGTGGTGAGCGACTACCGGGAGACACGCGAGTGGCTCGACGGGCTCGCCGACCGGGAGACGCGCCGGCACGGACTGCGTCACGTCACCGTCGACCGGAACAAGACGGACGGCTACTACGTCCAGGTGGGGAAGTCGGCGGCCGACGAGGTGCCCGACCACTACCGGCAGATCAAGACGCTGAAGAACTCCGTGCGGTTCGTCACGGACGGCCTCGCCGAGCGGGAACGGGAGATGCTCCGGCTGGAGGAGGCCCGCGAGCAGTTGGAGACGGAACTGTTCGCCGACCTCCGGGAGCGGGTCGCGGCCGACGCCGAACTGCTCCAGACGGTCGGGCGAACACTCGCGGAGTTGGACGCGCTGGCGTCGCTGGCCGACCACGCGGCGACCGCAGACTGGGTTCGCCCGGAGTTGGCCACGGACCGGCGGCTGGACGTGACTGCCGGGCGGCACCCGGTAGTCGAACAGACGACGGCGTTCGTCCCGAACGACCTCCGGATGGCCGACGACCGCGAGTTCCTGATCGTCACCGGGCCGAACATGAGCGGGAAGTCGACGTACATGCGCCAGTGTGCGTTGCTCGTCCTGTTGGCGCAGGCCGGCAGTTTCGTCCCGGCGGAGTCCGCGACCGTGCCGGTCGTCGACGGGGTGTACACCCGCGTGGGTGCGTTGGACGAACTCGCACAGGGGCGGTCGACGTTCATGGTGGAGATGCAGGAGCTGTCGAACATCCTCCACTCCGCGACGCGCGACTCGCTGGTCGTGTTGGACGAGGTGGGCCGCGGGACGGCGACCTACGACGGGATCAGCATCGCGTGGGCCGCCACGGAGTACCTCCACAACGAGGTGCGCGCCAAGACCCTGTTCGCGACCCACTACCACGAGCTGACCACGCTCGGTGACACCCTCCCACGAGTGCAGAACGTCCACGTCGCGGTCGACGACGAGGACGACGAGGACGTGACGTTCCTCCGCCGGGTGCGCGACGGCCCGACGGACCGCTCGTACGGGGTCCACGTCGCTGATCTCGCTGGCGTCCCCGATCCGGTCGTCGACCGCGCGGGCGAGGTGTTGGACCGACTCCGCGAGGAGGAGGCGATCGAGGCGCGTGGTGGGGGTGGCAGTGGTGATACGGGCGACACGGAGCCGACGCAGGCGGTGTTCGACCTCTCTGCGGGGGAGTTCACCCGTGGTGCGGCGAACGGGAACGAGGAGAGGGATACGACTGACGAGCCGGACTCGGACGCGGGTCTCGACCCGGAGACGGAGGCGGTGGTGTCGGAGTTGACGACGACGGACGTGGCGGAGACCTCGCCGTTGGAACTGATGGAGCAGGTGCAGGCGTGGCAGGACCGACTGGAGGAGACGGACAGCCCACAGAGTGCGTCGGTAGACCCGACAGAGTGAATTTGCCGGCACGCCAGAGACGAGACGAATGCCAGAACGCGACCCCCCGACGGAGATCACGCCGTTGGACGACCGCACCGTCAGGGAGATCGCGGCCGGCGAGGTTGTCGAACGCCCCGCCAGCGTGGTGAAGGAACTCGTCGAGAACAGTCTCGACGCCGGCGCGGGCCGGGTGGCCGTGTCGGTCGAGAACGGCGGGATCGACGGGATTCGGGTGCGCGACGACGGCCACGGAATTCCGCCGGACCAACTGGAGCGTGCGGTCGCGGAACACGCGACGAGCAAACTCGGCGGGGTCGCGGATCTCGACGCCGGCGTGGAGAGTCTCGGGTTCCGCGGGGAGGCGTTGTACACGGTCGGTGCGGTGTCGCGACTGACCGTGCGGTCGCGGCCGCCGAGTCGCGCCAGTGGGGCGTCGGTCGTCGTCGACCACGGGGACACCGGCCCCGTGGAGCCGGCGGGCTGCCCAGTCGGGACGACCGTCGCCGTCGCGGAACTGTTCGGGGAGACGCCCGCCCGCCGGAAGTTCCTGAAGACGGCCGCGACGGAGTTCGACCGGATCAACGCCGTCGTGTCGGCGTACGCGCTCGCCAACCCGGGGGTCGCGGTGTCGTTGGAACACGACGACCGCGAACTGTTCGCGACGCCCGGGGACGGCGACCTGCGGACGGCGGTGCTCGCAGTGTACGGCCGCGAGGTCGCGGCGTCGATGGTCGAGGTGTCCGCGAGTCGGTCGGTGTCGGTAGACGGCGGGTCCGACGAGGTCCGGGTCCACGGACTGGTGTCGGAGCCGGAGACGACACGCGCGAGCCGGTCGTACCTCAAGACGTTCGTCCGAGACCGGTGGGTGCAGGACGCGGACCTGCGGAGTGCGGTCGTCGACGCCTACGGCGGGCAGTTGGCCGCGGATCGCTACCCGTTCGCGACCCTGTTCGTGGACGTGCCCGCCGCGGCGGTCGACGTGAACGTCCACCCGCGCAAGACCGAAGTGCGGTTCGACGACGACGCCGCGGTCGTCGAGACGGCCCGGGAGGCGGTTCGCGAGGGACTGCTGTCGGCCGGACTGCTCCGCACGAGCGCGCCACGCGGCCGGTCCGCACCCGCAGAGACAGAACTCGATCCCGAGGTAGTGGGCGGTGCGGGCCACGGTGACCGTCCCGCCGACGACCGCGACGGTGTGACGACGGCTGCCGACGAGCCGGGAACAGACGACGCGAGCGGGAGGAACACGACGGGAACGGACGACGCGAGCGGAAGGAACACGACGGGAACGGACGACGGCACCCCCGATTCGGACTCGGACGCGTCGCCCTCGGCGGACGGAGCCGTCGAGGAGACGGCTACGGACGCGGTGTTGTCCGCGTGGGGAGCGACGGGTGACGACGACACGGCAGCCACGACAGGCGGTGTAGACCCACCCCGCGGACAGTCGACAGACGCCGACCGGGCGGACGGCGGAGACGGCGACCACGCAGGGGGGGACCCGGCAACCCACCCCACCGGCCACGCAGACGGGGAGACGGCGACGCCCGGCGACGGTCCGACCCCACGCGGGTGGCAGACGGACGACGACCAGACCGTGCCGGGGCAACACACCCTGACGGGTGGCCGGACGGACGACTGGCGGGACCACGACAGGCTCCCGTCGCTGCGGGTGCTCGGCCAGTACGACGAGACGTACGTCGTCTGTGCGACCGCAGATGGGCTGGTGTTGATCGACCAGCACGCGGCCGACGAGCGCGTCAACTACGAACGACTCCGTCGGGCCGCGGGACTGCCGGCGGACGGCGGCGGTGCGTCTCGCTCCGACGCCGGCGGTGACCCGACGGTCCAGGCGCTCGCGGAGC
>P_A23_Liq_2_FmtDRAFT_1000011_pt1 | contig 47016 bp, 49 predicted proteins | sample PonA232FremontCA_FD_10599 | JGI IMG/M metagenome (IMG submission 10599) | reverse complement strand
GTGGGCCGACGCACTCGCCGGTGGCGGCTACTACCTGTCGTGTCCGGACGGACACGGCTCGCTCCCGCCGCGTCGTGTCTGCCCAGAGTGTGGCGACGACGCGCTATCCGAAGAACCGCTCCCGGAGACCGGCGAAGTCGTCACCTTCTCCGAGGTCCACGTCGCGCCGCCGGACTTCGCCGAGCAGACCCCGTACGTCACCGCAGTCGTCGCGTTCGGCCCGGTGCGGCTCACCGGGATCGTCCGCGGGCTCGACGCCGACGACGTGGAGATCGGCACGCAGGTCGGTGTCGACGTGACCCGCAACGAGACGACCGGGAACCGACTATTGGTGTTCCGAGCGACGTAGCGGCGGCTTGACGGGAAGTGTCAGAAACGCAGCCCGACGGCGTACTCCGAGAGGTCGCCGTCGGTGTCGACTGTAACTACGTCGCTGACGAACCGACTGCCGCTCGCTCCTGCGGTGAGTCCCATATCAGTCCGTGTGTCGAGTGTCTGGAGGTCGAAACTGCCAGTGTACGCCAGGATATCAACTCGTGAACGAAAGTGTATCGGAGCGCCACTGTCCGCCCTATCGAAGTCGACTCTGACGAGCGGCGAACTCGCGTGGTCTGCTAGCCGGAATCGAAGTTCACGGGCTGTGTCGGGCCCCGTCCGTTCCAGCAACAGCTGTCCGACAGATTCCGCAGTTGGTTCTGTGCCGTTGGTGTCGACTGCGTCTACAAGTTGGCCACGTTGTGTCTCTGTGAGCTTCCTCCCGACTGCGCGTTTCACACTGTACGGATAAGTGATACCCACAGCATCGAGATCGGTGTAGAACGTGAGGTACAGACTCGACCTACCCGACGAGAGGTAGAGGTAGAACTCCTCGGCGTCGGGCCGTTCTTCGGGTCCGACGAACTCCTCGACATCGTAGCCGAGCCGTTCGTACTTCTCTGCCAGTTCTACTGCCGTGGCTTCGATTCGTTGTTCAGTCGGCATTCAGTACGCTCCGATCTGGCGTTGCTCTCTCCGCTCTGCGGGCACGAGTACCGTGACCGTCTCCAGCGTTGTCTGCCCGCTCGTCCGGATCGACACTACCGAACCGCTCGTCCGCGACGCCGGCACGCACCGCACCGACCGCGGCGTTCAGTTCCTCTAGTTCCCGCAACACGACGCTGTCGTCGACGACCCGGTAGGTCCGTTCGTCGACCGACTCCACAACACCGCGGTCGACGAGCACGCCGAGGTGGTCCCGGACGGCCTGCGGCGTGATCCCTGCACGCTCGGAAATCGTTCCGGTCGTGAACTCGTGACCCGGCGGGGAGTCGAGGATCGTGTCGATCAGCAGCGCTCGCGCCGGCGTCATCGCCAGTTCCAACCAGCCGCTGGGGTGCTCCCGACGCATCCGTTTGATCTCGTCGAGACTGGGACGTCCCCCAACGTCAGTTGGGGTGTCGTCGTCTGAACTCCCGTTCTCGCCCATGATTGAGCCTACATTCGTCGGCGTGGCACAAAAGCGCGGGGGAACACAAACCTGCGTTGGCAAGGTGGGTTTTAAACAGAAAGACAATGTATAGTTGTGCGTGAGTGACACTGAGCTAGAGCACGCCTGTGCCCTTCTCTCTGTGATGCTCTCACACCACTGCTGGGGGTCACCGATCTCCCGGGATGACGCGGTGAACCTCGCCGCCGTAGCGAGCGACGGTCTCGGGCAGGCGAAAGACGACTTCGAGGCGCTCCGTACCTCCACGGCGTACCCGTTCGTCGGCAACAGAGGTTCGGGGCGAGCGATACTCGAGACAGACGAGTTCGGCGCGCTCGCACGGTTCCTCCACGAGACGTGTGGCTGGCCGCGTTGGAAGGTCGAGTCGAAGCTCAAACACTTCGAGATGGACGAGTTCGATCTCTGAGCCGCGCCGGGACCGTTGTCGGTATCAGGACCGTTCGACAGTTACGCGCGCGTCGCCGTCGGGCCCGCCGTCTGCGGTGATCGCCCCGTCCGACTCCGTGCCTCCCTTCGCGTCTGCACCCGCGTCACCGTCCGCCCGCACCGCGTCGACGAACTGCTCGGGGAACTCGACGTGCGGGAGCAACATCGCGTCGTCGAAGACGACGAGTCTGGTGTCGGCAGTCTCCGCCAACTCTCGTCCTTCGGCCAGCGGCGGGAGGTCGGCCTCTCGCCCCCAGAGGATCGTCGTCGGCACGTCCAACGCAGCCAGTGCCGGCCCCAGCGCCACGTCGCTGTTGAGGCTGCCGGAGATGAACGACGCAGGGGCGAACCGGGCCCCCTCCTGGTGGGTCGTGCGCCACTCGTAGTCCTGCCACTCGTCGCCGGCCTTCGTGGGGTCCCAGTAGCCGTGGTCGGCGTTGAAGTACCTGATCGAGGGCTCCGAGCCGAGGAGGGTGAAGAGCGCCTCACCCACCACCGGCGCGCGCAACAGTTCGCGGAGCCAGGCCTTCGGCGGCTCCGGTCCGCCGGTGGCGGTCGGACAGACGAGTGCGAGTCGGCTCGCGTCCGTGTCGCCGCGGTCGAGTGCAGCGACGGCGTACGACGCCGACAACGAGGATGCCACCACCGCGGGTTGGTCGTACTCCGCGAGGAAGTCCGCGAGGAAGTCCTCGTACAGTGCCGCGGAGTACCGCAGCGGTGGGCGGTCCGAACAGCCGAACCCGGGGAGGTCGGGCGCGACGACGTGGTAATCTTCGGCGAGGTCGGCGACGACCTCGCGGAACTCGCCGCTGGAGCCGGCGGCGTTGATCCCGTGGACACACACCAGTGTCTCGTCGTCGGGGTCGCCCGCCTCGGTGTAGTGGATGTCCATCCCGCGCCACCGGTAGGTGTCGTGTGTGCCGGACAACGGCGGTTCCAGTTTCCCGGCCCGGGCACGGAGCCCGCGGGAGGCCGCGACGGCCGCGCCCGCGGCGAGGAGCCCGTAGCCGGCGTACCGCAGCGTGGATCGGAGACGGTCGAGTGCCATACGCGACGGTACGACGCCCCCCGACTTAACGGGTGTGTGACAGACCGCGACACCGCGGTCGCGGTGGGGCTCGGCCGACTCAGTTCACCACGAGGAACCGGGAGGTGAGGAGTGTCGCGAAGCCGGCCCACAGCAGGTACGGCACCAACAAGAGTCCCGCGCGACGGTCGATCCGGCCGAACTGCCGGGCCGTCAGGGCGACCGCCGGAACGAGTAGCCCGGCGACGGCCAACGCACCCGGAATCCACTGGAGCCCGAAGAACGTCGGCGTCCAGAGCAGGTTGACGACGAACTGGAGCCCGAAGGCCGCGAGCGCACGCGTCCGCCGGCGACCGGTCGCCCCGCGGACGACGAGCCAGACGGCGACCCCTTGGAGGGTGAACAACGCCGTCCAGACGACCGCGAACGTCGCCGAGGGCGGGTAGATCACTGGCTTCGTCAGTCCCGCGAACCAGGCGGTGTCCGGGCCAGCGAGCGTCGCCGGCGCGGCACCGACGGCGTTGACCGCGATCACGGCGACCAGTACACCTGCCGGCCCGGCGAGCCGATCACCGGCGCTCTCCCGTAACGAACGACCGTTCACCCGAGCCACGACGCGCCCGCGAGAAGAAAGTCTGTGGGCCTACCGGCAGAGTCGCACGTCGAGACAGACGTTGAGCTCGTGTGGCGCGTACGACCGAACCACCTGCTCCGTCTCGACGGTCACGTCGTAGTCGTCCCCACTCGCGGCGACGGCCTTCCGGATCGCCCGCACACCGGGCCCGAACGGGTCGTCCTCGTGTTGGATGTCGTAGTAGTGGAAGACACAGTCGTCGCCGGCCAGCGCGACGGCAGTGTCGAGGAACTCGTCGGCGGAGTGCGGGAGGTTCGCGACGAGCCGGTCGGCCCAGTCGCGGTACCCCTCGCTCGTCGCGTCGCCGTCGACGCCGTCGACGACTGTCCGCACGTCCGCCTCGACCGCCGTCAGCCGGTCGGCGACCCCGTTCCGGCTGGCGTTCTCTCGGAGGTACGGGATCGCCGCGGGGTTGGCGTCGACGGCGAGAACCTCTGCCCCCCGGCTCGCCACCGGCACCGCGAACGGGCCGACGCCGGCGAACATGTCGACTACCCGCTCGTCCGGCTGGACCTGCTCGACCACCCGGTGGCGCTCCGTCGCCAGCCGTGGGGAGAAGTACACCGTCGTCGGGTCGAGGAGGAACTCGTGGCCGTACTCGCGGTGGACCGTCTCCGTCGACTCCCCGGCGAGGCGGTCCCACTCGCGGACCCGGTACTCCCCGGTCACCTTCGACGCGCGGTTCAACACCGTCTCACAGGGAACGTCCGACGTGACGATCGCGTCGGCGACCGCCCGGGCAACCTCGGGGTCGTCCTCGTCGATCACGACGATGTCGCCCAGCCGTTCGTACGTCGGTGCCTCGCCGAGCAGATCCGCGGGTGTGGTCTGCTGGTCGCGACCGCCGGTCGCACGGTCCACGACGGCGAGATCTGCGGGGACGGCGTCCGCATCGACGACCGGCACGTAGATCTCGCCGTCCACGACGGCGATCTGTCGGTCACCGTCGAACAGGCCGGCGTCGACGAGCCGTTCGCGTGTCTCCTCGCCAGCCTCGCGCGACACTCGGACACACGGCGCGTTCACGTCCGTCGGTCTGCGGGCCGCGGGCAAGGGCGTGTCGGTCACTCCCCGTCGACCGTCGTCTGTTCCTCGTCGGACGACGACGGACTGTCGCCGGTGACGGCAGTCACCCGCGGGGTGCCGGTCGTGGGGTCCTCGCTCAGTTCCGTCGGGACACCGAAGGCGGTCTGGAGCGCGTCACTCGCCAGCACGCTCGCCGGGTCGCCGGCCGCCCGGATCGCCCCGTCCGCGAGGAGGAGGAGTCGGTCACAGTACCGGGCGGCCAGATCGAGGTCGTGGATCGCGGCGACCACCGCCCGGCCGTCCGCGACCGCGTCGGCGACCAACTCCAGTGTCCGAACCTGGTGGTTGATGTCGAGACTCGCGGTCGGCTCGTCCAACAGGAGTGTCTCCGTCTCCTGTGCCAGCGCCCGGGCGAGCAGGACGCGCTGGCGTTCTCCGCCGGAGAGACTCTGGACCGAGCGGTCGGCGAACGCGGCCACCTCCGCGGCGGCCATCGCCCGCTCGACCGCCTCGTGGTCTTCGGGTGTCGTCGTCCCGAACCGGGAGACGTACGGCGTTCGTCCCATCTCCACCACGTCGGCGACCGAGAAGGCGAACGACAGCGTCGTCTCCTGTGGGACGGTCGCAACCTGCCGGGCCACCTCCCGACTGGACTGTGCCCCGACCGGCTGTCCGTCGACGCGGACCGTCCCGGCGTCGGGCGAGTGGGTACCGTTCAGCGTGTGCAACAGGGTGGTCTTGCCGGCTCCGTTCGGCCCGACCAACCCGACGAACTCCCCGCGCTCGACCGACGCGGAGACGCCCGCGAGCACCGACTCGCCGCCCAGTCGCACCCGGAGATCCGTCGCGTCCAACGGGCTCGTCACGGCTCGCCGCCTCCTCTCGCGGTCCGTCTCTCGGTCACAGCTCGTACACCTCGCGGGTCCGCAGCAGGTAGAGGAAGAACGGCGCGCCGGCGGCGGCAGTGACGATCCCGACCGGTAGCTCGATGGTGCCGGCGCGGGCAACCGTGTCGGCGGCGACGAGGAAGCTCCCGCCGGCGAGTGCGCTCGTCGGCAGGAGCACCCGGTGGTCCGGGCCGACGAGCAGCCGGACACCGTGGGGGACGATCAGCCCGACGAACCCGATCACGCCGGCGACGGCGACCGCCGCGCCGGTCAACACCGACGAGATCGCCAACAGTGCGCGTTTCGACCCCTCCACGTCGACACCGAGCGCGCTCGCGTCCACCTCGCCCAACAAGAGCACGTTCAGATCGCGTGCGTAGGCGGCCAACGCGACCACCAACGGCGGGACGACGAGCGCCGCGGCGGTCACGTCACTCCAGCCGGCGTTCTTCAGGTGGCCCATCAGCCAGAACACCACCCGTCGCATCGAGTCCCCCGAGAAGAGGATCATCGCCGAGACGGCTGCGCTCAACAGGGTCTGGATCGCCACACCGACGAGCAACAACGTCGCCGTCGGCGTCCGCCCGTCGCGGGTGGCGATCAGGTAGACTGCGAAGCCAGCCACCGCCCCGCCGAGGAACGCCGACAGTTGGAGGCCGATCCCGAACGGGAGTGTGAACGGGAGCACGATCGACGCGACCGCGCCGGCGGCGGCCCCCGAGGAGACACCGACGATCGAGGGGTCGGCCATCGGGTTCCGGAAGAACCCCTGCATCACGGTGCCGGCGGCCGCGAGCGCGACCCCGACGAACGCCGCCAGTAGGATCCGGGGGAGCCGCACCGTCCGGACGATGGCGGCGTGTGTGCCGTCGACTGCGAACTCGAACGGTGCGTGCGTAGTGATCTCGATCCCGGGGACGCGCAGCAGTCCGCCGCCACCGCCGGTGAACTCGACACCGACGGGGAGTCGGACGCCGTTCAGGATCACCTGCGCGACCTCGAGGGCCGGGATCGACACCGGGCCGACCCCGGCGCTCACCGTCACGACGAGCGCCAACAGCCCGGTCAACGCGACAGCGTACACTCCGGCCCGCCGCCACGCACCCAACGCGTCCACAAACGCAGTTGATTTAGACAACCATATATTGCCTTCGGTCCACTCACTCGACGTGAGCGATCAGACGACACTGGTAGCAGTAGTGCTCGTGGCGTTGCTCGCGGTCGCACCGGCGACGGCGGCCGCGAGCGGCGGCGGAGCAGCGACAGTACAGACGGAGCCGGCAGACGCCGGCAGCCTGCAGACACAGACGACGTGTGAGTTCCCGGTGACGGAGACGGACGTGACCGGGACGGAGGTGACGATCTCTGAGCGGCCCGAACGGGTGACGACACTCCAACCCAGCGCCGCCCAGACGATGTGGGAGATCGGCGGTCGCGACCAGGTGGTCGGCGTGTCGAAGTTCGCGACCTACCTCGACGGTGCCGGCGAGTGGACGAACATCTCGACGGGTGGGTTCGGCGGTGCCAGCATCGAGAAGGTCGTCGGGACGGAGCCAGACCTCGTGCTCGCGCCCAACGCCGTCCAGGAGGGGACTGTCGAGTCGCTCCGTGACGCGGGGCTGACGGTGTTCAAGTTCGAACAGGCGGCCAACATCACGGACGTGCGCGAGAAGACGACACTGATCGGCAAACTCACCGGTAACTGCGCGGGTGCCACGGCGGCGAACGCGTGGATGGACGCGAACGTCGAGGCGGCCCGCGAGGCGACCGCCGACGTGGAGCGACCGACGGTGCTGTACCCGCTCTCCGGCGGCTTCGTCGTCGGTGAGGAGACGTTCATCACACAGATGATCCGCGCTGCCGGCGGCGAGAACGTGTTCCGCGGCGAGATCACCGGCTACCAGGAGGTCAACGACGAGGTGGTCCTCACCAGCGAGCCGGACGTGGTCGTCTTCGGCGACACGACGACGTACCTCTCGGGCGAACAGCCGTACGACCAACTGGCGGCCGTCCAGAACAACCGGACGGTCGTCGTGAACACGGACTGGCTCAACCAGCCGGCACCGCGGTCGGTCGTGTTCGCGGTGCGGAACCTCTCGACGGGTGTCGCGCCGAACGCGACCAGCGACGTCGCGTTCTCGGCCCGCGACGAGGTGACCGTCGAGACGGAGACGCCGACACAGACAGCAGTCGCGTCGACGGAGACGGGCGAGCCGACCGAGACGACGACCGAGACTCCCGGATTCGGTGCCGTGATCGCGCTCGTCGCGGTCGCGGTCGCGGGGCTGCTCGGCCGCCGTCGCGACTGAGTCTGTCTGCGGCGGAGTTCACTCGCGACTGACTCCAACTCCGACGACACCACCCGGGACGGACGACACTGACGCGTCGTCTCACCGCGAGGCCGACCGACACGGTCCGCGTCGCCCGACGGCAACGGTAACGCACTTACCCGTGGCTGTGTCACTCGCCGTATGGTCGAGAACGTCCTGTGGCCCGCCTACTTCGACGCGGAGCTGACCCGATCGGACGGGCGGCGGCTCCCGACGGACCAGGCGGTCCCGGAGCCGACGGTCGACGAGATCGCGCAGGCCGTCCAACAGGTCGGTTACGACGCGACGATCGAACGCGGCAAGGCCTACTCGCGGGAGTACGACCCCCGCGGACGGGTGTTGGCACAGGGGACGACGGACACGACGAAGAACGACCTCGTGCGTGCGGTCGGTGCCTACGTCGCGGTCGTCCGTGGTGAGTGACCGTGCGGCGTGTCGGCGAGGTCGTCCGGACGGCCCAGCGACTCGCGGTCGTCCGCGTTCCCACAGACACCGAGGAGCCTCCGTCGGTCGGGAGCCGCGTCGTCGACGAGACGTTGGACGACGTGGGACAGGTGGTCGACGTGTTCGGACCGGTCGAGCGACCGTACGTCGCCGTCACGCCGGACGACGGGGTCGCGTTGCCGCCGTTGGTCGGAGCCCCGTTGTACAGCCGGTGAGTCCGCGATCAGTACCGACTGTCTGCGATCCGACCGATGGCGACACCGGAGACGAGCAGTGCACCCGCGACGGCACCGAACAACGCCGCACGCCCCGCCTCCCCCGTCTCGACCGCTCGGAGCGCGAACGGCACTAGCCCACCGGCCGCACCGACGTGGAGCGCGACGACCAGCCGCGGGAGTGTCACCAGCGACTCGTCGCCGTCCTCGTCCGCGATCGCCCCGTCGAGTTCCGGATCGAGGTACTCCGAGAGGTCGTCGTCTGTCACGCCCGCCACTACTGCCGTGGTGACAAAAAACAGTCCCGACTCTCCGCTCGTGTGTCTCCGTTCACCGCAGCCGGAACGCCGTCCGGACCGCCGTTCCGACGAGGACGACCAAGGCGACAGCGTAGCCGAGCCGGGTGGAGACACGGAGAGGTAGACGCCCGCAACCCCGAGTCCGACGACCGTCGCAACACCCCACACGAGCCACTCTGCGACTCCCGTCAGCGGGAGCCAGTCGACATCGTCGGCTGCCGCGTCGTCGTCTCCGACGACACCACTCGCCGGTGGGCCGACAGTCCCCCCCGTCTCGTCGGTGACTGCCCGTAGCGTCGTCTCGCGAACTGTCTCCCAAGCGAACCCCGGTGTGACGAGTGTCGCGAACGAGTACGGGGCGATCACGATCGGCAAGAACCCCGGGAAGAACGCGTACCGCTCGACGAGGTAGCTCTCCGCCGGTGCGGACGGTCGGTAGTAGACCGTCACACGCTCGCCCGGAGTGAACTGTTCGACAGTCCTGACCGTCGCTCGTTCGGTGCCGGACGCCCACCCGGGAAACGGTCCGTGGCCGGTGTACTGTCGACCGTCGACTGTGTACGTGTAGGTGAGGTTCGTCCGGTACACCTCGTTGTTGATCCGTCGTGGCCTGTCGAGCCGCTCGATCTCGACACTCGGACCCCACGCGACCGACGTGCTGGCTTTCAACCTGTCGTACGTCACACCGTTGCACCGGTACGAGCCGATACTGGCCGGAGACTGGGCGATCGTACACACGTCGTCTACGAACGGGATCTGTGCACAGAACTCGAACGGCAGTCCCGTCGGGAGCGACGGGAGCCAGCCCGGGATGTTCTCGGCGCTCAGTTCCTCGGTGGCCGCGAGGTCACGAACGGCGTGTTCCCGAATCCGTCGACGGAACCGGTCCATCTCCTGAGTAGGCTTATGACCCTCCCACTGGGGAGTCTACGTATGAGCACCACACTCGATCTGTTCGCAACCGCCGGGTTCGATCGACTCTCGCTCCTCTACCGAGAGCTGTCGACACGGATCGACGAGACGAACGCGGAGGCAGTCTTCGTGGAGTCTTCGGAGAGTCCGTTCGATCTGGTGACGTGGGCTCGGGGGTTCCTCGCGTCTCCGGCGACGGCGACGGGGTTCGGTCTCTACACACTCGTGGGGTACTTCCTGTACGCGCTCGGCACACGGAGCATCCGTTCGCCACGGGAGTGTGCGGCTCGTCGGCTAGAGGCGGACGGATCGATTCCGGTCTACAGAGTCGGAGAGTCGTCGCCGAGTGTGGTCTCGGCTGGTGGCGTCGTCTCCACGCTCGTCGAGTGGGGTGCTGTCGTCGCGATCGTGTCGGTCTTCTCGGCGACAGGCGTAGCGACGACGGTCGCGGCCGCGTTCTTCGTCCCGATCGTGATCCGTTACACCGCACGGGTCACACGGGTGTTCGCGGCACTGCTAGCCGTTCTACTGGCCCCCACGGTCTCTCTCCTGCTGGTGATCGAGACGGGAGCGACGGCAGTCCTCGCCGTCAGTGTCCTCGCGTTTCTGGTGACCAGCTCCAGACAGACGGACGACAGAGCCGAGACGACGCTCGAACACACCGAGCGACTGAGCACGACCCACGACTACGACCGAGCCGTCCTCCTCGCGACACAGACGACCGTGTCGAGTTGGCGTGAGCGAGCGCCCGACTCGATCGCGTCTGTCTGGGTCAGACGTGCGTTCCGTACTGGGCACCAGTCTGGAGACGACTGAACACCCTCTCGACGTCGACTGCTCCGTCTCCGACGACTGCCGGTTCAGGAGCCAGCGCCGTCGACGATACTCTCCTGGGCACGCCGCAGCGCCGGCACGAGCACCCAGAACGTCAGCGGTCCGATGATCGCCATCCAGAACAACACGTCGCCGAGGAAGATCCCGACCGCGTCGAAGACGTTCGCGGGCTCCGGGGGTGCCGCGATCAGCTGCCGGGAACTCTCGAAGGAGGGAGTCCGGTACCACGAAGCGAACACCATCCACGCGAGGCTGGCCCCGGTGAAGATCCCCAGCCCCTTCATGAACTCGTCGGCCATATTCCGGTGGTCGGTCCCCGCTCGGCTTGAACGTTTCCGTTCGGTCGTTCTCTGGCGTCTCGGGCGGTCACCGGCGCTCCGCCCCGGTGTCCGTCTCACCGTCACCCGCGTCCACTTCGTCGTCGCCTGCACCCGATTCGCCCTCGCCCGTCTCGTCCGCGGCGGTCGTCTCGGTGTCGGCGTCGTCTTCCCCCATCCCTTCGGCTCGGAACCGCGACCCGACGACGTAGACGACCGCACCCAGCGCGATGGCTGCCAGCCCCAACACGGCGAAGACGGGCTGGAGACTCTCCCACACCTCCGGGGGGACCTGGAGCGAGACGAACGACAACACCGCGTTGACGACGAACCGGACGATCCCGCCGGTCATGACGGCCGCGTCCAGGAGGACGAACCCGCCGACCACCCCGACGACCGCCAGCAGCGTCGAGAAGACGGTGACGGTCTTGTACAGCGGCATCGGCACGACCACGTCCCGGCTCCCGCCTCCCCCCTGTGCGTCGCTCATACGCCTCCGTAGATGCGGGCGGTACAACTGTGCTTCGGAGTGGTGACCGTCCCGCGACGCGAGATGCGGTTACCGTCGGAGTGCCGACAACGCCTCGGCTGCCTCTCGTGCAGCGGCGAAGTGATCTGCGGCAGTCCGGGGGTCTGCCGCCTCCGTGCCACGGGTCGCGTGCGTCGCGACTGCCTCGGTCAGTGCCGCGCGTGCGGCCGCCAGGTCACCCGTCCCCGCCGGCTCGTGCCGCTCGCCGGAACCACCGCCTCCCCGCGGCGTCTGTCTCGGCTGGGTCGACCGTGTTCCCTGCCCCGACTGTGTCGCTTCCGTCGACTCGACGGGTCGTCGTGCCGCCTCCGAGGCTCGCGACTGTGGTGTCTCCGGAGCCTGCGACTGTCGCGTGCCGCCAGGCTGTCCGTCGCCGACCGGCTGTCGTCGCTCGCCCGCCTCGGCCGCCGACTGTCGTCGCTCGCCCGCTTCGGCCGCCGACTGTCGTCGTTCACCCACGCCGGCCGCCGAAGCCTGTCGCTGGTCGGCGGACGCGCCGGCACCCTGCGGGGTCTCGGACGCCTCGACACTCTGAGCGTGTTCCGTCCCCGCACTCTCGGCTCGTGTCGTTCCCGCCTCGGCCGTCTCGCCGTCCCCTGTGGCCCCGCTGGCCTCGTTCGCCTCCGCGTTCGCGGAACAGGTCGGACAGAACTCCTGTCCGTTCTGGCGGAAGATCGGGTCGCCACAGGTGTCACAGTGGCTGTTCGTCATCGTCGCGCCCTTCAACAGGAGGTCGCTCATCCGCCGGGTGGACGCCCGGCTGTCGTCTTCGTCCCCGTACTTCTCCTCCAGTTTGCGTCGCTCCGCCTCGCGGTCGAAGCCGCCGTCGGCGTCGCTCATGTCCGGAGGGTGGGCGTCGGGAGCGAAAAAGCCCGCGTTCGGCACGGTCGGTGACGGCCACGCAGTCGTCGACCCGACGGTCTCACACCACGTCGCCGCGGACGGTCGCCGTCTCCTGACTCCGGCGACGGGCCCGGACGGCGTCGGCGACGGCGTCGGCGGTCGACTCCCCGACCTCCAACATCTCGAAGGCACCGGTCAGCGTCGGGAACGGCAGTTCTCCGTCCCGGAGCTTCGCGAGTGTCTCCTCGGCCCGGGTGCCGTCGGCCCACAACTGGACGCCCCGTGGGTCGAGCACCTGGTCGTACTGCTCGCGGTCCAACGCCGCTCGGAGCCGCCGGGTGACGTTGTCGTCGAACGGCGCGTTACACACCTCCAGGTGGACCGGTTCGTCCTCCGGCAGGAGGTGGGCGGCGAGACACCGCTCGGGCGCGGCGTGGCCCGCGTCGTTCGCACGGATGTGCTCCGGGTACTCGCGTGCCCACCCGGCGGCGACTGACTGCCCGACTCCGTCGACACCGTGTGACCGGCGGAACTCCTCGGCGGCGTCCGCGTCCCCACGGAGGTGGAGATCCTTCGTCACGTACACGTCCAACCGCTCGATCGGGTCGAGGCCGAGCGCCACGTCGCCGTACACCCACACCTCCCGCACGGGGACGGGCATCGGCTCCGACTCGACGGCGTCGAGCAGCCCCTCCACACAGTCCAAGGCAGCGGCGCGGTCCATCACCCCCGACTCGGGGACGGGACCGCCTGAGGGTTTCGCTCGTCGACCCACCGGCTCGCGCGACGACCGCGACACCGTCGACCCAGTGTCTGACGTAACTTCTTAACTCGGGGTGCCCGTGGGTGGAGTATGGGGATCATGAGCAAGATTCTCGGCGGCGACGACGGGCGGGCCGCCGGCGACTACGTGGAACTCGACGCCGAGGAGTTCGAGACGCAACGGGGGACGGCCGCGATGCAGGTCCACATCGCGGACCTGAGCGACCAGACCGACGTGATCGACATCAAAGACTCGATCTACGACGGCAACTTCGTCATCGCCGACATCACTCGTCACTCCACCTCCGACGGGCGGACGGAACACCTGATCGACGAACTCCGCCAGGTGACCAAGGAGGTCGACGGCGACATCGTCCGGAAGGGGGACGACCAACTGATCATCGCGCCGACCGGAGTCAGTATCTCTCGAACGAAGCTGAACAACCAGTGAGCCGCTCTCGGACGACAGGCGACGACTAGTGTGTCCGTCGAGCAGGCACGACAGACGACTCACTCGATCTCGCCGCGGCCGGAGGTCCGCGACCTGATCCGGTCGCGGAGACCGTCGGCGTCGTCGACCGGGACGGTCACCCGGAACGCGACGCGTTCGTCGTACGACGCCTCGAACTCCGCGCCCGCGCTCTCCAACAGCCCGCGGACGGTGCCGGAGTCGTCGTACGAGACGGTGACGGCGAACCGCTCGTGGGGCCGGCGTCGTGTCACGCCCGCGGCGTCGACGGCCTCTTTCACCGCCCGTCCGTAGGCGCGTGCCAGCCCACCGACGCCGAGGTTCGTCCCGCCGTAGTACCGAGTGACGACACACACCAGGTTCCGGAGTTCGCGTTGCTGGAGAACGTTCAGCGCCGGCTTCCCCGCGGAGCCGGACGGCTCCCCGTCGTCGCTGCTGTACTCTCGGAGCATCCCGTCGCCGGTCGGTGTCCGTCCGGTGTCGGTGCCCGCGGCGTCCGAGACACCGTCTGTACCGGCGTCGGCCGCGGGCACCCGGTAGGCGGGGACGTTGTGTGTGGCGTCGTCGTACTCCGTCCGGACGCGCGCGACGAACGACTCCGCCGACGCCGTGTCCTCGGCGGGTGCGACGTGCCCCAGAAACTCCGAGCCGCGTACCTCGAAGCTCGCGGTCGCCCGCTCGGCGACAGTTCGGTACGGTTCCACACCTCCTCGTCTGCTCGCCCGGTCGAAGTCGGTTCCGGTCGCGGTGACCGTCGCTCGCGGCGGTCGGTACTCCTCTGTCGTGGCCGGCCTCGCCGCCGGCGGGCTCAGAACTCGACCCGCCGGACGTACGGCAGTTCGCGGATGTCGACGAGCAGCTCGCCCGGTAGTTCGCGGTCGGTGATCAGGTACAACTCCGGCTCGTCGGCGAACTCCGGATCGTCCGACAACACCTGTCGCAGGGGAACGTCGTGTTCCGCGACCATCCCGGTGATCTCGGCGACGATGCCGGCTCCCTCCGGCTCGCCGACCTCGACGGTGACGACCGTGAGCCCCAACACCGGCGCGAGATCCATCAGGCTCGGGACGGCGGTGATGTTCCGGAAGATCCGTCGGAGTTCGTCGTCCGCGAGCACGGCGTCGGTGGTGGCGTCGACCACCCGCCGGTCGACGCCCGTCTCGCGGGCGATCCCGGTGTCGGGGATCTCGATCCCGCCGGAGACGACCCGGCCGTCGGCGTTGACGGAGAACCCACGCTCCAACAGGAGCCGGACGACCGCCTGCTGGCCGGGCGAGCCGGCGAACTTCTCCATGATCCGCCCGAACTCCGTGTCGGCAGAGTCGTCGCCCGCGTCGCCGTTCCGGTCGCCCGTGGTGGCCTCTCCACCACCCGTGTCGACCGTGCCAGCGTCACTGTCGGCTGTGTCGTCGGCTGTCATTCGGTGGCGACCGTAGAGCCGGAGCGACTAAAGCGTGGGCGCTTCTGGTGCCGGGTTCCGGGAGTATTTCAGTCGCCCGTCCGAACCAGGCGGCGATGGAGGGATCGGCGTCGTTCACGCGCACCGGCAGTCTCGGGGTCGAAGAGGAGTTCTACGTCGTCGACGACGCCGGCCGGCCGGTCTCCGGCATCGACGACCTCGTCTACGGCGACCGCGAACCGCCGGCGCGACTGGACGACCGGCTCGCACACGAACTGTTCGCCTGTACGATCGAGACACAGACACCGACGATCGAGACTCCCACACCAGACCGGATCGGCGAGGAGATCCGCGCCAGTCGGGCGGCGCTCGTCGACCACGCCGCCGCCGACGGCTACCAGATCGCGGGCGCTGGACTCCACCCCGCCGCACGGTGGCGGGAGTTAGACCACGCAGAGAAACCCCGGTACAGGTCACAACTCGACCGGATCCAGTACCCACAACACCGGAACACCACCGCCGGCGTCCACGTCCACGTCGGGGTCGACGACGCGGACAAGGCGGTGTGGGTCGCCAACCACGCCCGGTGGTTCCTCGGCCCACTCCTGGCGGTCTGTGTCAACTCCCCGTTCTGGAACGGCTACGACACCGGGCTCGCGTCGGCCCGCGCGACGATCTTCGAGGGGCTCCCGAACACGGGCGTCCCCACCCGGTTCGCGGACTTCGCGGACTTCCGGCGGTTCGAACGCCGGATGTTGGAGACCGACCGCGTGCGCGACCGCGGGGAACTGTGGTTCGACGTGCGCCCACACCGGGAACACGGCACCGTCGAGGTGCGCGTTCCGGACGGCCAGTCCGACCCGGACGTGGTCGCGGCCGTCGCCGAGTACGTCCACGCGCTGGTGGTCGACCTGGCCGAACGGTACGCCGACGAGACGAACCCTTCGCCGCCGCCCACTGGCGTGTCGGTCGCGAACGACGGCCGCGGGCTCCGGCGCGAGTTGCTCGACGCGAACAAGTGGTTCGCCACCCGCTACGGCCACGACGCCGACTTCCTCGACCGCGACGGCGAGACGGTCGTCTCGTTGCCCGACCACGTCGAACGCGAGACCGACCGGCTCGGGACGGACGCGCTCGTCCGGCTGTTGGAACGGGAGTCCGGCACGGCCCGCCAACGACGGCTCGCCGACGAGGAGGGGTTCGACGCGCTCTGTCGGTCGTTGGTGCTCCCGTCGGCGGAGTGACTTACCCGTCGTTACTCGAAGACAAACGTCCGCAGCAGCGAGTCACCGAGCACGAACAACGCTCCGCGACCGGCGCACAACGACACGTTACCAGCCGACCGAGTTGTCACACGCCACTCGACACTGCCGTCCGGACGCTGTGCTTGGAGAAACCCGGTGGTCGAATCTTCTCCAGTCTCGACTGCACCTGGGTGGACGACTACCTCGTCGGTCACCAACACCGACCCGCTGACACCGAACGGCGAGAGCTGTCCACACGACAACGACTCACTCTCTCCGGGGGCGTACGTGTACAGTCGCGGCGACGAGACATCGAGTCGTCGCGTCGGGACGAACACTCGATTGGGACCGACGGTCGCGCGACGAGTTCGCCCCGGTGGAGCGCCGTGAGACCACAGTCGCTCACCCGGGGCTGCGTCGACGGCCGTCACCCCACTCCCGGTGAGGTACACCTGCCCACCACGGACAGCCAGTTTGTCGAGCGACGGGTCGTCCAACGCGGTGGTCCACAGCACCTCACCGCTGTCGGGTGCGACGGCTTTCACTGTCTCGTCACTGATCGTGTAGAGCCGCCCGTCGGCCATCACGGGCCCCGTCGACGCCGGGGTGTTCCACTCGCGTTGCCCGTCTCGGAGGGCGTACAGACGACCGCCGCCGTCGCCGCTCGAAGCCTGGACGAACACTCGCCCGCCGTTGACGACCGGAACGGAGGCCCGCCGCCGCATTCCGAACTGGACGCGCCAGACCACTTCCCGTCGTTCCGGGTCGAACGCGACCAGCGTTCCCTCGTCACGGAGGTACAGTAACTCGGGACCAGCGACGATCGATCCGGTGATGTCGACCGTGTCGTCGCGCCACAACACATGCCCGTCTGTGGGGTCGATCGCGACCAGTTGGTTGTCCTCGTAGTCGATTTCGGCAACCGCGTACAGTGTTTCGTTGGCGAGTAGTAGCCCGAACTGTTTGAGCACACGTGAGTTACCACTGCCGACGGCTCCATCGATTGTTCGACGCCAGGCTCGCCTGATCGGTCCGGTGTACTGCCCTGACGCGCGAACGAACCGTGTCCCGTCGAACGGGCCGTACGGCGTCGGCCACCGACCACTCGTGTCTGTTACTTCGGAGACAGGTGTTCCCACGTCCAGTTCGTCAGTGCCGCCGAGTTGCTCACACGACCCCTCGTAACCGCCGGCACAGCCTGCCGTCACGGCTGCGAGTCCGGCGAGGAAGCTGCGTCTATTCACAGGACAAACAAATTAAAACGTCACAAAAGCCAGCTTCGGTCCAATCTCGAACCGACGTATATACACTTGACGACTGTAGTTGGATGTCACTCGAAGACGAACGCCTCTACGGTTGAGCTGTGTCGGAAGAACAACGCTTCACGGCCAGCGCACAACGAGAGAACCGTCGACTGTGGTTGTCTGGTTACCCGCCACTCGGTACCACCAGTGTGGCGCTGTGCTTGAACAAACACCGTGCTTGCCTCTGCCTCTGGATCGAAGCCACCGACAAAGATCAGTAACTCATCAGTTGTCACCACTGGACCGCTGACGAACGACGCGGGCCGTCGACACGATATCCGCTCGGCTGTCTCGCGGCGATACGTGTACAGCCGTGGTGGGGCGGCTGCCAATCGGCGTGTCGGAACGTACACTCGCTCCGGCGCAACAGCAGCACGCACCGTTCGCCCCGGCGGAACGTTTCGTGACCAGTTCGAGTCACCTGACTCCGTGTCGACAGCTGTCAGGCCGCTCCCAGTCAGGTACACTTGTCCCTCTCGAACTGACAACGTGTCGAAATCCGCAGAGCCGAGCGACTGCTGCCAGATCTCCTCACCTGTCTCGGGGTCAACCGCTCGCAGGGTCGCGTAGTGGAGGACGAACAGCCGTCCGTTCGCAACTACTGGTGCCGACGACGCGGGGACGGACCACAGTGGCGCACCTCCTCGGACGGCGACCAGCCGTTCCTCACTTCCCTGCACATGGACGAACAGCCGCTCACCGTCGGTGACCGGTGTCGAAAGCGTCCGCCCGGAACCGAACTCACAACGCCAAATAACCTCTCGTCTCTGCGGGTCGAACGCGACGAGGGTGCCACCGTCTCGAAGATACAACTGGTCCGGTCCAGCGACGACTGACTGTTCGGTGTTGACCGTGTCATCACACCACTGAACTGTTCCGTCTGTCGCGTCGAGGGCAACGACACACCCGTCGTCGTCGACGAGATACAGTGTCTCGTTGGCGAGCACGGGATCACAGTCGGTGTCGAAATCGACAGATGTCTGTCGCCAGCCACGTCGAACCGTCCCCGTGTACCGCCCATCCCTGACTGCCCGTGTCCCGTCGAACGGTCCGTAGGCCGCCGGCCACCGACCAGTTGCGTCTCTAACCCGTCCGACACTGCTTCCGACATTTGTGTCGTCTCTGCCACCGACTCGTTCACACGACATCGACTCAGAGAACCCACCACAGCCGGCTGTCGCTGCCGCGAGCGCTACGAGAAACTCTCTTCGGTTCACATGCTGAACGTGTCGTCGTCCGACATACACTGATTGACTCCAGTTGCAGACAGTGAGTCTTTTTCCCTCGTCTCTTGTCCAAAAAGACTATTTTGTATAGCGTGCCTCAACTGTAGTCTAAGTTTGTTTCTCCTGTGTGAGACTCAGTCTCTACCACGTATCTGATCGAAACCCGCAACTGCTAGAGTGAAAAGAGTATTCACGGAACTAACACTAGTCGGACTAAACGAGCAGTGTGTGGTTCAGCTGTCTGTCGCCTGCCGGTCGTGCGGATCGTCGGCGTCTGCGTCGACGGCCGGATCGAACCGTTCGTACCACGCCAACACCTCCTCCATCCGGTGGATCGCCCGCTCCGGCTCCCCGATGTTGTGGTGTTCGTCCTCGTAGACGACGAGCCGTGCGGGGACACCCTGTTTCCGAGCGGCCACGTACAACTGCTCGGACTGGCTCGGCGGACACCGCCAGTCGCGGCCGCCGGCGGCGATCAGCATCGGCGTGTCGATCTCGCCGGCGTCCGTGATCGCGGAGGCGTCGTCGAACGCCGCCGGCTCCTCCCACGGGAGGCCGTACTCGTTCTCCGACCAGATGTGGCTGTCGTCGGTGCCGAACGCCGACCGCAGGTCGTAGATCCCGTGTTCGGGTGCCGCGGCGGTCAACAGATCCGTCTGTGTGACGAGGTACCCCTGTGCGATCCCGCCGTACGAGAAGCCGTAGCCGAACACGCGGTCGGAGTCGATCCACCCCCTCTCGGCGAGCGACGCGACGCCGTTCACGATGTCCGTCACCTCGTGGGTGCCCCACTGACCGCGCAGCGCCTCCGCGAACTCGCGACCGTACGAGGAGCCGCCCCGGTAGTTCGGCCGGAAGACGACGTACCCCCGCGAGGTGAGCACCGCGTGTTGGTGAGAGAACGTCGGCTCGTCGTAGCTGATCGGGCCGCCGTGGATCGCCACCACCACCGGGTGGTCCCCTTCGGCGAGGTCGACCGACGGGTCGCTGTACACCAGCCCCTCGATCTCGACCCCGTCCGACTCCCAGGACACCCACTCGACCTCCGGCATCGGGTAGTCCGCGACGAACGACTCGTTGACGGCGGTGAGCCGGACGAGCGAGTCGGGCTCGGTCGTCGCGTCGAGGTCGGCCGCGTCAAGCGCGAACAGATCCTCGCCGTCTGTCGGAGCCGACAGTCCGAGCACGAGCCGGTCGCCGCCGGCGTCGAGCGTCGAGACGGCGCGGTCGTCACCCTGTGCCTCGAAGATCCGTTCGACCGTCCCGTCGAGCCCGACCCGGACGAGCCGGGTCTGGCCCTCGTCGCCGATCCGCCCGACGAGCGTCGACTCGTCGAGCCAGTGGAACCGCCCGCCCGCCGTCCGGTCGAGTCCCGCCGTCAGCGACCGCTGGCCGTCCGCCCCGGTGACGTACACCTCGGTCGGTACACACCAGTTCTCGGGGTCGGTCCCGCCGAACGCGATTCGTTCCCCGTCGGGCCCCCACTCCGGCGCGCTGGCGGTGAGGTCCCCGTCCGTCTCCCGGCGGAGTCCCGACCCGTCCGGCCGGATCGTGTACACGTCCCGGACCATCGTGTCGTCCGGCTCGTCCGTCCGACAGGAGAGGAACGCGATCCGGCCACCCGACCCCCAACTGGGCTGGAGCCCGGAGAGTTCGCCGAACGCGCCGTCGGCACCGAACGCGTCGTCGAGTCGTTCGGCGTCGCCGTCGTCGACGGAGACGACGTGGAGGTAGGTGTCGACCGTGTCGAGGTAGCCCGCGCCGTCGAGTTTGTGCTGGAGTCGCTCCGTCTCGACTGGACCGCCGTCCTCGCGGCTGTCGAGGTAGGCTCGTTCCTCGTCGGTCGGGTCGCGGGCGGCGACGACGAGCCGGTTGCCGTCGGGCCCCCAGTCGAACTCGCGGGCACCCTCGTCGAGAGTCGTCACCTGCCGTGCGTCACCACCCAACGCGAGGTCGAACAGCCACACCTGCCGTGTGGGATCGTCGCCACTGGGCGGCGTGTCGTCGTCCGCGTCCGTGTCTCCGTCTTCGGCTGCGTCCGTCTCTGGCTCGTCCCGGCCGACACGGCGTTCGGTGTCGACCTCCCGAGTCGCCAGAAAGGCGAGTCGATCGCCGTCGGGGCCCCACGCGGGGCTGCTCGCGCCGCCGACGCGCGTCAGTCGGTGTGGGTCACGCGAGCCGTCCGTGGGCGCGACGAACAACGAGGCGACGTTCTCTTCGTCCTCGGGGGCTGCCTCGCGTGTGACGAACGCCACGCGATCGCCGTCTGGGGAGAGGGCGACGGAGCCGATCTGTGTGAGGTCGTACTGCGTCTCCAAGGGGACCGGTGTCTCGGCCATCGCTCGCTCGTCGCTTGGCACCAACAAAAAAGCGCGTGTGTCGGCGGTCGGGGCCGTCGCTTTTCGACGACCAGCGCCGAGAGGCCGGGGACGGTGAGCGTGGGCGTGTGGGTGTGGAGAGAGTGAGTCCGCCCCCGTGTCCGCCCGTCGGAATAGGGTCGACTAATAGCTTGTGGTGGGTGAGGCCCCCGGTCTCCCGTGATCGAGACACGGGTGTCTGTGGTGGAGTGCGATCGCCCGAACCGGTCCGAGCCACGGGCAACGAGCCATCGTCGCCGGGGTGGGTGACCGGCCGACGGTCGGGGCCGGCTCACTCGGTGTCGTCGTCCGACCCCGTGTCTACTGTCGACCGCGTCCCGTCTCCGTCCGGCCCGGCGGTCGTCGTGCGACCGCGGTAACGCCGGACGGCGAGTAGTCCGCCTCCGAGAGGGACGCCGATCACGATCAGGTACGGGAGGGCGTACGCCCCGAACACGACGCTCGCGCGGAGGAAGACGACGGCACCGTCGATCGACTCGACGAAGGCGGCCGCTACGCCCGTGTCGTACCACTGGGAGCCGTCACCCAGTGTGTCGGGCCGCGGCTCCCGAATCTCGACGGTGACCGTGGTGAACGCCACCTGTCGCTCCAACTGTTGGAGCTGCGCCTCCGTCCGTTCGATCTCCGTCTGCACCCGTGCGAGCTCCTGTTGGACTGCCAGTACGTCCTCGGTGGTGTTCGCCCGCTGGTACAACGCCCGTAGTTGCTCCCGTTCGGAGCGGAGATTCTCCAGCCTGGCCTCCGAGTCGACGACCTGCTCGGTCACGTCCCGAGTGGACTGCTCGCTGGCCTGCACGGTCCCGGTCTCGCCGACGAACGCCAGCGCCTCGGAGTAGTTCTCTGCCGGGATCCGGAGTGTCACCCGTCCCACGGTCCAGGTGTCGTTCCCCTCGCCGTCGATCCGACGGGTGGAGTCACCGACGAACCCGCCGGTCGAGCGGGCGTAGTCGGTCAGCCGTTCGTTCGCCCTGTCGAAGCTGTCGACCTCGACAGTCACCCGAGCGGTGCGGATCAGTTCGCGGCGTTGTCTCACCCGGTCTGCGGTGTCGTCGGTCGCGTCGCCGTCCGCCTCGGCACCGGTCGCGGCCGGCACCGCCGCGTCGCCGCCGCCAGCCGACTCCTCGCCGGTCTGTGAGAGGTTCCCGCCGGCCGAACAGCCGGCCGTCACGACCAGTAACACGAGGACCACGCTCGTCACACGTCGCATACTCGGGGCTACTCCACCCGACGACTTCAGCGTTCCCGAGGGTCAAGTGGTCGTTGTACCGACAGTCCCCTCGGGGTCGGCCCGAACGGGCGGTCCGGGAGGTTCTTCAGTGGTGCCGACACACTCCCTCGCGTGTCCGATCCGCTCACGACCGGCTGTGGGGCGCTCGACGCGGTACTCGGCGGCGGGATCGAGCGCGGGGTCGTCACCCAACTGTACGGCCCCCCCGCCTCCGGCAAGACGAACGTCGCCCTGACGGTCGCCGCGGAGGCCGCCGTCGCGGGTGAGCGTGTCCTCTACGTCGACACGGAGGATCTCTCACTGACCCGGTTTCGCGACATCGCGGCGGCCCGTGCCGACAGGGCGGCCGCCGCGGAGCTGACCGAGCGGCTGATCGTCTCGGAGGCGACGAGCTTCGACGAGCAGTCGGAGGCGGTGCGCGACACCGAGGAGTTCGCCGAACGAGTCGGGCTGATCGTGCTCGACTCCGCGACCGGCTTCTACCGGCTCGAACGCACCGGCGAGGACCGCGAGGGAGAGACCCTGCGGGCGGTCGCCCGCCAGGTCACACACCTGTTGGCGTTGGCGAAACGGCACGACCTCGCGGTGGTCGTCACCAACCAGGTGTTCACCGACCCCGACGCCGACCGGACCCGGCCGTTGGGCGGGAACACGTTGGAACACTGGACGGGCGTGGTCGTCGGACTCGAACGGTTCCGTGGGGGCAACCGCCGGGCGACGGTGGAGAAACACCGGTCGGAGCCGGCCGGGGAGCGTGCTCGGTTCCAGATCACCGACGCCGGGATCGAAGACGCCGACCCACAACAGTGACCGACCCGCGACGGTCGTCGTCCGTCACCAACCGGACCAGGCGCTGGTGATCTGGTCGCGACCGAACAGTCGCTTGACGTCCTTCGCGAAGACGCTCTGCCCGTCGATGTCCGCCTTGTCGAACGAGTACCCGTCCGTGTCGTCGCGGACGTGAATCCCGACGACCTCGATCTCCTCCTCGCCGAACCGCTCCGTCGCGCCGACCGCGAACTCCTTGTCGCCGGGGACGTAGATCTTCTCGCTGCGGTTCTCCCGGTGGCGGCCGTCGTTCGGGTGGATCGTCACGGCGACGCCGACGTTGTCGACAGCCCGCGTCCACACCGTCACGGCGGCCTCGGCAGTCGCCGACTCCTCGCGCCCCTTCTCGACTTCCACGTCGGTCACCCGCACCTGTTGGATCGCCGCGCTGGTCTCGGCGACGAACTCGTCGCCGACCGCGAACTCGTGGTCCGGCGCGACCTCCGTCGTCGTCGGCCACGACTCCCCGTCCTGCGAGACGATCACGTTCACCGTCTCCGTCTCCGGCTCCGTCAGCTCCGTCTTGTGGGTGTGGTCACACGCCGTACACCGCACCGTCGCGTGACCGCCGGGGTTCAGCAGTTCGTGGACCGTCTCCGTCCCGCAGGCCGGACAGTCGACCGGCACGCGGCTCGTCTCGCTCATGTCTCGGGTTCTGCGACCGAGGGGTAAAAGACCGGCGAGCCGGCCGTCGCGCCCTCCGGGGCTCCACCACGACCCCCAGCCACACCGCCGCACACTTCGAGAGTGGGCTGACGGCTCGCCCGGTCACGTCTCTCGGCGACCGTCACGACGACCGAGTGGCTGTGACGACAGCCGGGCAGAGGGCCTCCGGAGTGTCACGACACCTCACCGAGCCCGACCACACGGACGGTCGTCTCCCCGCGGTCGGTCTCGAGTGTCGCCTCCTCGCAAAGCGACGACGCCACGAGCGACCGCCACGACTCCGGACTGGCCCCCGGGTACGGCGGTACGTCCGACAGGAGCGTCCGTGGGTGGACGTGGATCGGTGCCGGCCCCTCGTAGTTCGCGTCCACGTCGGCCACGTGGAGCCGGGCACGCATCCGACCGCTGAACGGGGGGGTGATCCGCAACACCATCTCCCGCCGGTTCCGGTCCCGCGCCTCGCAGGCCGCGACCACGTCCGAGACGGTCACGACCACCGTGTCCACGACCGCCGGGTCGCCAGACTGCCGGTCGTCTGTCACGACTCACTGTCGAGTTTCGAGCGACAAAGCGTTGCCGTCCCGCACCGACCGGGAGCCGGCGCGGTCAACGGTCGCCGTCCGCCCCCGTGTACACCGGTTCGAGCGACTCCTCCGAGAGCGCCCCACCGCAGTCGGGGCAGGCTGCCCGGAACGACCCGGCGCTCACGCGAGAGCCACACTTGAGGCAGACGAACGGCGGCTGTGACATCGTCCCCACTCGCCTCCGAACTGTGATAAACTTTGTCACGCCCCGACTCGCGGTCGGAACGACAGATTCTCTACGCGACCGCCGCCACCTGGTCTCGTGACCGCGATCAAGGACTCCGTCCACGACTACGTCACTCTCTGCCCCGTCGCCACGGCTCTCCTCGACACCGACGCCGTCCAACGGCTCCGTCACATCAAGCAGCTGTCGACCGTCCGGCTCGTCTACCCCTCGGCGTCACACACCCGGTTCGAACACTCGCTGGGCGTGTACCACCTCGCTTCGCGGGCGTTGTCGTTCCTCGGGATCGAGGGTGACCGCGCTCGGCACGTCCGGGCCGCGGCGTTGCTCCACGACGTCGGCCACGGTCCGTACGGCCACCAGACGGAGGAGGTGATCCGGCGTCGCACCGGCCGCGACCACGACGAACTCGGTGATCTACTCGAAGCGACGGAGCTCGCCACGGTGTTGCGCGACTACGACCTCTCGCCGACCCGCGTCGCCCGGCTGGTTCGCGGCGAGGGTGAACTCGGCCAGCTCGTCTCCGGGGAACTGGACGTCGACCGGATGGACTACCTCGTCCGCGACGCCCACCACACCGGCGTCCCGTACGGGAGTATCGACCACGAACGACTCGTCCGGGAGTTGGAGTACGCCGACGGGGAGTTGGTGCTCGCGGAGGGGAACGTCGCCACCGCGGAGTCGTTGTTGCTCGCCCGGGCGCTGATGGACTCGACCGTCTACCGCCACCACGTCTCCCGGATCGCCGGCGGGATGTTGGAGCGCGCCTCCGAGCGACTGCTCGAACGCACCGACCGCGACGTCGAGTCGTTCCGACGGATGGCCGACCACGACCTGCTCGTCGCGCTCCGAGAGGACGTGCCGGAACTGGGTCGCCGGATCGAGTACCGCGACCTGTTCAAACGCGCCGTGTGGGCCGGGTTAGACGAGGTGCCCGCCGCGGTCGTCGAGATGGACCACGCCGACGAACGCGCCGCCGAGGCGGACATCGCCGAGCGAGCCGGCGTCGACGAACACGCGGTCGTCGTCGACGTGCCGCCCCGTCCGCGGTTCAAGGAGGCCGGGAGCCGGGTCGTTGTCGACGGCGTCGTCCAACGGCTAGAGGACGCCTCGAACCTGGTGTCGGGGCTGCGCGCGGCCCGCCGTGGCGGCTGGCGGATGGGTGTGTACGCGCCCGAGGCAGAGCTACCGGAGGTCGCCGCCGCGACTGTCGAAGTGCTCGGACTGCCCGAAGGTGTCGTCGCCTGACCAACACAGTTTAGTTCCGATTCCGTGATACCTGTCCGTGAGCCCTCCACACGACTCACCCGGTCTCGCCGCACGGTACACGCCCGACGGCCGCCGCCGTCGCCGGTTGGCGGCCGCTGCTGCCAGCGCCGGTGCGGTGTTGGCGTGGTACGGTGCCAACGCGGTGATCTCCGGGGTCAAATCTGGACTGGTGTACAACTTGGTGATCCTGGTGTTGTTGGTGGCGACGTTCACCCTGCCGGCGTACGCTGCCGCCGCGGTGTTGTCGGACGACGCCGGCACCCCACGGTGGGACGAGCCAGCGACTCCAGTCGAGACGTTGAAACGCCGTTACGCCGCCGGTGAGATCGACGAGACGGAGTTCCAACGTCGCCTCGACACGCTCGTCACACGCGAGACGGACGCGTCTCGCGGTGAGAACGCGGGGCAGCGAGCGCGCGAGTCGACGGAACGGTACGCCCGCGAGACCGAGAGGTGATCAGGAGCCGCGGATCGCGTCGCGGAACGCCGCCAGCGAGTCCACGTCGTAGGTCGGCTCGTCGTCGAACGTCGCGTCCGCCGCGAACGACCGCCGGACGAACGCGCTGTCGATGCCGGCGTTGTGGGCGGCGGCCACGTCGCTGGGCCGGTCGCCGACGTACACCGCGTCGTCTGCGCCGAGTTCCTCCACCGCCTGCTCGAGGTACACCGGGTTCGGCTTGCGTTTGTCGTGTTCGGACAGGTCGGGGGCGAGCCCGTGCAGCGTCTCGAACCGGTCGACCAGGTCGAACGCGCCGAGCACGGTCTCGACGGCGCGTTGGAGGTTGTTCGAGACGACGGCAGTCGGCACCGGCAGTTCGGTCGCGGCGGCGGCGTGTTCGTAGGTGGTCTTCTCGTCGCGGGCGACCGCGGTCGCCTGTTTGTCGGTCACGAGTTCGTCCCGGCGACTCCACAGTGCCGGGAAGTCGACGCCGTGTTCGGCCTCGAAGTGCTCCGTCGCCGCCTCCGGGTCCGCGTTCAACGTCCGAACGGCGTGGAACTCGTAGTCGGTCGGGTCGTCGACCCCAACCGCCGCCAACGCCTCCGTCGCCGCCTCGTCGAACACCCACGAGGGTGTCCGCTCGACCAACACACCGTCCATGTCGAACACGACCGCGTCGTACTCCATCGGAACGTCGTTGTCGCCGGGTGTGTATCAGCGCTCCGACCGCGGCCAACCCGGCGACTCTGCGTAGTTAGCCACACTGATTAACAGGGGTCGGTGGGTACCACTGGCACAGTAGCCGCGACCCGGCTGCCGCCGCGACGGGCCGACCACCCGACGAGACACACGATGCCGAGCAACCCAACGGGACGACGGACGGAGAACGAACAGTCGACAGCGGCGAGGATCGGACTCGCCTCCAGCCCCGGCGACCCGGTCGTCAGTGGTGTCGACGACCGGTTCCGCTCCCGGTTCGGCGACATCGACGGGGACCGTCGACTGGCGGACGTGCTCGCGCAGGTGGTCCGTTCGCCGTCGCCGGAGACGCTCGTGGGGCGACTCGTAGCCGGCGACGAGGACTGTTACGCCGCCAGCGTCGACCGCCCGTCCGACGAAGAACCGCCGACACCGGACCTCCTCCTGCGGGCGACTGGCGACGACGACCGGCACGACCGCGTTCTCCTGTTCGACCTGTCGGCCGCCGACGACTCGTCGAGCCGCCACACCGACGACACGCGGCGTCGGGAGACCGACGGCAGCGACGACGGACGCACCCCGGGTGTCGACGACGAACTCGTCGCGAGCGTCGTGAGCCACGACCTCCGGAACCCGTTGGACGTGGCGAAGGCGCACCTCCGGGTGGCACGAGAGACGGGACAGACGGACCACCTCTCGACGGTCGCGGACGCTCACGATCGGATGGAACGGATCATCGACGACGTGTTGACACTCTCGCAGGTCGACGAGCCGGACTGCCGGTCCGTCTCGGTGGCGAGGGTCGCCCGAACGGCCTGGGACACGGTCGCGACCGGCGACGCGGCGTTGATCGTCGACGACCCGCCGACGGCCCGGGCCGATCCGAACACGTTGGAGCGGTTGTTCGAGAACCTGTTCCGGAACGCGGTGGAACACGCCGGCTCGGCCCCGACGGTGTGGGTGGGAGCCGTCGACGACGGGTTCTCCGTCGCCGACGACGGACCGGGCGTCCCCCCGGCGGAGCGGGACCGAGTGTTCCAGTCGGGCTACACCGGCGACGGAACGGGGACGGGACTGGGGTTGGCCATCGTCGGACAGATCGCCGCCGCACACGGGTGGGACGTTCGGGTCGACGAGACGGACGACGGCGGGGCACGGTTCGAGGTCGTCGGACTCACCCCACCGACAGAGAGATAACGACCCGGCGGCAACGACGACCGATGGAGGGGCTCTCCGAGTGTCCCGTCGGGGTGTTGGACGTGACCCACGACGGACGGATCACTGCCGTCAACCGAACGACGACGGAGCTACTCGACACCGACCGAGAGACGCTCGTCGACAGCGATCTCTCGGAGACGTTCCCGCACTCTGTCGAGCGAACGCTCCCGCGGACGTTCACAGAGTCGGTGTCGAGCGCGTCGTTCGAGGAGTACTACCCGGGGCCGGAACGGTGGTTCGCGGTGACGGTCGCGCCGGCAGACGACCACGTCCGGGTGTACGTCGACGACGTGACCGACAGACGCGAGCGCGACCAGGAGACCGACCGACTCCGGGCGGAACTCGACCGGATGGCCGTGTTGTCGGAGCTGGTGTCGGAGATCCTCGTCGAGTTGGTGGGCGCGACGACCCGGGAGGGGATCGCCGAGACGGTGGTCACCCGGCTGGGGGAGACGGACCGCTACGCGTTCGCCTGGTTCGGCGAGCGAGCGGTGGGCGGCGACGACGTGGTGATCCGGGCGTCCGCCGGTGCGACGGACGGCGCGATGGAGCGAGTCCGCGAGAGCCTCGACGGCGACGCCACCGGACCGGAGGAACGGGCGATGGAGACGGGGGCAGTGCGGCTCGTCCAACCGGTGGCGGACGACCCGGCCGTTCCGGAGCCGGTGCGCCAGACGGCGTTCGCCAACGGCATCCAGTCGACGTTGTCGATCCCGTTGGTGTACGGTGACACCGTCTACGGGGTCGTCGGCGTGTACGCCACGGAGGCAGACGCCTTCTCCGGCCGCGAACGGGCCAGTTTCGAGACGCTCGGGCGGGTCGCGGGGTTCGCGATCAACGCCGCCCGCCACCGGAACCTGTTGTTGTCGGACACGGTGACGGAACTGACACTGGAGTACCCTGCCGACGGTGGGCCACTCCCGGCCACATCGGCGGCGTGTGAGGCGGCGTTGTCGCTCGACGGGCTCGTCTCTCAGGAGGAGAGCCGGTTGTTGTGTTACGTCGGCGTCGTCGGTGCCGCGCCGTCGACGGTGGCGACGACGCTGGCAGACGAGCCGGGCGTCGAGCGCACTCGCGTGATCGACGAGGGGGAGACGGAGGGCTCCGTCGAGGTCGAGTTGGTCGGGGACTCGCCCCTCGTCGCCGCCTCCGCGTTGGGTGGGACGGTCGCGTCGGCGTCGTACGAAGCGGGTCGCGGGGAGATGGCGGTCGAACTCTCCCCGAGCGAGGACGTCCGCCGGATCTCCGAGACGATCAAGCGGGAGTTCTCCGCCCGGTTGGCGGCGAAACGCGAGCGGGAACGCTCCGTGACGACCGAGCGGGACGTGCGCGACGCGTTGGGCGACCGCCTCACCGAGAAACAGCTAGAGGCGCTGCGGACGGCGTTCTTCGCTGACTACTTCGAGTCACCCCGCGGGAGCACCGCCGAGGAGGTGGCCCAGTCGTTGGACATCACCGCACCGACGTTGTTGTACCACCTCCGTGCCGGACAACGGAAGCTGTTGTCGTCGTTCTTCGAGGAACACACCCGCGAGTGACGGCGGTGGTCGTCGTCCCGCGGCGTGGCCGGCTCAGACCCCCTCTCGTCCGATCTCGCCGAACGTGTCGACGATCTCCGGATCAGCGAGCAGCCGTCTGACCCGTCGTTCCAACCGTTCGACCCGCGCGACCTGTTCCCCGTAGCCGTCGTGGCCTTCACGGGCCTCCGCGGAGAGTTCTGCCGCCAACACCGCTCGCTTCGACTCGGCGCTGAAGTACTCCCCCAACAGGTCGTACGCGAGCACCTCGCGGTGGTGGTCGATCGTCGCTACCAACCCCTCTCGTTCGACCGGCTTGCGGAGGTAGTCGTCGAACGGGAGATCCAACACGTCGAACCCGGGGTCGATGGCCGTCAACATCACCACGCGGCCGGCGAACGACCGGTCACGGAGCCGCCGGAGCACCTCGTCGCCGGACATCTCCGGCATCCGACGATCCAGCAGGACGATGTCGATCGTCTCGGTCTCGACCGTCTCCAGCGCCTCTGGTCCGCTGTACGCCGTCTCCGCGTCACACACGTCCCGGAGGCGGAGCGCGTACGCGTCTGCGACCTCCTTCTCGTCGTCTACGATCAGGACACGAACGTCGGACACGTCGTCTGTGTCTGTCTCCGTCACTGCTGGCTCACACCTGCACCGACTCACCCCCGGAGTATAGTTTTGGCTCACGACGGCTCTCCGTCGCCCGACCCCGCCGGCAGTCTCGGTAGCTAGACCGATGCGTCCGGGGGTGGCTGTGTGGTTAGCCACACAACCGAACCGTGTCGAGCCCCTACGTGTCGTCGTGTCGACCAACGTGTCTATACAGACGTCCACCGGGGTCACCCCGACCACGGCCGACGACCGAACGGCGACGACACACGCACACGTCATCGCCGCCGACCGGACGTGTCGGTGGTGTGACGGCCAACTCCACGCCGACGCAGACGACGGCCAGCCGGTCGTCGTCTGTACCGACTGTGGCCGCGACTTCGTCTGACCGACGACGGCCGTCGCCTGGCGAACTCCCGGGGGTGTTACCACAGCCCGTTGCGAGTAAGATACGATCGCTCGCTCGTTTGAGGTTCCGTCCCGAACGGAGAGACGTGGCGTGGGAGAGACTGACACGGCAACTGCGTGGTGACGGCACCGACGGTGCCGATGGCGGCAGTGATCGGTGAGTTGCCAACCGTTTTCCCGCCAGAGCGGTTAACGTGATCGAATGAGTCGAGCGACATCCGACACCACGCGAGTCGGAGTCCGCGTCTCCGACGGCTTCGACGGATCGTCGCGAGAGTTGGTCGCGGAGCTCGACGACAGACTCGACTGGGTCGTGTCTGCGGAGCCGGCCGCCGAGACGGACGGGGCGGCAGTGTTCACGGACGACCCGGAGCGTGCACGGACGGTCACCGACGAGACGCTCGTGGTAGTCACGACCGCTCCGGCCGTGGCGCGGGCGGCGACGGAGACCGCGCCGTCGGTCCCGGTGGTGCGTTGGGACCCGGTCGACCCGCCGTGGGCGTTCCTCACGGGGCGGATCGAGGCGGCCGTCGAGACGGAGCCGACCCCCCGTTCGCACCCGGTTCCCACCCCGGGTGATACGGAGGACTTGGCCGGACGGCTGGCCTCCTACGAACAGTTGATGGACTCGATGGGGGACGCAGTGTACGTACTCGACGAGCGGGGGCACTTCGTCTACGTCAACGACGCGATGGCGGAGCTGACCGGCCACGACTGCGAGGAGATGATCGGTGAACCCCCGGGGTTCATCAAGACGGACGAGGCGGTTCGCGAGGCCGAAGACGCGCTCGGCGGGATGCTCTCCTCGGAGGGGCCATCGTGGGCGTCACTGGAGTTGGACATCGTCTGCGCCGACGACTCCCGGGTCCCAGTCGAGGACCACATGACCCTGTTGCCGTACGAGGACGAACTCCGGGGGACGGTCGGTGTGTTGCGGGACGTGACGACACAGAAGCGTCGCGAGGCGATGTTCGACGGTCTGTTGACCGCCACTCACCGGATGATGGCCGCCGACGACCCCGTCGCGATCGCCGGGATCGCGGCAGAGACCGCCGCGGAGACGCTGGAACAGGAGTTGACGACGATCCGGTTCCACGCCGACGGGGAGCTCGTCCCCGTCGCGACGACGGAGTCGACCAGAGCGTCGCTACCGCCACGGCCCCGGTACGAGCCGGGCGAGGGTGGTGTCGGGGAGGCGTTCGCGACCGGCGAGACCGTCGAGCGAACCGGCGACGTTGCCGACGGCTCGCTCGACACGGCGTTGTACCTCCCGATGGGTGACCGTGGGACGATCACGGTCGGCTCTCGCGACGGCTCGCTGGAGGGCCAAGACCGGTACTTCGCGGAGCTGTTGGCGGCGACGACGGAACGGGCGTTGGACCGTGCCGCCCGGGAGCGGTCGTTACGGCGCTACCAGGCGCTCGTGGAACAGATCGACGATCTAGCGTTCGCCGTCGACGACGACCGAGAGTTCGCGTTGTCGACCGACCCGTTCGCGGAGACACTGGGGTACGACACCGAGACGCTCCGCGGCGAGACGGTCGACCGGGTCGACACGGGCGTCGTCGAGACGGCGCTCGACGAGGTGATGGCCGCAGACACGGACGCCTCGCCGGTGCTCAGAGAGGGGACACTCCGCCGCAGCACCGGTGAGGAGCTCCCGGTACGGGTCCACGCCACTCCCGTGTCGACGGCGGCGTTCGACGGTGCGGTCGTCGCGGTCGACGACATCTCGGATCTGTTGTCTGCCCGAGAGGCGGCCGAACGCACCCGCGACCGGTTCGGTGGACTGTTCGGTGCACTCACGGACCCGGTCGCCGAGCTCCGGCTGCCCGACCGGCCGGACCCGTCGGCCGCCGAGGTCGTCCGCGTCAACGACGAGTTCGAGGCGTTGTGCCGGACAGACGGAACCGACGCCGACACGCTCGCGGAGCTGTCCGTCCCGGGTCCGGTCGCGGAACAACTGGCGACCGCGACGGAGCGTGCCCTCGTCGACGGTGACGGACAACGGGCGGAGGTGACCGTCCAGACCGGCGGCCAGACTCGCCACTTCGTCGTCCGAGACGTCCCCTACGAGATCGACGACACGACACACACGTTCGTCGTGTTCACCGAAGTGACGGCGTTGAAACGCCGTGAGACGCACACGGCAGTGTTGACGCGCATCCTCCGGCACAACCTCCGCAACGAGATCTCCGTCGTCCGCGGGTTCGTCGACCAACTGAGCCGCGAGACCGACGGCCACGACCACGCGGTCGGCCGGATCGACGAGGCGGCAGAACACTTGGTCACGTTGTCGGAGACCGCGGGTGTGATCCAGGAGATTCTCCAGTCCGACGAGACAGTCAAGCGCCCGGTGGATCTCGGGGGGGTGGTCCGGGAGGCCGTCGACGACGCCCTCGGGCGTCACGAGGGTGTCAGCGCGGCAGTCGACACGGCGGCCGCGGAGCCAGTCGTGGCGACGGAGTATCTGGAGCAGGCTGTCACCGAGTTAGTCGACAACGCCGTGAGCCACAATCCGGCCCCAGAGCCGTCGTTGTGGGTGTCGGTGGAACGCGAGCCGTCGGCGACGACGATCCTGATCGAGGACGACGGCCCGCCGATTCCGGAGGTAGAGTGGGCGGTCGTCACGGACCGTCGGGAGATCACCCAGCTCCAACACGGCAGCGGGATCGGCCTGTGGCTCGTCCGGTGGGTCGTCGACGACCACGGCGGGACGCTCGAACTCCGGCAGAACGACGACGACGGAACGGTCGTCGCGATGCGGCTCCCACACACGGACACCGAGCCGGCCGACGCCGAGTGACCTCGGTCGTCGGTCTGCCGACACCACGCGGTCGTCGACCGCGGGCCGCCTCCGTACGTCAATTTGGCACACACTGTCGGAAGTAGGTAGATTCAGGTTCCCGGCGGGCGAATACTCCGACGATCGAATGCGGCCAGACCACGACGACGGCGACGAGCGGGGAGAGACGACGTTCCAGACGGGTCACACGGCGATTCACGACGCGGCCCAGGAGCTGTTCGACGCCGAGACGGCACAGACAGTTCGCGAACGAGCCACGCGGCTCGTCGCCGAGCACCTCGGCCACCGGTCGGTGGGGGTCTACCGGATCGCGGACGGTACAGCCGAGGCGACCCACCGGACCCCGGCGTTCGCCGAACTGTACGGTGACGCGCGGCTCGCCTCCGTCCCGAGTGCGCTCCGGACGGCCGCGGAGATGGGGCTCCCCCGGACGGAGACGGAGCAGGTGCCGTTCGGGGACGCAGCGGCCTACTGTGTCGCCCCGACCGGGAGCGGCGAGTTTCTCGTCTGCCCGTTCACGACGGCGTCGTACCTCGGCGACCGGTTCCAGACACACCTCAACGAGGTGGCGAGCCTCGCCGGCACTGCGTTGTGTCGCGTAGACGCCCCGAGAACGGCGGGAGAGACGGGCGTGTCGACGGAGACACCGTCGGAGGCGGTCCCCGCACCCCCGAGTGACCGTCCGGCACGCGCGGCTGTGTTGGACGCGTTGGATCGGTCGTTCCCGGACTACGCGTTCCTCTACGACCGCGAGGGTCGGTACGTCGACCTCCTGTTGGGCCGACGGAGTGTCGGCGAACGCAGCCGGGACCAACTGGTCGGCTCGACCGTCTACGAGACGCTGACGACGGACGCGGCCGACCGTGTCGCGACCGCGATCCGGACGGCGATCGACGACTGGGAGACCGTCTCGGTGGAGTACCCGGTCGAGACCGGCGGCCAGACCCGCCGGTACGAGGGGATGGTCAGCCCGGTCGAACTCGCAGGCGACGACCGGGCGGTGCTCGTCGCCCGCGACGTGACCGAACTCCGCCGCCAGCGCGAACAGCTCCGCCGCCGCAACGAACGGTTGGAGGCGTTCACCTCGATCGTCTGTCACGATCTGAAGACACCTCTCAACACGGCGCAGGGGTACCTTGAGCTCGCCACCGCCGACCTCGACGACCCACCCGAGCAGCTGTCGACGGTCGAACGGGCACTCGACCGAGTCGCGGAGATCTCGCAGGGTGTGCTCGCGTTGGCCCACCACGAGCAGGCGGAGTTGGATCTCGCCCCCGTCGACGCCGAGCCGGTCGCGACCGACTGTTGGACGGTGACGACCACCGCCGACGCGACCCTGACGGTGGAGCCGTTCACGCTGGTCGCCGACGAGCGGAGCCTCCGACACGTGTTCGAGAACCTCTTCGGCAACAGCCTCACCCACGCCGGCCCAGAGACGACCGTCCGGGTCGGCCCCACGCCCGACGGGTTCTACGTCGCCGACGACGGGCCGGGAGTCGATCCGGACCGCCGGGAGTCGGTGTTCGAGTCCGGCACCTCCTCCGGGGCGGACGGCTCCGGCATCGGGTTGGTCGTCGTCGAGACGGTCGCGGACGCCCACGGCTGGACGGTCGAGTTGACCGAGTCGTGGGCCGGCGGCGCACGCTTCGAGTTCACCGGTGTCACTCGCCCCGACACGTCGGACGACGACTGACGGTCACTCCTCGTCACCGACGAGCAGCCCGGCGTCGACGTCACCCTCGACGGTCGGGTGCGTGCCGATGTCGTGGCCGTCGTCGGTGGCACGCTCGGCAGCCCGCATCAGTGCCGTCTGGGTGTCGAGCCCGGGGACACCGTCCGCGGGGCCACACCGCTCGTAGCTCCCGTCGGGCTGCATCTCCCAGCGTCGTTCCGTGTCGGACAACAGGAGGTCGAGCGTGAACCGCAACTGCCGCCGGAGAGTGTGGTCCTCGACGGGCGCGACCGCCTCCACGCGGTTGTCGAGGTTGCGGTGCATCCAGTCGGCGCTGCCGAGGAAGTACTCCGGGTCGCCCGCGTTCTCGAAGTAGAAGATCCGAGAGTGTTCCAAGAACCGGCCGACGACGCTGAACACGCGCGCGTCGTCGGTGAGCCCGGCGACACCCGGACGGAGTCGGCAGATATCCCGGACGATCAAGTCGAGTTCGACACCCGCGGCGGCCGCCCGGTAGAGCGCCTCGACCATCCCCGGATCTTCGAGCGCGTTCACCTTCACGACGATCCGGGCGTCCTCCCCGGCGCGTGCGTGTTCGGCCTCTCGGCGGATCTTCGCGGTGAACGCCTCGCGCATCGTGACGGGCGCGATCAACAGCTTCCGGAAGTCGTCGTCCAACGCCGGCCCGGTGAAGAAGTTGAACAACGTCACCAGGTCGCGACCCACGTCCGGATCGGCCGTGAGCAACCCCAGATCGACGTACCCGTTGGCGGTCTCGGAGTGGTAGTTGCCCGTCCCGACGTGGGCGTACTGGCGGACACCGTCGTCGTCCTCCCGGACGACCAACGCGGTCTTCGTGTGTGTCTTCAGCCCGACCGTCCCGTAGGCGACGTGGATCCCGTGTTCCTCCAGCGTCCGCGTCCACTCGAGGTTGTTCTGTTCGTCGAACCGGGCCTTCAGTTCGACCATCACCGCGACCTGTTTCCCGTTCTCGGCGGCCCGGATCAGTGACTCGATCACCTGCGAGTCGCTGGCGGTGCGGTAGATCGCCGCCTTCACCGCCAACACCTGCGGGTCGTTGGCCGCGGCGTCGAGGAACCGTTGGACCGTCGCCGAGAAGTCGTGGTACGGGTGGTGGAGCAACACGTCCCCCTCGCGCACGTCGGCGAAGATATCGCCGGAGTCGCCGGCGTCCGTCTCGTTCCCGGCGAGCCTCTCTCCGGTGTGGTCGGCGAGACGGGGGTGTTGCTGTGGCGTCCACGGCGTCGCCTTCAGCTCCGGCCGGTCGAGATCTGTCAGCCGTTCGAAGTCGCGGTAGTCGAGTGGGCCGTCGCGTTCGTAGATCTCGTCGTCGGACAACGACAGTTGGGTCGCGAGCAGTTCCCGACTGTGGGGGTGGATCCCCGCCTCCACCTCCAACCGGACGACGGCGGCGAACCGCCGTTCCTCCAACACCTCCTCGATCACCTCCGTGAGGTCCTCGGCGACCTCCTCGTCGCGGCGCACCTCGGCGTTGCGTGTCAGTCGGAACGTCGCGGTGTCGACGACCTCCGCGTCCGGGAACAGGATGTCGACGTTCGCCCGGATCACCGCCTCGATCCGGACGTACCGTGCCGGCTCTCCGACTGTCCCCACTTGGCCGTCCGGCGACACCGGCACCAGCCGCGGTCGGTTCGGCGGCACCTTCACACGGGTGAAGGTGAGCCCGTCGCCGTGTCGGGTGAGCACCGCCAACGACAACGACCGGTTGGAGATGAACGGGAACGGGTGTGCGGGGTCGAAGGACAGCGGCGTCAGCGTCGGCAACACGGACGCCTCGAAGTACTCCCGGAGTGCGGCCCGCTCGTCGGTCGCGAGGTCGTCGTACGACGCGATCTGGACGCCGGCGTCGGCCAACGCCGGCCGGATCTCCTCGCGGTAACACCGGTCCTGTTCCGCCAACAACGGCGCGAGCGTCTCGTGTGCCTCCTCCCACTGCTGTGTCGGCGTCCGCCCGTCGGCCGTCCGGCTCTCCACCCCGGCCTCGATCTGCCGTTTGAGCCCGCCGATCCGTTTCATCGCGAACTCGTCGAGGTTGCGGGTGACGATGGCGAGGAACCGCACCCGTTCCAACAGGGGGTTCGTCTCGTCTAACGCCTCCTCCAACACCCGTCGTTGGAACGCCAGTTGGGAGAGTTCGCGGTTGACGTACAGCTCCGGGTCCCGGAGGTCGACACCCTCCGGCTCGTAGGCGGGAACGTCCACGTCGAGGTCGGTCGGCCACCGGTCGTCGTCTGCTCGTCGTCGCCTGTCTGTCTCGTCGGTCATCGGTGTCGTGGGCTCGTCGTCTCTATCTCCGTGTGTTCCCGCCGACGAGAGGGTTTCGGCCGTTCCGACGCGGTCGGAACGCGCTCGACGGCGGCTCGCGGTCGTGTGGTCGGGTCGACTCAGTCGTCGGCCGACACGGTCGTCGGCGACTCCGGCTCCAACACCTTCGACGGCGAGCGTTCCTCGTACACTGTGGTCACGTCGAGTCGACCGACGGTGTCGGCGCGCCAGTCGTAGTACGACAACGCTCTGCCGTGGACACAACCGGTGTCGAGCCCGACCGCGCCCGTCGTGTGGAGCGGTGTGTCGAGCACGGTGTGCCCGAACACGACCGTCGGCCGTGTCGTCCGCGTCTCGAACCAGTACGGTCGCGACCCCGCCCCGTGTGGGGTGGCCCGCATCGTCATCAGTTCCTCGGGCGTGTGGGCCGCGAGCGGTCGGTCGGCGTTCACCCCACCGTGGACGACGAGCGTCTCGGGCAGCGTCACCGCCAACGGGAGGTTCGCGATCCACTCGCGGTCTGCCGCCGACAACCCTACCGACGCCGTCCCGTCGAGCAGTTTCTGTTCGTTGTTGCCACGGACGGTCAACAGGTTCTCGTTCTCGCGCACCCGTTCGACGACCGCGGCGCTGTCGGGCCCTTTCCGCACCAGGTCGCCGACGAACACGACCAGATCGTCGTCGGTGACCGCCAACTCCGCCTCCAGGAGTCGGTCGAGTGCTCCTGCACAGCCGTGTACGTCACCCACCAGGTAGACGTCGTCCCAGTCGGTGGGGTCGACGTGGACCGTCTCGACCGACAGTTCCGGCCGTCCAGCCGCACCCGCACGTGCTCCGTCCATACACCCACAGACGGGTGCCCTCGGTGAAGTCCGTTCGTATGTCCACTCTGTTCGGCTATATAGCCGCCTCGGCACCCACACGCCCCGCCCGCGTCGCCACGAGTCGTTACTCTTATGCATATCTCCGAACCACAGTATACACGAGAAACATGACCGGCGAGGAGAGCGAGACGGGACGGGAGACGGAGGCGATCCACGCGGGGTACGACGCCGGGCCGGCCGCGGGATCGCGGTCGCCGCCGATCCACCAGTCGGCTTCCTTCCAGTTTCCGAGCGCCGAGGCGGCCGCAGAGACGTACGCCCTCCGCGAGGACCGGGACGTGTACACCCGGATCTCGAACCCGACGACCCGGGCGTTGGAGCGCCGGCTCGCCGCGTTGGCCGGCGGGACAGACGCGGTGGCGACCAACTCCGGGATGGCCGCGATCGACACGATCACGACCGTGTTGGCCCGAGCCGGTGACAACGTCGTCGCGAGCGCGGAGATGTACGGCGGGACGAGCAGCTACCTCGCACAGACGGCCAGTCGGCGCGGGATCGACCTCCGGACCGTCGACACCACCGACCCGGCGGCGTACGCCGAGGCGGTCGACGATCGGACAGCGTACGTCCACGTCGAGACGGTGGCGAACCCGTCGCTGACGACCCCCCCGTTGTCGGCGGTCGCAGACGTGGCTCACGACAACGCCGCGCCGTTGGTCGTCGACAACACGTTCGCGACGCCCGCGTTGTGTCGGCCGATCGAACACGGTGCGGACGTGACCTGGAGTTCGACGACGAAGTGGCTCCACGGCGCGGGAACGACGGTCGGCGGCGTGATCGTCGACGGCGGGACGTTCCCGTGGGCCCACCCGGACGCGGACTACGCGGAGTTCGACGGCGACAACCCCGCGTTCGGCTTCGACTTCGTCGACCGGTTCGGCGACACGGCGTTCGCCGAGGCGGCCCGTCACCGCGGGGTGCGCCCGTTGGGTAACGCACAGTCCCCGTTCGACGCCTGGCAGACGCTCCAAGGGGTGACGACGCTCCCGGTGCGGATGGAGCGGCACTGCGAGAACACCCGGGTCCTCGCCGAACACCTCCGCGACCACCCGCAGGTCGCGTGGGTGCGCTACCCCGGGTTCGCGGACCACCCGACACACGACGCCGCCGCCGACTACCTCGACGACCACGACGGCGACGGGTTCGGGAGTGTCGTCGTGTTCGGCCTGGAGGGCGGGTACGACGCCGGGGTGCGGTTCTGTGAGTCCGTCGAGACGATCTCCTTCCTCGCCAACATCGGCGACGCCCGGTCGTTGATCGTCCACCCCGCGAGCACGACCCACGCCCAACTCGACGAGGCGGCCCAACGGGCCGCCGGCGTGACGCCGGATCTGCTCCGCTTCTCCGTCGGGTTGGAGGACCCCGCGGACCTGATCGCGGACGTGGACCGGGCGATCGATCGGGCGACGGACGCGACCGCCGGCGGGCGAGCGACACCGACGGAGGGTGGTGACTCGTGACACGACGCGCCTCGCTGGGTCCGTTCACGTTCGAACACGGCGGTCGGGTGCCGGAGTTGGAGTTGGCCTACGAGACGTACGGCCGCTACGACGGCTCGAACGCGGTGTTGGTCTGTCACGCCCTCACCGGGAGCCACCACGTCCGGACGCCGACGAACGCCGACCCCGAGGGGCCGCCGTCGGCCAACGGCTGGTGGGACGAGGTCGTCGCCCCCGGCGGGCCGATCGACACGACAGAACAGTACGTGATCTGTGCGAACGTCCCGGGGTCGTGTCACGGCTCGACGGGGCCGACGACACCTCACCCCGACCGCGAGGGGGTGTGGGGGAGTGAGTTCCCGACCGTGACGATCGGTGACTGGACACGTGCCCAGCGACGACTGCTCGACCACCTCGGCGTCCGGCGGCTGTCGGCGGTCGTCGGCGGCAGTGTCGGCGGGATGAACGCCTTGGAGTGGGCGCGTCGCTACCCCGACCGGGTCGACCGCGTGGCGGCGGTGGCGACCGGCCCACGGCTCGACGCGGAGATGGTCGCCACGAACAGTGTCGCCCGCCGCGCGATCACGGGCGACCCCGACTGGCAGGGTGGCGACTACCACGACACCGACCGCCGCCCCACCCACGGGTTGGCGCAGGCCCGCCGACTGGGCCACCTCTCGTACCGGTCGAAGGCGTCACTCGACGACCAGTTCGGGCGCGACCGAGCCGGGCGGGCGGGACCGGAGGTGGACCCGACCGCCGCGGACGGGAGCTACCGCGCGGTGGCGTCGTACCTCGACTACAACGCCGAGCGGTTCGCCGAGCGGTTCGACGCCGTCAGCTACCTCTCCCTGCTCCAGGCGATGGAGGAGTGGGACCTCGCGAGCGAGGCCAGTTCCGACGCGGCCGCGTTGGCCGACTTCGACGGGGACCTCCTGCTCGTCTCCTACACCGGGGACCGGCACTTCCCGGTCGCGGGCTCGGAGACGGTCGCGACCGCCGCCCGCGAGGCCGGGGTCGCGGTCACTCACGAGACGGTCGACTCCGACTACGGCCACGACGCGTTCCTCGCAGAGCAGGCGACCCTCGCGGAGCCGTTGGCGGGGCTGCTGGCCAGTGAGGAGGCTGTCGAACACCACGAGCCGTGTGGGCGTGGCCCGTCGACCGCGCCGGTCCACGCCGGGTTGTACGGGATCTGAGACGAGAGAGTTCGCACCTCTCGTCTGATCTCGACTCACTCGTTGTCAGTCGGTAGTCTGGTCCACTCTCCCCCAAACGATATAAACGAAGCGACTCTATGACTAATTAGACAATGGCACTCGCACGTGATCGCGTCTCCCGTCGTGAGGGGGTCAAGAGTGGCCGACCCACTGTTCGTGACTCCAAAGTTACCGTTCTGCAAGTAGTAGACCTCGCCGACGAGGGACTCTCGCCCGAGCGTATCGCCGAGGAGTTCCACGACATTCCGTCGACAGTCGCCGTCAGAGACGCCATCGAGTGGGCCGAAGAGAATCCCGACAGGGTCTCGACGCTCCGACAGCGTCGTGCAGATGCCGACGAGCGACTGCGAGACGCCGCGATCGACCTCTGAATGAAACTCCCAGCGGACGATCGCCCTGTTCTCACCGAGTCGACGAACCTGACCACTGTCTCCGAGCGAATCACCGAGACGACAGTACCACATCTGCCTCGGGAGGCCATCGTCCTCGACGAAGATGTGAACTCGAAACAGTTCGTCAGGGAACTACGTAGCCAACAGCTGACCTACAGCGACGGCCGTCCTGGGCTAGGAAAGTTCGATCGCATCCAAACTATCGCAGCCGCTCACCTGTTCGAAACGACGGAAGACGAACCACTGTTGCACTGGTGTGAGGCGCACGGCTACCCACTGGTAACTGCGAACAGAGAGGACTTCGTCGAACTCGGCACTAACACTGCACACAGCGGGATTCTGATCGTTGCAGACAAGACCGGTCTCGTCACTAGGACGGCTGCGTACGGCGACGAGTTCGGGCGGATATTCGACAGTGTGTCGAAGGGCCAGATTCGGAACCAGATCGTGCGTGTCGCTCCGTAGCCGTCTGTCAGCGCAGTTCTTCGGCGACAGCGGCGATCCGCCCGACCGCCTCGTCGACATCGCCCTCGTCGACATCGAGGTGGGTGCACAGCCGACAGGTGTGGTCGTCGAACGCGGAGAACGCCACGTCGCGTTCGCCACACGCGGCGGCGAACGTCTCGCCGGTGACACCCAGTCCGTCGGTGTGGACCATCACGAGGTTCGTGTCCGGGTTCGGCGCGGCGAGGCCGTCGATGGCGTCCAGGTCGGCCGCGAGTCGTTCGGCGTTGGCGTGGTCGTCGGCGAGTCGGTCGACGTTCTCCAGCGCGTCGAGTGCGGGCGCGGCGACGATCCCGGCCTGCCGCATCCCCCCGCCGAACAGCTTCCGGACGCGACGGGCACCCGCGACGAACTCCTCGGGACCGACGACCACCGAGCCGATCGGCGCGCCGAGCCCCTTCGAGAGACAGAACATCGCGGTGTCGACCCGGTCGAGCATCGCGGCGGGGTCGGTGTCGAGCGCGACACAGGCGTTCGGCAGCCGGGCCCCGTCGAGGTGGACCGGCACGCCGAGATCGTGCGCCGCGTCGGCGGCGGCGTCGACGTGTTCTTTCGGGACCGCCACCCCACCGCGGGAGTTGTGCGTGTTCTCCAGCGTCACCAACCCCGTGCCGGGGCGGTGGAGATCCTCGGCGACGTACCCCTCGCGGATCTGTGCGGGCGTCGGCACCGCGCGGTCACCAGCGTCGACGATCCGCGGCTGGACGCTCGACAACTGGGGGATCCCGCCGAGTTCCCACTTGTAGACGTGCGCCTGTTCGTCACACAGCAGTTCCTGGCCTCGCTCGGTGTGGGTGCGGATCGCCGCCTGGTTCCCCATCGTCCCCGTCGGGACGAACATCGCGGCCTCGGTGCCGGCGAACTCGGCGGCGCGTGTCTCCAGTTCGTTCACCGTCGGGTCGTCCCGGTAGACATCGTCACCGACCGGTGCCTCGGCAGCAGACTGTCGCATCTCCGCCGACGGCCGTGTCACTGTGTCGGAGCGTAGGTCGATCACGTGCAGGCCGACGGGAGGGAGAGACAAATACCGCGCGGTCGGGGCGAGAACCGCCCGTCTGCCGACTCCACCCCCGGCACGCGGCGGTACTGCGAACGTTATTTGCCACTCGGCACAGACAGTCGGGCAACGGGGCTCGAGGACACACGGACAGATGCAACACACACCAGAGTCGACTGGACGACGACTCGTGGTCGTCGCCGGCGTCGGTGCCGCGACGGGCACGACCGTACGACCGTTCGGGAGCACAGCGGCCGCCGCCGCGGTCGAGACGGTCACGACGCTGTGTGCCGGTGTGTCGGTCGTCGCGGGTGCCAGCGCGGGCTCCCACGAGACACAGACGGACGGAGCTACTGTCGATCCATCGGGGTCGACCGACGGGACACCACCTCGCGGTGGGGTGTCTCCAGGGTCGTCGACGAGTGCGGAACCGACGACCGACGCCTCGGGGCGGGCAGACGACACGAACAGACGAGTGGCAGAACAGACGCGGGCGTTCTACTTCCTCGACAACCTCCTGCGACACCACGTCCTCGACGGGCCGGACGTCGTCGACGGCTACGCCGAGCGGCTGGCCACCGGCGAGGGAGATCCGGAGCGGGCGACGACGGTGATTCGCGACCGGGTCGCGACGACGGTGACGTTCACCAGCCCCGAGGCCGTCGAAGTGTGGTCTGCCGCGGGTGGTGACGCCGTCGTCTGGGAACCCGTCGAGAACGGAATCGTCCACGACGCGAACGCCCGGGTCCACCTGTCGGTCGTGGGGACGGACGACGCCGTCTGGCTCCAGGTCGCGGACGACGGCCCGGGGATCGACACCGCGGCGGCCGAACTGTTCTCTCCCGGGCCGACCGGTGACCAGGGGCTCGGACTCTCCCTCGTGGCGACACTCGTCTGGTACGGACGCGGCGAGGTCCAGGTGTCGCCGCCGGCGGCGACGACCGGGCCGCCGGGCGTCGCCCCCGACGACGAGATTCCAGCCGTCGTCGACGCTGGCGGTGTCTGTGTGAGCCTGCGGTTCCACCACATCGACCGACCGCAGCCGTCGACGCCGGCAGCCGACCGCACTGTCGAACACGCGTTCGACCGGCCACAGCCGGGTGACGGTGGGGGTGACGACGGGTGACCGACGAGGAACTCGACGACCGACTCCGCGCGCTCCACGCCGCCACCCGAGAGTTGGTGCGAGCGGGCGACAGTGTCGGGGTGTGTGAGGTCGCTGCCGAGCAGGCGGAGGCGGTGTTGGGGTTCGATCTCAACACGGTCCGGCTCTACGACGCGGACACGGAGACGCTGGAGCCGGCGGCGGTGTCGCCGGCGGTCGAACGACTGTTGGGCGAGCGGTCCACGTACGACCGTGGAGAGTCGGTCCAGTGGGAGGCGTTGGAGGCGGACGAGATTCTCGTGTTCCCAGACGCCTCGGAGATCGACGACGAGATCGACCGGATGGACTCCGGGAGCCTCCTCGTCGCCCCGCTGGACGGCCGCGGGGTGTTGACCGTCGGGAGCCGGTCTGTCGACGACATCTCCCCGGCCGACGAGGAGCTGCTGGGTGTGTTCGCGGCCAACGTCGCCGCGGCACTCGACCGTGCCGAGCGAGGGGAGCGACTCCGGCGACGGACGGCCGAGTTGACACGCCAGAACGATCGGTTAGAGGAGTTCGCCGGGATCGTCGGCCACGACCTCCGGAACCCACTCAACACCGCTCGCGGCCGACTCCAACTCGCGACCGAGCGCGACGACCCGTCGGATCTGGCGGCCGTCGACGACGCGCTCGACCGAATGGAGCGGATGATCGACCGGTTGTTGACGCTGGCGCGAAACGGGAAACCGGTGGAGGCGACGGCACCGACGTCCGTCGCCGAGGTGGCGACGACGGCCTGGGAGACTTCGACGACGGCGACGGCGACGTTGTCGGTCGATACGGAGTCGGTGGTCGCCGCCGACCGGGAACGGCTGCGGACGGTGTTCGAGAACCTGTTCCGCAACGCCGTCGACCACGGCGGGCCGACGGTGTCGGTCGCGGTCGGTGATCTGACCGACGAGGCGGGGTTCTACGTCGCCGACGACGGGCCGGGGCTCCCCAGTGACGCGGGCGACGCCGTCTTCCGGCGCGGGTTCACGACCGACAACGACGGCACCGGATTCGGTCTCTCGATCGTCACCGAGATCGTCGACGCACACGGGTGGACGATCCGCCCGGCCGAGTCGGGCGAGCCGTTCCCAGACGGCGGTGCGCGCTTCGAGATCGTGACGAACCCCGAACCCCCCGCCGTCGACGACTGACTCCGAGTGGGTGTGTTCTCGACGACGCCCTCGGTTCAGACGATCGACGCCACCGTCCCGACACTGTCGAGTCGGTGGCTCGGCGTCGGCTCTGGGTCGGTCGGTGGGTGTTCGTGCGGCCGGTCGGTGGGTACCCAGACGGTGTCGACGCCGGCGCGGTGGCCGGCGACCACGTCCGTCTCGTGGTCGTTGCCGACGACCACCGCCTGCGACGGGTCGGCGTCGAGCGTCGACAACACCCGTCGGATCGGCTCGGGGTCCGGTTTCGCCGGCACGTCACCCGACGGGGAACAGAAGACGGTCGCGTCGAACGCGTCCGCGATCCCGAGTGTCGCCAGTTTCCCACCCTGTGTCGACGCCGGACCGTTCGTGACGAGCCCGACTCGACACCGCTCTCGAGCGGCTGCCAGCGCCGCCTCGGCACCCGCCCGGAACACCACGTCACTCGGGTCGTTCACCGCGGCGGTCGCCGCTCCGAGCTCGGCGAGCAACGCCGCGTCGTCGTCGGAGTCGAGTCGACAGTCGATCCGGTCGACGACCGCGCGGTAGAGGTGCTCGAAGAACTCCGCCCGGCTGGTCGGTGTCTCGATCGCCGCGTCGGGGGTCGCGCGGAGGTCCGCGGGACCCCACGGCAGCGTCACGCCGACACGGTCGGCGACGCGACGTTGGATCTCGGCGTCCGACAGCCGCGAGACACAGATCGTCCCGTCGAGGTCGAACACGACTGCGTCGTAGCTCACGTCGGACGGGCAGGGACGGCACACACAAACTCTTTCGGCGGTCGTGTCGAACCGGGAGGCGTGAGCGAGACGCCGACCGACCGTGAGACGGCGGAGGTCGCGGACTACATGACCCACGACGTGACGACAGTGTCGCCCGAAGACACCGTCACGGAGGTGGCCGAGCGGGTCGTCGGGAGCGAGGGGCACAACGGGTTCCCGGTCGTCGATGGCCGGCGGGTCGTCGGGTTCGTCTCGGCGCGGGACCTCCTGTTGGCGGACGGCTCCGCGCCGATCTTCACGGAGATGACCGACGACATCATCGTCGCCCACCCGGAGATGGCGGTGACGGACGCCGCACGGGTGATTCTCCGGTCGGGCATCCAGAAGCTGCCGGTCGTCGACGACGCGGGCCACCTCGTCGGGATCATCTCCAACACGGACGTGATCCGGAGCCAGATCGAACGCGCCACCCCCGAGAAGGTGGGGAAGCTGATGCGGACGCTCGAGGAGATCCACGACGTGAGCGTCGAACAGGAGCGCCACGAGGTGTCACTGTCGACGCTCGTCCCCACCCAGTCCCGGGTGTACGCCGACGAGTTGGCCGGCCGGAAGTACGAACTGGAACGCGGACTCGCCGAGCCGTTGGTCGTGATCGACAACGCCGGGACGTTCGTCCTCGCCGACGGGCACCACCGCGTGCTCGCGGCCGACGAACTCGGCGTCGGGACGATGGACGCGTACGTGATCGTCGTCGACGCGGCCGACGAGGTCGAGTTGGGGATGGAACGCACCGCCCGCAAAGAGGGGTTGTCGGGGATCGGCGACGTCGAAGTCGTCGACTACGCGCGACACCCGTTGGTCGAGACGACGAAACGGTTCCAAGACGACGAGCCGCCGGAGTTGTAGTCGCGTGCCCGCTGCGGAGCCGAGGACACGCCGGTGCCGGGACGAGCGGGCTCGACCGGCGTTGTCTCCACTGTCACCGACTTTCCAGCAGTCGTCGACAGGTGGACACAGGCTGAAACGCGTGAACGGATTCATGTGTGCCGGCCTAGAGAACAGGGACAATGAGTGACACGAGCGGGCGGCGTCGGCCCGCGAGCGAGCGTACGGCCGCCACGACAGAGCAGGCGGGCGAGCGCCC
>P_A23_Liq_2_FmtDRAFT_1000010_pt1 | contig 49658 bp, 56 predicted proteins | sample PonA232FremontCA_FD_10599 | JGI IMG/M metagenome (IMG submission 10599) | reverse complement strand
GCCGAGATGATGATCCCCTTGCTGACGAAGCCGTTGAACAACGGGAACCCGCCGATCGAGAGGGCGGCGACGGCGAAGGTGACGGCCGTCACCGGCATCTCTCGGGCGAGCCCCCCGAGCTTCTTCAGACTCTCTCTGCCGGTGCGGTAGACGATCACGCCCGCGACCATGAACAACAACGACTTGTAGAGGATGTGGTTGAAGACGTGAGCCATCGCGCCGGACTGGCCGAGTGCCGTCCCGATTCCGACGCCGGCGATCATGTACCCCACCTGCGACTGGATGTGGTAGGAGAGCAGCCGGCGCATGTCGTTCTGGAACAACGCGTACGTCGCCCCGAAGACGGCCATCACACCGCCCATGTAGGCAATCGCGACGTTGCCGTCGGGGAACGCACGGTACATCCCGTAGACACCGGTCTTCGTGGTGAACACACACAGGAAGACGCTCGCGGCGACGTGTGGTCGGGGGTAGGTGTCCGGCAGCCAGGCGTGGAGTCCGACGAACCCGACGTTGACACCGATCCCGACGGCCGCCAACACCGGCGCGACCCCGCCGACCAGCCCCGCCGTCGCCGAGAACAGGAACGAGCCGACGGCAGCGTACTGCCAGACGACCGCTCCCAACAGGAGCGTCCCGCCGACCCCGTGTAACAACGCGTACCGGTAGCCGGCCCGCACTGCCCGGCCGCCGTAGTGCCACACCAGGAGCGTGCTGGTGACGGCCATCAGCTCCCAGAAGAACACCAACGAGAGCCAGTCACCGGCGAAGACGGCACCGAGACTCGTCGCGACGTAGGACAACGCGATCGCGGTCTGTGTGGCCGACGCCTCCGAGTACCAGGAGTAGAGCACGGCGACGGCACCGATGAACCCGAATATCAGCCCCATCAGCTCCGAGAAGGCGTCGACGTTGTACAACACCGACTCGAAGCCGAACAGTCGCGTCGCGAGGTGTGTGCCGTCGGGCGACAACCAGACGTACGGCACCACGGCACCAGTAGCGAGCACACCCACCAGGTGTCCGGCACGACGGCCCAACAACGGGAGCAACAACGCCGCGACGGCCACCGGGAGGAACGGCGGGACGATCGGGTCGACCATCAGACGACCACCCCCGTGGCGTTCTCGACGACGAGACGGACGATCCGGAGGAACACGGCCGTGTCCGGCACCACACCGAGCACGACCGAGCCGGTCGCCGCGAACAGGATCGGCCCCACGACGAACCACGTCGACTCTGCCCCGTTCCACCGCCGGGACTCCCAGCCACGACCGTCTCCGTGCGAGTGGTGGCCGGTGTCGGCGTGTGTCTCGCCGTCACCAGCGCCGCCGGGTGCCGTCCCGCCGTCGGTCGCGGCCGTCGGGCTCCCGAAGCGACCCCCCAGTGTGTGTTCGACGACGGGCTTCTGGTCCGCCTGGTCGGGCGACTCGAAGAACGCGGCGTAGACAACGGGCCAGAAGTACGCGATGTTGAGGATCCCCGACACCAGTAACGCGGCCGTGAACACCACCTGCCCGGCCGAGACGGTGCCGATCAACAGGAAGAACTTGCTGGTGAACCCCGCGACCAGGGGGATTCCGGCCATCCCGAGTGCTGCCACCCCGAACGCGGTCATCGTCAACGGCATCCGGTGGCCGATCCCGGCCATCTCGCTGATGTCGTCGGTGTGTGTCTCGACGTGGAGCGCGCCAGCACAGAAGAACAGGGTGAGTTTCATGAACGCGTGTGCTGGAATGTGGAGCAGTCCGCCGACGAGTGCCGTCGGGTGTAACACACCCAGCCCCAACACGATGTACGAGAGCTGGCTCACCGTCGAGTACGCGAGCCGCCGTTTGAGGTTGTCCTGTCGCAGTGCGATCACACTCGAGACGACGAGCGTGAACGCCGCGACTGCTGCCAACACGATCCCGGCGTCGAGTTCACCGACCAGCCCCGGACCGTAGACATCGAGAACCACGCGTGCGATACTGAACACACCGGACTTGACGACCGCGACCGCGTGCAACAACCCGGAGACGGGGGTCGGCGCGACCATCGCGTCCGGCAGCCACGAGTGGACCGGCATCAACGCCGCCTTGACACCGAACCCGCCGGCCAACAACGCGAACGCCGCCCGCGCGACCAACGGGTCCGCCTCCGCCAGCGCGGCGATCCCACCCGGGGTGAAGGCGGTCGTCCCGGTCGCCCAGAAGACGAGCACCACACCACCCAACACTGCCACACCCCCCCCGAACGTGTAGGTGAGGTACTTCCGACCGGCAGCGCGTGCCTCGTCGGTCTCGTCGTGTGCGACCAACGGGTACGTCGCCACAGTGAGCAGTTCGTAGAAGACGAACAACACGAGGAGGTTACTCGCGAACGCGACCCCGACGGCCGCCGAGAGGCTGGCCGCGAACGCCGCGAAGTACCGCGTCTGGTCGTGTTCCGAGAGCCCCCGCATGTAGCCGATACTGTAGAAGCTCGTCACGAGCCACAACAGACTCGCCAACAACCCGAACAGGAGTCCCAACGGGTCGGCCCTGAGCGCGAACGACACCCCGGGGACGAACGTCCCGAGGTCGGTGACGTAGACGGTCCCACCGAGCACCCCCGGCACCATGCTCGCGACGACCGCGAGCTTCGTCACGGCCGCGAGAACCGTCCACCCCTCTCTGAGGTTCTGCCGCCCCCTCGACGCGAGAATCGGGAGCACGGCGACGGCCGAGACGAGCACTGCGACGATCGGTCTGAGTGAAGCAACGTCTGTCATGTGAGGAGCCGTTCGACAGTCGGTTGTAGCAGTTGTCCGTACTCGAAGGCACCGACACCGAGCAGTACCGACAACGTCACCGCGACGATCACTGTCACCTGCATCCCCAACGAGACGGCCGTCGGGTCGGTCGCGGGACCGCTCCCGTCCGCGGAGAGCCCGTCGGCGGTCGTGGGGGAGGGCTCCGCGGCGTCACGGAAGAACATCCGCTCGATCAGCCGAGCGAAGTACGCCAGCGTCAGCAGCGTGCTCGCGAGCAACACCACGACCAGTGTCCACGCCTCCGCCTCGACGGCACCCAAGACGACGTACCACTTGCCGACGAAGCCGATCGCCGGCGGGACGCCGATCATCGCCAGCGCGAGCACGGCGAAGGCGACCGAGCCGGCCGGGAACCGGTCGACGAGCCCGTCGTAGTCGTCGACAGTCTCTGCACCGGTGACGTTCGTGACCAGTCCACTGGTGAGGAACAACCCGCCTTTCATCACCGCGTGGCCGACGAGGTGGATCACCGCACCGGTGAGTGCGGTTCCGTTGGCGACTGCGACGGCCCCGACGATCAGCCCGAACTGTGACACCGACGAGTACGCCAGCGTCCGTTTGATCTCGCGTTGTGTCACCGCGAACGCGCTCCCGAGAACGATGCTCACCACCGCGCCGACGATCAACAACTGTCGTGCGAAGGCGGTCGTCGTCAGGAACTCGACGGTGAAGACGCTGAAGACGATCCGGATCAACGCGTACGCCGCGACCGTCGAGACCAACGCCGAGATAAACGCGCTCACGGAGTCCGGGGCACCGGCGTAGGCGGTCGGCTGCCAGGTGTGTACCGGGAACACCGCCACCTTGACGAACAACCCGACGACCAACAACGCGAACGACGCCTGTACGAGCGGCGACCCGTACCCCACCGCGGCCAACTGTGTCGCGAGGTCGGCCATGTTGAGCGTTCCGGTCGCCACGTACGCGAAGCCGATGCCCAACAGGAACAACGACGCGCCGACAGTCCCGACGATCAGGTAGTTCAACGCCGCACGCGCCGCCCGAGCGCCCGTTCCGGTCGCGACCAACGCGTAGGCTGCCAGCCCGGTGATCTCCAGGAACACGTACATGTTGAAGATGTCTCCGGTGATGCTCATCCCGGAGAGCCCGGCGACCAACAACAGGTACGTCGCGTAGAAGGCGTTCGAACGCGGTCCGGCAGCCCGGGCGTAGCCGAGAACACCGAGCGCGACGACGGCCACCAACAAGGCGATCGTCGCCGACAACCCGTCGACGACGAGTTGGATCCCGAACGGCGCGGTGAACCCACCCGGGACGTACTGCAACGGCGTGCCGCGGAACGCACGCCCGGCGACGACGGCCGCCACGCCCAACTGGGTGACAGCGGTGAGTGTCGCGATCGGCCACCCCGTTCGCGACCAGGCGAGTCCCGCCAGCAACGCCGTGACGGAGCCGAACAACGGGACGACCACCAGGAAGACGAGCAGTTCACTCATCTGCGACCAACTCCTGGATCGACTGTTCGTTCAGCGTGCCGTACTCGTCGTAGATCCGGACGATCAGCCCCAGGGCGACGGCAGTGAGACTCACGCCGACGACGATCGCGGTCAGGATCAACACGTGTGGCAACGGGCTGACGTACGGCGGCTCTGCGGTCAACAACGGCGCACTCGCGCCGTCGACGAACGCAGCCACGATGAAAAACAGGAAGATCCCCGTCTGGAACACGTTCATGCCGATCACCTTCTTGACGAGGTTCGGGCTCCCGATCAACATGTACGTGCCGACTCCCAACAGGAGAAACGACACGAGGTAGTAGAGCCGCGCGGCCAGAAACTCGATCACTGGCTCCCCCCCTCGTCGCCGAGCCCGGACGCCGTGATGAAGAACAGTCCGATCACGACACCGGAGACGACGAGCCCGATGGCGAGTTCGACTGCCTCGATCCCGTACTTCGAGGCGTCTTCGATGCCGTAGACGCCGTACTCCAGGAACCCGCCGCCCAGCAGTACCGACCCGACTCCGACGAGCAGGAACGCGAGCACGCCCAGTCCGATCATGGCGATGGGGAGCTGTGGGCCGACCCACTCGCGGGTCACCCGGACGCCGAACGCGATTCCCAGCATGAGCACGACCGTACCGACGATGACCCCCCCTTGGAACCCACCCCCCGAGGAGTCGGCACCGTGGAACATGATGAACAGTCCGAGCGTGAACACGAACGGCGTGATCACCCGGACGGTCGTCATGATGATGGGGCTCTCGACGTATGGTCGTCGGTCGCTCGTCCCGTCGGGAGACTCTGTGCTCATCCCACCACCTCGGTGTGTCGGGACGGCGACACGACGTGTGACTGTGTCTGCCGGTGTCCTGTCTGTCTCGGGTCGAGTCTGAGCATTTCGTGTGTCGTGTGTGTCGTCTCTGTCGGTCTCCACGTGCGGTGTCGTCGGCACGCTCGGTCGCACCACCGTCCGGCTGTGTGGTCGTTCACTACTCGAACACCTCCTTCCCGAGCACGAGCAGGAGACTCACGCCGGCCGCGTAGACGACGGCCGCCTCACCGAGCGTGTCGAGACTCCGGTAGGCGGCCAGAACGGCCGTCACCGCGTTCTGGACGCCCGCCTCCTTCTTGGCGTTCTCGAGGTAGTACTGTGTCACCTGGTCTGTCGCCACTGCGGTCTCGGCACCACCCACCGGCGGCAACGCGAACACGGTCGTCGACAACGCGCCGACGAGAACGAGCGCGACGACGGCCGCCCGGACGTCGATCTTCTCGACTGTCCGGTCGACGGTCGGTCGCCCGGTCTTCGCGATCGTCACCAGGAACAACAGAGTCGTGACGCCGGCACCGACCGCCGCCTCGGTGAGCCCGACGTCGGGGGCCTGGAGAAACACCCAGATAACCGCGATCCCCAGGCTGTACCCACTGAAGACGATGATCGAGGCGAGCACGTCCCGCAACAACGCGGCCGCGACTGCGGCGCTGGCGACGAACACCAACAACACGATCTCGACGACCGAGATCACGTGTCGTCACCCCCCTCTGTCCACGGTTCGATCCCTTGATCGGCCGCCGCACGACTGATCGCGTGTGCCGCCGTCGGATTCGTGACGAACATGAACACCAACAGGAGGACTGTCTTCAGCGTCGACAGGGTGCCGTCGAACGTGATCGCGACCGCTCCGAGTGCCAACACGGCACCCAACGTCTCACTCTTCGAAGTGCTGTGTGCGCGGGTGTACAGGTCGGGGAGCCTGATCAGCCCGACGACCGCGACGAACCCGAAGAACACGCCGCCGGCGGCCAACACCAACACCACGATCTCGCGTGGCGTCATCACAGCACCTCCCCGCGTTCGACGGTGAACTTCGAGATGGCGATGCTCAACAGGAAGTTCAACAACGCGTACACCAGTCCGATGTCGAGGGCCCCCGGCTCGCCGATCGCGGCCGCCAACAGAGCGATCACGATCACCACGTTCGAGCCGATCACGTTGATCGCGATCACTCTGTCTGGCATCGTCGGCCCCCGGACGGCCCGCCAGATCCCGACCAACGAGACGGCCATGAACCCGGTCGCAGCGCCCAACAGAATCGTCGTGAGCAGACTCATGCCTCTGGCTCCTCCCGGCGTCTGGCCGTCTCGGGCTGGCCGTCTCCGGTCTCGTCACCGTCTTCTCGGCCGGTCGTCTGCCGGCGTTCGGTCGGGGTCGGAATCCGTGCGCCCGCTCGCCCGAAGAACACCGACCGAACGGCCCGTTCGAGACTCCCGGACAACAGATCCTCGCGAGAGCTCTCGGTCAGCGTGTGGACGGTGAAGTGACGGTCGGAGACATCGACCGTCAGTGTCCCCGGTGTGAGCGTGATGCTGTTCGCCAGCGTCGTCGCCATCAGTGGGGACTGGACAGCGGCGTCGAACTCGACCACCGCCGGGTCGATCGGGAGCTTCGGGTGGAGTACGACGTACGCCACTGTCAGGTTCGCCTTCACCACCTCCCACAGCAGGTACGGGACGTACAACACGAACCGACACAGCTGTGCGACCGTCCGCAACGGATCGCCGACCGCCGTCAGCGACACCCCCCACAGCGTCGTCGCGACGACTCCGGCGGTGATCGCGCCCGTGACGAGTTCGAACGGCGCGAGCGACCCAGCCAACAACAGGTAGAACCCGTACGACACCCCGAACAACGACAGGAGCTGCCCGAGAGTGCCCTGTCTGTCGAGCGACGGACTCCGCCGTTCCCGTCGGACTGGTGCCTCCTCGACCTCGACGCCGGTGTCCGAGACCTCACCCTGGAGCGGCGGGAGCAACGGGGTCGTCCCGAGTGGGTTGAACCCGGGGTCGAACACGACCCGGTCGACCGCGTGCTCGCGAGCGTAGTCGACGAGTACCTCGGCGTAGTCTGCGGGACTGAACAGGTACTCCGCCGTCCCGACCGCCGTCGTCTCGAACTCCACCAGCTCTTCGTTGTCGCCACGGTCCTCTTCGGCCCAGACACGCACCCGTTCGAGCAACGTCTCGGTGGCCTGTGTCGTCTCGGTCTCGGCGTCGAACGGGAGCCGTTCCGAGACTGGAGAGACGAAGTGGACCGACGCCGGACTGTCGGCCACGCCGGCGTCGATCGCCTGCCCGACGACGTAGTCTACCGTACTCCGGAGACTCGTCGACTCCGAGACGGGGACGAGGAGTCGGAGCCCGGCCGACGAGTCGCTCTCTCGTTGGGACCCACCACCGGGGGCTGGCGGATCTGGCGCACTCATAGGTAGTATTTGACGACGAGCGTTCTTAAACCGTCGCTTTTCGAACGAACTGGTATCGAGGAAATACCGGGCGCTGGGCCGTTCTCGCCCCGATCTTCGCGGATCTGGGTGACACACCACGTCGATCACCTGGTCCCGCACGGAGGCTGCTCACCCGACACGACACGGGGTGAACACCCGACACACTACCCCGTGTGGCCGATCGTCGGTCCAGCTCCGCCCCGTACGGCGTCAGTCGTCGACCGCGATCGTCGTCACGGGGACACCCGCCGTCCGGGTGACGTGTTCCGCCACACTCCCCGTGACGAGTCGGTCGATCCCCTGGCGGTTGTGGGTCCCCATCACGACGAACTCACACTCCCAGTCGCGGACGGCGTCGACGATCGACTCGCCGGGCTCTCCCTCGGCGGTGACCCGTCGCACCGAGACGGCCTCGTCGACACGGTCGGCGACGGCCTCGAAGACGGTCTCCGGTGTTCGCGCCTCGCCGGCGGTCTCCCCGGCCGCGCCGTCCGGATCGACCACGTGCAGGGCCAACAGTTCCGCGTCCAGTGCGGCCGCGAGACTGCTGGCGTGGTCGACGACCGGGTCCACGTCGCCGTCACCGGCGACCGGGAGGAGGATGCGCTCGTACTCCATCGTGTCTCCGAGTCGCGCCAGCGGAGGGTTAACTCCTGGTGTTTCGACTCCGCCACGGTCGGACGTGTCGGTACCCGTACATTTAGACGGGCGGGTGTGGTACGGAGTTGCATGCAACTCCTGGTGTGCAGGGGCGGGACGGTGGCGGACGCGGACGGAACGGTCACGGCGGACGTGGCAGTCGACACTGACGCCGGCGAGATCGTCGCCGTCGGCGACACCTCGGCGGCTGTCGAGGCGGCGACGACGGTGACAGAGCTCGACGCGAGCGGGCAGTTCGTCGCGCCGGGACTGATCGACGCGCACGTCCACCTCCAGATGGACGCGCGCCCGGACACCGCGACCAACCGCCACGAGCCGCGCGACAGTCTGGTGTTCACCGCGGCGGCGAACCTCCGCGCGGCCGTCGAGGCGGGCGTGACGACGGTCCGGGATCTGGGTGCCGCCGGCGCGGTGGCGATCCAGGCCGGCGAGGCGGTCGCGGACGGCCGGCTCGTCGGGCCACGCGTGCTCGCGTGCGGGCAGGCGATCACGATGACCGGTGGTCACGGCCACTGGAGCGGTCGGGAGGCCGACGGGGAACGCGAGGTCCGGAAGGCGGCCCGCGAACAGCTGAAACGCGGCGCGGACGTGGTGAAGTGTATGGCGACCGGTGGCGTGTTGACCGCGGGTGCACAGACCGGGAGCACGGAACTGACGCCCGCAGAACTCGACGCGTTGGTCGACGCCGCGAGCGCGAAGGGCGTACCGACGGCGGCACACGCCCACGGGAAACGGGGGATCGTCGACGCCAGCGAGGCTGGAATCACCAGTGTCGAACACGGGACGTACATGGACCGCGAGGCAGCCGCGACGATGGCCGACAACGGCACTTACTGGGTGCCGACCGCGTCGGCACTCCACGGGATCGTCGACGGAGACGGCGGCATTCCAGCGGAGGCCGTCGCGAAGGCCGAAGACGCCCTCGCGGCGTTCGCCTCCTCGTTCGACCACGCCCGTGCCGAGGGGGTCGACATCGCGATGGGGACGGACGCCGGGACCCCGTTCAACGAGATTGGCGACGTTCCCCAGGAACTCGGCTACATGGTCGACTACGGGGTGGAGCCGGCGGCGGCGTTCGAGGCGGCGACCGTCACGGCCGCCGCCCTCTGTGGGCTCGACGACGTGGGGCTGATCGAGGCCGGCTACGCGGCCGACCTGGTCGTCCTCCCGGAGAACCCCCGCGAGGAGCCGACCGCCTACGAGTCGCCGACGGCCGTCGTCGCCGACGGTGACCGCGTGGTCTGAGCCCCCGGTTCGGGGCCGTGGCGACCGTGCGACAGATTCGTACCCGCCGCGCCCCTACGGCACTCCGTGTCGGGACACGGACTCGGGTTCGAGACGCAACAGGAAGAACGGAGCGGGGAGTCGTTGGACGTGTCGGGGACGCTCCCGGACTGGCTGGTCGGGCGGCTGATCCGCAACGGTCCGGGACAGTTCGAGGCGGGTGAGACGCGGCTCGACCACTGGTTCGACCCGTACGCGATGCTGCGGTCGTTCCGGATCGACGGCCGAACGGACAGCGTCGACTACACCAACCGGTTCGTCCGCAGCGAGGACTTCCGCCACGCCCGCAGTGAGGGTGGCGTCCGGCGGATGCTCCCCGGGACGCCGCCGGACCGCCCGGTGTGGACCCGGCTACGACACAGCCTCTCGGGCGCGTTCCAGGACAACCCCTCGATCGGCGTCGTCGACGCCGGAGGGATCACGGCAGTGACGGAGTCGCCGACCGGCATCCAGGTCGACCCCGACAGTCTGGAGACGACCGGCCGGCGCGACCTGACGACCGGTCTCGACGCCGACTTCACCCTCGGGCACCCGCACTACGACCCCGAGCGCGACGTGTTCGTCAACTTCGCCGTGTCGTACGGCCGCGGGGCCACCTACACGCTGTTCGAACGCGACCCACAGACGACGGCCGTCGAGCCGATCTGCGAGCTCCCGTTCGACGAGGCCCCGTACGCCCACTCGTTCGCACTCACCGACGAGTTCGCCGTCCTGGCGGCGATCCCGTACGGGCTCGACACGACACAGCTACTGACGGGTGCGTTCTCCGGCGGGACGTTCGTCGACGCCGTCACCGACTTCGAGGACGGGATCGGCGGCCAGACGGCGACGCGTGACGCCCGGTTCGTCGTGATCGACCGGGAGCGCGGCGAGGTCCACCGTGAGGTGCCCGCAGACCCGTTCTTCGTGTTCCACCACGCCAACGCGTACCGTGACGGCGACGAGTTGGTGCTCGACCTGATCGCGTACGACGACCAACGGGCAATGACGCGGCTGACCCTCGACAACCTCGCGAGTGACACCCCCGACATTCCCGCGGGCGATCTCGTCCGCTACCGGGTCCCGTTGACCGAAGGGCGCGCCAGCTTCGAGACGTTGTACGAGGGCCAAGTGGAGTTCCCCACCTTCGACTACCCGGACCGACTCGGCTCGTCGTACCGGTACTGTTACCTGGCGGCCAACGCCGACGGATCGAGCCTCCCGACCCGGCTCGTGAAGTACGACCTCGAGGAACGGACGGCGACCAGTTGGGCTCCCGACGGCACCGCATTCCCCGGCGAGCCGTTGTTCGAGAAGGCCCCCGGCGCGGACCGCGAGGACGCGGGGGTGATCGTCACGACCGTGCTCGACGCCGACGCCGAGCGGACCGATCTGGTCGTGCTCGACGCCGGCGACATGACACGGGTTGCACGCGCTACGGGTGTCCACCGGCTCCCGTTCGGGTTCCACGGCCAGTTCTACCGGGACGGCAACCACGTGCGGAGTATGGCGTGAGCCGGCCGACGAGCCGTCCCGAGACAGTTCCGACAGGTTCCTGACTCCCCCCGGCGAACCGCCGGCCGTGACTGGTGTGACCGGCCGGACGCGACGGGGTGGACAGGCGTGTACGTGAGCCACTACTTCGAGTGGGAGTCGGCCGTCACCGGGGGCCACTACCAGACTGTCCAGAACCAACGCCGCGTGTTGGACGACCACGGCGTCGCCTACACGACCGACCCGGAGCCGAGTGCGGACCTGCTCCACCTCAACAACATGGGGCCGCGGTCGGTGGTCGCCGCCCTCCGGGCGCGGCGACACGGCACGCCCGTGCTCGTCCACACCCACCAGACGGCCGAGGACTTCGAGGAGAGCTTCGTGTTCTCGAACCTGTTGGCGAAGCCGCTCCGCCCGTATCTCGCGTTCGCGTACGGACTGGCGGACCACCTCGTGTGTCCGTCCGACCACACCAGCGCGGTGATCGCCGACTACGCCGACCCGCCGCGGACGGTGGTCTCCAACGGGTTCGACCCCGACCGACTCGCCGGTCACGACGACCCCGCCCTCCGGCGGGAGTATCTCGACCGGTACGACCTGGAGCCGCCGGTCGTGTTCAACTTCGGCCACGTGATCGAACGCAAGGGGTTGTCGGCGTTCGTGGAGACGGCCCGACGGATGCCGGACACGGAGTTCGTCTGGTTCGGCTATCTCAACCCCACCGGCGGGCGGTTCGACGCCGTGTTACAGAGCGCCGACGTGCGCCAGACCGTCCGCGACGCGCCGGCCAACTGCACGTTCACGGGGTACGTCGAGGACCCCCGCGGGGCGTTCGCGGCTGGCGACGTGTTCTTCTTCCCGACGAAGAACGAGAACGAGGGGATGGCACTGCTGGAGGCGATGTCGTGTGGCCACCCACCGGTCGTACGGGACATCCCGACCTTCGAGTGGCTCACCGACGACGAGGACTGTCTGAAGGCGACGAGTCCGGCGGGGTTCGCGGACGCACTCGCGACGCTCCTGGACGACCACGAGCGCCGTGCGACGGTCGGCGAGCGGGCCGCAGCCGCGACGGAGCCGTACCGACTCGACGCCGTCGGCGACCGGCTCGTCACCCTGTACGAGGAGTTGACCGGGCTGTCGGCCTGAGTCGCGCCCCGCTCGAACCGGCGAGTGAAAGTCAGTCGGGCGTCTCGTGGAGGAACGTCTGGAACTCTGCCGTCCGCCCGTCCGGGTCGTCGGCGAAGAACTGGTAGATCTCGTAGGGTTCGTTGACGTGTGGCTCCTCGCGGGCGGCGTCGCCGACGCGGTCGTGGAACGCGTCGACGCCCGCACGGCCGTCGGTGACGAACGTCAAGATCCCCTCCGTCTCGGTCTCGCCGTTGTCGGCGTCACAGAACCCGAACCGGAACCCCTCGTACTCGAGGATGGTGCAGCCGGGTTGTTCGAGCCAGACGGTCGCGTCGACAGTCCCCGTGTACCAGTCGACGACCCGGTCGCGGTTCGCCGTCCGGAAGAAGACGAGTCCACTCACGCTCGGTGGGTGAGACGCCGCGATCAAAAAGCCGGGCGGTCGTAGGCGACTGGCGTGGCGGTGGGTCGTGGGTAACTGCCGGTCCGGCGGGCCGCCGTCGACTCTGCCGGGTCACCAGTCGTCGTCACCGGGGCGCTCATCGCTGGGGACGACCCCGGCGATGAGGACGACGAACCCGACGACCCCGACGACGCCGAGCGCCGGCAGGGCGATCAGCTCCAGATCCCGCGACGCACCGCTCGTCTCGACGGCGACCCGGACCCCGAGGTAGCCCAGCACGGCGAAGATCATCGTGAACCCGCCGACCAACACCCGCCGCGGCTCCAGCCGTGCGCCCGTCTCGCTGCTCACGTCCGTTTGGGTGGGTGGCTCGGGTTTAGTCTCTCCGGAGTCGCGGGACTGCCCGAGGTTTTTCACTGGTGCCGCACAAACTCTTCGCGAGCCGATGGCCCACGTCGAACGTGTCTCCGTGGAGGGGTTCAAGAAGATCGCGGAGTTGTCGGTAGAGCCGGGACAGTTCACCGTCGTCACCGGCCGGAACAACTCCGGGAAGACCTCGTTGTTGGAGGCGGTTCGAATTGGGTGTGAACCGAAGACGGTGCGGGAGTTTCGGTTGGAATTGACACCGATTAGCAGAGAGCGTGGGCTCGAGTCGACCATCTCCTCGCAGATTCGGCGTGGGAGGTCACAGGCCATCGTCAGGACGACAGTTGATGAGGAGTCGGAGAACGTCGAACTCCGGCAGCCGTCGGACTCCCGTGCCCGCGAAGTTGTGGTCGACACCATGGTAGAGTTGCTTGAACGGAAGTTTGAGGGAGAGGGAACACTCGCGGAGAACTTCGAGCGTGACTCAGCCGAAGGCACAGCGCAGCACGACCGTCTGAGCGGTGGATTCCGAGCAGCCCTGGACACTTTTGTTTCAACCAGTAGTGCCGAGTTCTCGAAGCATGTGACGCTCGTGATCTCGGATGGAACTGAGTACCCGGCAATCGATAACGTAGAGGTGATCAACCGAGTGCTGTTCAGTTTCGTCGCTTCGGAGGTAGTTAATCGACTTGACGAAAGTGGCTTACAAAAGCTCGGTGTTCAGCACTCGGACAGTGAGACATCCGCACTCACCTTCACCAGTAATCTGACACGCCGGCTGGACACGTTTCAGGACGCTGTTCCGAAGTCTCGTCTCTCCACCAGGCTCGTCACTCACGGCACCACAATCGACGCTGAGGGAGACGCCCCGGTCAGAGTAGACAACGTCGGCGACTTCCTCCGCGACAAGGAGATTCTCGACGATCTCAAGACCTTCACACTCGACAATCTAATCTTCGACCCCGAAGACGGCGAGAAGTACTCGGTCCCGTTCGAGCAGATGGGCGAGGGGTTCCAGGCTATCGTCGCCTTCCTGTGGGAACTACTGGACGACGACCTCCCCGAAGTCCTCTTCCTCGAAGAGCCGACCACCCACATGCACCCGGGCTACATCCGCGAGGTGGTGTACTTCCTGATCCAACTGGCGATGGAGGAGAACGTGCAGTTGTTCGTTACCACCCACAGCAACGACTTCCTGAACGATCTGTTCACGGAGAATCTGCGCGACGAGGAGGTCGCGTTCCTCGAAGAGGAGTTCAAACTGTTCCAGATGCAGGACGGCGGCGCGAAGACGCTGGACTACCGCGAGGCCGAGCACTCGCTGGAGGAACTGATGCTGGACCTGCGCGGCCTATGAGCGGCCAGCGAGACCGTGTCGTTCTGTGTGAGGGGCCGCGAGACGTGCGACTGCTGGAGCGGTTCCACGACCGCGACCGACACTGCTCGTGCGACACGTTCTATGGCAAGAATCACTCCGCCGATGACCTGAAGAACTTCGAGTCGAACGAACTCAAGCGATTCACCGGACGACGGAACCGAGACGACGTGTTCCTCAAGTCCGAGGGTGGCCTCCCCGACCTCAAACCACTGTTCGCACGCCTCGTGAAACCGTTGTTCCACACGTTCGAGGTCGCGGTCTGTCTCGTCGTTGACCTCGACAAAGAGGACTACGACCGGTGGGACGGCCTCGCAGGGAGAGAACGGTATCACGACCTGCTCGGCGATCTCGACGAGCGCGTTGACGGTATTTACACTAGGAACTGCGGGGTCACTCACGACCAGTTCTATCGGAAAGGTCAGTACACGTTCGCGGCGCAGGCCACGTTCACACACGACAGATACCAACCGGCGTCGTTCGACGTGCTCGCCTTCCGGTCGAGTCTCGAGGATGCTGCCGAGATCACCGGCGAAGACGACGAAGACGAGGCCGCGAAACTCGACACGTTCCTGACAGAGAATCCGGAGTCGTTCGACCGCGTGTTGTGACCTACTCGCTGGCGGGCGTTACACCCTCCGCCTCGCCGTCGCCCAGATCGCGCCGCATCGCGATCTCGAACCACGGACACAGGCGGAGTTGGCGGTAGAACTCGGGGTTGTCGTGGAGGTGTTCGTAGTCGGCCCACAGCAGCCCGGCGATCTCCTCGTCGTCGGGGTCCAAGGAGATGTCCGACAGGGTCACCTGCAGGACGGCACACACCTCCCACTCCAAGCCGGCGTTCTCGTAGTAGCGTTTGTACTCGAAGCGGTCGGTCACTTCGAGGTCGTCGTACTGGTCGGGGGTGATGCCGAGCTCCTCCTCTAGCCGCTGGCGGGTGGCAGCCGCCTGACTCTGCCCCTCCACCGGGTGGGAGGCGACGGTGCCGTCCCAACAGGTGTCCCAGAGTCGTTTGTCGTGAGCGCGCTGTGCGAGCAGAATCCGGCCGTGCTCGTCGAAGACGAGACAGGTGAACGCGCGGTGACGGATCCCGTCACCCGTGTGGGCGTCGAGCCGGTTGGCCGTTCCCTGCGGCTCGTCGTCCGAGTCGACCGCGATCACGTCCTGGAGTGCGTTCTCGTGGGCTGGTTCGTCGCTCGCGTCGCCGGCGGAGCCGTCGTCGGCGCTCATACGTCGACAGACGGCGAGGGGTCTCAAGCCAGTTCCGATCCGCCGTCTCCTACCCCAGCCGTTCGTCCAGGATCAGCCGCGTCTTCGTCCCTTCTACGTCCTCCAGTTCGCGGGCCCGCGAGATCAGCTCGTTCACCGCGCCGGTGTCGACACAGTCGACCACCAAGACGATGTCCTCCTCGCCGGACACCTGCCAGACGAAGTCGACCTCCGCCCACTCGGCCAACTGGTCGGACACCTCGCCCGTGTCGACGTTCATGTCGACGCCGATCTCCACCATCGCCTTCACGTTCCCCGTCCGGGTGGTGACGGTGAACCGCTCGATGATCCCCTCCTCGCGCATCCGGTCGACCCGGTTGCGGACCGTCCCCTCACTGGTGCCGACCGCGTCGGCAATCTCCGTGTACGGCGTGCGTGCGTCGCGTCGCAGCCGATTGAGGATCTCTCGATCCAGGTCGTCCATACCGCTCGGTCGCCCGCGACGGGCAAAGCCGTTACGAAATTCGTAACTCGCTTCGAACGACACAGTTATCTGACGGGAATACGTGCGTGTCTCGTAATGACGGACGCCTATCTGGCGCTGGCGGACGGGCGCGTGTTCGAGGCACGCGGTCGTGCGCCGGGGCGTGCACGCGGCGAACTGGTGTTCACGACAGCCTACACCGGCTACGAGGAGTCGTTGACCGACCCCTCCTACGAGGAACAGGTGTTGACGTTCTCCTACCCGTTGATCGGCAACTACGGCGTCCGGCCGGCGCGGTTCGAGTCTGACCGGATCCACCCGAACGCGGCGGTCGCCCGGGAGTTCACCGACGAGATTGCCGACTGGTTCGCCGAGTCGGACGTGCCGGCGATCGACCACCTCGACACCCGGGAGATCGTGACGACCGTCCGCGAGGAGGGAGCGATGGCCTGTGGGATCGCGGCCGGTCCCGACGCGACGCCGGCGGCCGCCCGCGCACAACTGGACGCGACGGAGTCGATGTCGGCCCACACGGAGATCGGCGCGCAGGTGTCGACGACGGAGTCGTACACGGTCGACGGTGGGGACGCTGCCGACGTGGCGTTGATCGACTGCGGCGCGAAGGGGTCGATCGTCGCCTCGCTGACCGAGCGGGACGCGACGGTCCACGTCCTCCCGCACGACACCACACCCGCCGAACTGGCCGCCCACGATCCGGACGTGGTGTTCGTCTCCAACGGCCCGGGCGACCCGGCGAACTACGGGGCCGCCGAGACGCTCGTCTCGGAGTTCCTCGGCGAGGTGCCGATCGCCGGGATCTGTCTGGGCCAACAGGTCGTCGCCCGCGCGGTCGGCGGTGAGACGGAGAAGATGGCCTTTGGCCACCGCGGCGTCAACCAACCAGTCCGGGATCTCGACTCCGACCGTGTGGTGATGACGACACAGAACCACGGCTACTCCGTCGCCGATCCCGGTCCGCTGGAGGTGACGCAGGTGAACGTCAACGACGGCACCGCCGAGGGGCTCGATCACGCGGAGTGGAACGTACTCACGCGGCAGTACCACCCCGAGGCGAACCCCGGGCCGCACGACTCGCTGGACTTCTTCGACGATGTGTTGGCGGCCGTCGATGCCTCGTGCCGAACAGTTGCGGCAGACTGAATTTCACTATTTCTTACAAAATAGCTTAAGCGTCGCAACAGGGACTAGCTAGACAGTGTCAGCACAAAAAGGCGAAGTAGAGACTATCCTCAGGAGCGATGCGTTCAGTGCGAACACACTTCGGGATCTCGTCGACGAGAAGAACTTGGATGTCAACAAACTGCGTACTGAAGATATGATCAATGCCCTTCTCAGATACAGTTGGTCGGACGACGAGATTGAAGAACTGAAGGATCGACTGGAAGAGCTCCAACGGGAGAACCAGACGATGGGGTACTACGTAGCCGAGCTTGACGGCCTTCCGAACACTACACAACAGCCACAGCACAAGGAACTTCGAGAAGCCCTTCTAATCGACGAGGCTGACCGCACTGACGACGAAATCGAGCAGAAAGGATTCGAAGTCCAGAGTGTCTCTTCAGGCAACTTGACAGCAATCTACTGGACACAGACAAAAAAACTGGGAGATCGACTCACTTGGCAACCTCACTTCACGCCAGCGTACCTACGACATCGGGGTAGATTTCTACTTAAACGACGAGCGCGTCCACCTGTTCGTCGATAACTTCGGGAAGATGGGAGAAGCCCGGAGTGCTCTCGAGAGCATCGGAGTTGAACTGGGAGAAATCGACCACAGTTCACTGAGTCGACAGAATGCAAACGAGATGATCCGCGGGTTCGTGGAGAGCCTCAAAGATGGGTTAGAACAGAAGCGTGAGCAGTCGTCGCTTCAAGACTTCTCTGACGAAGGAAATAGCGAGAATCTACTCCGGATCAAAGAGGTGAAAATTGATGTTGGAGATGGAGACACTGAGAAAGCTGATCTAGAGGGGAAACAGGATATATTCACTGACGACACAGTTGAACATCTTGTTGAAGACAAGAACGGACGGATCACCGGGCTGAAAGGGGTGATGACGCTCGGTGAGATTGACTTCAGGATCAATGCCGGGTCACCTGGGAAGCTCGGACGTATAAGTGTCAGGAAGAAGAGCAGCAAAGGTGGTGTTGAGAAACTTGAGGAGGCTTTCGATTTCCTCTACGACAGCTATCTCGAATACTTCCTCGAGTGTGAAACGTAGAGATAACAAATTCGAGGTGCAGTACGTACTCTCTCTTCTGATCGTCTCGATTGGGGTACTCAGACTCGAGTTGATCAGAAGACGAAGTTTAGATCTAGCACTGATGTGCCTTGTCGTTGTAGGAGCACTTCACCTCGTCGTGTCGAATCTGTCGTACGTGTACGAGAGTGTAACTAGATACGAGTCACCTCTAGCTGCGAGACTATCCAAGCTGAGCCGGGTGACGATCATCCTCGTCACTATCGGATTCACAGGGACGTTCGTTCACGCGGTACTGCCTCCTGTCGCAGAGTTCCTTCACGAATTACTGTCTCCTGTTGTGGGGTTCCCGGCAAGCTACACTCTCTTCGGGTTCCCTGTATGGAGTGGACTTATTGACTTCGGGATTCCATCGCTAGTTGTCTGCTGCATGAGTGTCAAGCTGTTCGGGTGGCTGCGAAACACACTCGGGTTCTCCAGAGATGTCTCAATCCGCACGTCCCCCGACACGCTGCACGTCTACGACGAGTTCAGCGAGACAGAGCCACTCCTCGTGGAAATAGAGAACGACGGCGAAACTGGCTACGAGTTCGACATTCAGATCACACCACCTCCGGGGGTTCACCTCAGAATCGGAGATGAGACCGAAGACGAGGCGTTCACTGCCACCAAGAACGTAGCGGCAGGACGACGGTGGAGTCAGAACTTCGAGTTGATACACCTCGGAGAGGCGGCCCCCGGGCTGTTGACCATCGAGATCAGTCACTCGTCGGGAGTCTACAGTGAAGAGGTCAGGTGTCTCCCCCGGTGACCGCTCGCGAACGACACCGTTCAAGTAGCCGCGTCGCACACGGCCGCGTATGGCCGACCACCACGACCACGATCACTACCGAGAGTTCGACGACGAGCGCGTGACCAGTCCGATGCAGTCGTTCGGTGCCAGTCAGGTCGGCACCGGCGCAGTCGTCGCGCTCGTCGGGCTGTTCGTCGTCTTCGGTGTCCCGTTGTTGTTGGGTGTCTGAGTCGGCGCGCGGCCGACTGCCGATCACTCCAGCGCGTCGCCGATCCGTCCACGCAGTGTCGCGACGTAGTCGGCGTCGAACGCCACCCCTTCGTCGCCGACATCGAACGAGACCCTCCCAGAGTCGTCGGACTCGCCGAGCCTCGCGACCGGGACGCGCTCGGGAACGACCGCCCGCACCGCGTCGGGGTCGGTCGTCTCCACGACCACCCGGCCGGGCTGTTCGTGGAGGAGACTCCCGAGGTCCGGCACCGAGACCGCGAGACCGGCCTCGTCGGTGACTAGTTCGCTCACCGCGACGGCCAGTCCACCGTGTCCGGCGTCGTGAGCGGCCGTCACGGACGGCTCCGCGACGGCCGCGCGGACGGCCGACAGCGTCGTCTGCGGGTCCGTCGGGAGCGCCGGGAACCGGTCGCTGCCGCCGAACTGTGCGAGATACTCCGACCCGCCGAGGCGTGACTCGGCGTCACCACCCAGCACGCGGTCGCCGATCACGAGCAGTGTCCCCTCGCCGGACAGTTCGGCCGGCGGCGCGTCCACGTCCGGTCGGGTCCCCAGGAGCGCGAGCGTCGGCGTCGGCGGGATCGGCCCGCTCTCGGAGTCGTTGTACAACGAGACGTTGCCGCCGACGACCGGCACGTCCAGTGTTGCACAGCCGTCCGCGAGCCCGTCGACGACGGCCGCGAACCGACCGTACGTCGCCGGGTCCTCCGGGTTGCCACCGTTGAGACAGTCGACCGCGGCCAACGGCGTAGCCCCCTTCGCGGCGAGGTTGGCGGCGTTCTCGATCGCGACGGCCCGGGCACCCGCGTAGGGCGCGGTGTCGGTCCAGTGTGGTTCCGCGCCGGCGGACAACGCGAGCCCGGAGTCTGCCTCCCGGAGCGCGAGGACGGCGGCGTCGTCACCCGGCCCCGTCGCGGTCCGGACGCCCACCTCGTGGTCGTACTGCCGGTACACCCACTCCTTCGAGGCGGTGTTCGGCGACGATACGACCGCCTCGACGGCCGTCTCGAGGCCCGGCGCGTCGGGCAGTTCGCGGACGGGCGGGTCGGGGGCCGTCGCGTCGAGATCGTTCGGGGGTGCACCGTCACCGAGGAACTCGGCGTCGGCGTCGACGACGCGCTCCCCGTCGGCGATACAGACGAACCGGTCGTCGGTGACGCGGCCGATGTCCGAGCAGCCCAGATCGAACCGCGCGGCGAGCTCCCGCACGCGGTCGACGTTCTCGGGCGTCACCTCGTAACACATCCGTTCCTGGCTCTCGGAGAGCAGCCGTTCGACGGGGGACATCCCCGACTCCCGGCAGTGGATCGCGTCGAGGTCGATCCGTGCGCCGAGTTCCCCCTTCGCGACCATCTCGGAGGCGGCACCGCCGAGTCCGGCCGCACCCAGATCGCGGGCCGCCTCGATCAGTCCCTCGTCGACGAGCGCCTCGTTGCACTCGATCAGCCGTTTCTCCGCGTAGGGGTCGCCGACCTGGACTGCCGGGCGGTCCTCCGTCTCGGCGTCCTCGTCTAAGTCTTCGGAGGCGAACGCGGCACCGCCGAGTCCGTCTCGGCCGGTGGCGTTGCCGACCAACAGGAGTCGGTTCCCGGGTGTCGTCGCGTCGGCGGTGACGAGCCGCTCCTCGTCGGTCAGTCCCACGCAGGCGACGTTCACGAGCGGGTTCCCCTCGTAGTCCGGGTGGAACGCGACGCTCCCCCCGACCGTCGGCACGCCGATGGAGTTGCCGTAGTGAGAGATCCCTTCGACGACGCCCTCGAACAGGTACTGCGAGTGGTCACGGTCGAAGTCGCCGAAGTACAGCGAGTCCAGCAGCGCGATCGGGTACGCCCCCATCGACAGCGTGTCGCGGACGATCCCCCCGACACCCGTCGCCGCGCCGTCGAACGGGTCGACGTAGGATGGGTGGTTGTGGCTCTCGACCCCGAACGTGAGGTACGGTGTCGGTCCGTCGTCGGTGTCACCACCCGCCTCGCCGTCGCCACTCTCGCCCGCCTCGTCGCGTTCCCCGTCGGGAACCGGGACGGCGACGACGGCGGCGTCGTCGCCCGGTCCGACGACCACCTGCGGGGCGTCGGCGTCGAACGCGGTCAGCAGTTCTCGCGAGGACCGGTACGCACAGTGTTCACTCCAGAGGTTCTCGAACAGGGCCGCCTCCGCGCGCGTCGGTTCGCGTCCCAGCTCGGACTCGATCAGCTCCCGATCGGCGTCGTCGAGCGGCATTCGCGTTCGTGTTCACCGCTCCCCGTCATATGCGTTTCTATACACACGTTCGTGTATGTCTCCCCTCGCGTGACGACGGCAGTGCTCTCCGAGTGGTCGACGGCAGTGCTCCCCGAGTGGCCGACAGCGGTGCTACTCGGGCGGTCGGAGCGCGAGCGCGGCGACGCCGGCCGCGACCGCCAACACGCCGCCGACCGCGAACGCGACCGACCACGAGGTGACGCCGACGACCCAGCCGACGACCGCGCCGCCGAACACGCCGCCCCACATCTTCCCAGAGTACAACAACGCGTAGTTGGCCGAGGAGTGTTCGCGGCCGTAGTAGTCGCCGACGACGGACGGGAACAGGGTGTACTGTGGCGACCAGAAGAACGTCGCGACGACGACCGCACCGACGAACGCGAGCGGCTGGCCCGCCTGGGCGAACCAGACGGTGCCGAACACGCCCACTCCGCAGAGAACGAACGAGGCCGCCATCGCCCGTTCCCGGTCGATCCGGTCCGAGAGGTCGCCGACGACGAGCCGGCCGATTCCGCCCGCGACGGGGAGCACCGTCGCCGACGCGGTCGCGGTGACGGCGTTCAACTCGAGTGCGTCCGCGAAGGTGACGATCTGGGCGGTGAGCATCAGTCCCGCCCCGGAGACGCCGACGAACATCGCGTACATCAGCCAGAACTGCCAGGTTCCCAACATCTCTCGCCACTGGTACTGCCGGGTGCCGCCCGCGGCGTCGGCTCCGCTCTCGTCGCTGCCGTCCACGTCGACCCCGTCGAGCCAGCCGCTGGGTGGGTCGCGCAACACGACCGCGCCGACGAGAATCCCGAGCCCGATGACGACCCCGAGGTTGCGGAGCACGTCGGGGTAGCCCGCGACGGTGGCGTTCGCGCGGACGTACGGGACGACCAGCGCGGAGCCGCCCGCGAACGCCATCGTCCCGATCCCGGTCGTCAGCCCGCGGCGGTCGGGGAACCACTTCAGTGCCGTGTTGACGGCGACGGTGTAGACGATCCCGACGCCGACCGCGCCCGCGGAGTACAGCAGGTACACCTGCCACACCTCCGTCGCGACCGACAACCCGAGGTAGCCGCCGCCGGCGAGGATGCCGGCCGCGAGCGTCAACAGCCGCGGGCCGTGGCGGTCCCGATACCAGCCGACGGGGAACTGCGAACCGGACTGGAAGATCACGAACAGCGTGAACACGAGCCCGATCGCCTCCGGCGACACCGACAACGACGACTCCAACGGGGACTGGATCGACGACCAGACGTACTGGTACGGCGACACCAGCCCCATCATCACCGCCGCGGCCGCGACCTGCCACCACCGCGAGAACCCCAACTCCTCGCGAGCGCGGGCCGAGACACCCTCCGTCGGATCGGCACCTCCCATACGTGCGGCACTGCCGGTCGACGGAATACCGTTTCGCTCGGCGAACCACCCGACGCGCCCGCCAGTAGTGGTTTCACGCACGCCGACCAACTTCGAGTCGTGAGACGACTGTCAGAACGACCGACACGTCGCCGACTGCTGTCCGGGGTCGCCGGCGCGGCTGTGGCCGCCACCGCGGGCTGTGCCGGTCGCCGGCAGGCCGGTGTCCCCGAGGGGGAGCCAGTGGCGGTCGCGTCGCTCGACGGCCAGCCGGACGCGGTCCGACCCGTCGGCTTCGAGGCTCCCGACGCGTTCTGCCGGTACCCCACACGACGTGTCGCGATCGGTGACGAGACGACGACGGACGGAGAGACGACGGCGGATGGGGGGACCGCCACCGGCGGCGACGGCACTGCGACCGACGCGGGCGAGGAGTCGCCGCCGGCGACGTTGGATCTGATGTGTCTCGCGCGGGGCAGCGGTCGGTTCGAACTCTCCGGCGGGGCGGTCGCCCGCGGACAGTGGACCGCGCCGGCGACGGACCGGTACACGGTCAGTGCCGTGTACGACGGCCACGGCCAGTGTCGGTACGACGAGGCCGACACCGCAAACGTCGTCGCGTCGCTCACCTCCGGGGTGGTCGTCCGGCCGGCCGACTCCGAGCGAGTGCTCGCGCAGGCGACCAGCCAGGACGCCGGCACCGTCCCCGACGACACGGTGACGGCGGGGGTCCAGGACGCCGTCCGGTTCGCACTCGACCGGGTCGACCCCGACGAACTGGGGCCGTTCGCGCGGTGGGTGGGTCGCCAGAGCGCCCGGCTCGCCGAGGGGGTGCTCGGTACCGAACTGATCGGCCCCGCAGCAGACGGGTTCCCCGCCGCCGAGACGGAGGTGCAGACGGTCACCACGCGGTTCGACGCCGAGGCCGGGTCAACGTACAGCTTCGAGTACGCGCCACGCGCGCTGCTGGTCGGGGAGATCGACACCGACGAACGGTTCCGGGCGTCCGCGCAGGCGACCTACGAGCCGCGCGGGTTCCGAGTGCGGCGACGGTAGTCGGTGGGACTGGGATTCGAACCCAGGAGGCCTGACGGCCACCTGCTCTCAAGGCAGGCGCAATAGTCCACTCTGCCATCCCACCGCACTCGAACGGACGGCTGTCTCCGATTTCAACCTACCGTTCGCGAGACGGACGGACCACGCGACGGTCGGCCGTCGGAGCACGTCGAACGGGCGACGGTGTCGATCCACAGCCGAGGAGCAGCTACCGAATCAGTGACGCCAGCGCGGCGACCGCGAAGTAGCTCCCGAACGCCGCGACACCGTGGCCGGAGACGGCACCGTACGCGACCGTCCCACCGACACAGCCGTAGAACGCGACATCCACCGACGTACGCAGCGCGTTCGACCCCTCGCCGTCCGAGTCGCCACTCGGGGTGTCGAGCAACGTGTACGCCGTCGCCACTGCCGCGAGCCCACTGCCGACGACGACCCAGTGAACTGCCTCCACGGGCTCGTCTTGTCGCCCGACGAGTTAAATCGACTGGCCTACGGCCCGGTCTCGACCCCGTCCCACCCGTGCGCGTCGTAGTAGTCGCGGAGCGCGTCGGCCAGTGTGTCGACGGCACTCGTGTCCGCGTCGGCAGCACCTGTGTCCGCGTCGGTGGCCGCTGTGTCGGTGGCCGACAGGACCGCCCGCGGCCGCACTCGCTCGCGGACGTACGGCGTCCCGTCCCAGAGGCGCGTCTCGGTGCCGCCGACGACTGTCGCGCCGACGACGACGTGACGGGCGACGTAGTCGACTGGCGAACCGTCGCGCTCGCGGTTCGCCTCCGCGACGTGTGCGACGAACGCGGGGAAGTCGCTCACCGGCGGTTCGTTGCCGAACGGGCGTGGGAGTGATCCCGACGGGTCTGTCCGGGTCACGAGCCGACAGCTGTCGCCGCCGGTCATAACAGTTGTCGCGTCGTCCGCGTCGACTCACCACTCGCCGCCGAACGACACGTCGACGCCGACCTCGTCGGCGAGCAGTTCGAGGTACTGGGTCTTATCGTCGACACTCAGCGAGGTGTAGAGGAACGTCCCGTCGACGAGTTCGTAGAACGCCCGCATCCGTCGCCCGTCAGGGTGGTCGGCCGTCTCGTTGAGCAGACAGTTCCGTCTGGCGCGTGGTGCGGAGTAGGGCAGTTCGACGTGGTCGATCAGGTCGTGTGCCGCGATCAGGTGGTCGACCGCGACACCCATCGCCTGTTTCTGTTGTGTCGGAGCGGGCTCGCCGACCGCCGGGAGCCGCCAGCCGTCGTCGAAGCCGACCGCGTATCCATCCGACACGTCGTCGACTCGCCACTCGTCGGCGTCGACGTACGCCCCGCGGGTCGGCTCCGGTTCACCGTCCGCCGGGTCGTACGACTCCGTGACGAACTGGCGGCGGTCCTCCAACACGGACGCGAGATCACGGACGAACTCGCGTGCCTGCTCGGTCGTGTCGATCGCCAGTTCCCCCACCTCCGACTCGACTGCCGACGCGACCGCCTCCGCGACCGCGGTCTCGTCGTCGTGCAGGCGGCCGATCACGCGGTTGGTCCGGGCGACCTGTTCGGCGACCGTCGCAGACCGACCCGACTGGATCGACTCCTTCGTGAGCAGTTCCAACACGTCCGGGTTGTCCGCGAGGTCGGCGAGGTCGAACTCGACGACAGACACCTCGCCGTCTGCGTCGCCGTTCTTCGACAACACCTCGAACCGCTGGCCGTTGGTCAACACACCCCAGTCGACGGCCAACTCCTGACGCATGTAGCTCCGGAGCTGTTCGACGTTCTCGTCGGTCAACTCCGAGCGAACCGGTTTCGCCTCGACGAACACCGCCGGCGAGTCGCCGACCGTGAGCGCGTAGTCGACGTGTGTCGTCCGGGTAGCGATCCGGACGGTGTACTCCAACTCGACTTCCGTCGATCGGAGATCCCACCCCAGCAGTTCGAGGAACGGCTGGACGAGTCGCACCTTGGTGTTCTCCTCGTCCATCTGTGGGGAGGCGTCGATCAACTGTCGACTCTGATCGACGTACTCCGCGACCGCCTCCTCGTCCATCTCGGCGTTGGTTCGACGCCGGCCGGTATAATACCACGGAGACACGACCGCGGTACCGGTTCGCTCACGGTGTTCTCGCGTACTTCGTCGGGTGGTAACCGCCACAGCGTCCTACACAGCCAGCAGAAACGAGAAACAGACGGGTGCTGTCGCCAGAACGAGGGGAATCACAACACGTCGTCGGTCGTCTTCGCCGTTCGAATCTGCTCTAGCGTCGTGTATCGTCGACCCTGCGGGTACTTCGACTCGAACGGAATCGGGTCGGAGAACTCAACTATCGACTCGGGTTCGAAGACGACGACACGCTTGGCGTCTGCGATCTCGCCGTCGTTCTGATAGGCGGTCGGCTCTCGTGCCAGATCTGCCTCCTCGGGTGAGACCACGTCCGCCACCTCGGCGAAGTACTTGATCTCTTGTACGTCTCCGGTGACGTACATCGCCGCGTAGTCGATCTCTCGTCCGATCCGGACGAATCCCCAAGCGTCGTTCTCCTCCACGAAATCTAGCCCCGACTCCTTCGTCGGGAACACCGCGACCGTCGCGTCCGGTGCTCCCTCGATGTCCTGCCGACTGCTCTGCCGCCACGAACCGGCAGGTGGCGGATCGACAATCGGGCTGTCGCCGCCAGAGTCCTGTTTGCCCATGAACTGTCGTTTCTCTCGGAGTACTGAGACGAGATCGTCGACAAACCCACGAGCCTGTTCTTCGGTGTCGAGAGGAACTGCCTCAATCTCCGACTCGATTGTCTCCGCTAGGGCTGCCGACAGTTTGTCTCCCCGGTCTTCCAGAGTCTGGATCGCACGCGTCGCTTCGGCGATCTGCCGCGCGACATCATCGGCGCGCCCCGACTGGATCGATTCCTTACTCAGCAGATCTAACACGCCCGGATCTTTCGCCAACCCGTTGAGGTCGAACTGGGCAACGGACAACTCTCCGTTCTCGTGACCACTTGCTCGCTTCGACAACACCTCGAAGCACTGACCGTTGGTCAACACGCCCCAGTCGACGGCTAACTCTTGACGCATGTAGCTCCGCAACTGTTCGACATTTTTGTCCGTGAGCTCCGACTGAACTGGCTTGGCCTCGACGAAGACGACCGGAGAGCCTCCGACAGTGAGCGCGTAATCGACGTATTTTTTGCTAGATCCTATCGGTACGGCGTACTCTGCCTCCATCGACCGGCGGTCCCATCCCAACAGTTCGAGAAACGGCACGACGAGACGCATCTTTGTCGTCTCCTCGTTCATCTCCGGAGCACTGTCGATCACCTGCTGGCTCTGGTTGACGTACTCCGCGACAGCCTCTTCGTCCATTTCGACGTTGCTTCGACGGCGGCGGGTATAATCCTACGGAGACGGGATCGGCAGTGAGACACCTCTCGACCGTCTACTCGCCAGTTTCGTCGATCAGGACGACTCCAATCGCTTCGCCGTCGATTCCAGAACAGCGAGCCGTCGCTCGCGCCGTTCCTCGACGGCGTCGCGGAGCGCGTCCGCGTCTTCGTCGGCCAGCAACCCGTCGAGTTCCCGTAGTGACCGTCCACCAGTCAGCCGGAGAACGACCTCCGAGAACGTCTCGTCGTCGTGCTTACACGCCACGAGTCGCTCGTAGGCTTCCGCCGAGAGTCGGACAGTCTCGGCCACGCACACAGTCGTGTGCAACACCAGATATTGGTTTCCCCTCCCCGTTCGATCCTCGCTCACACCACACGACACCCGACTCAGTTTGTCACCGAGCGGCTAATTCCAAGCAAAGAGCAAACGTTAAGTGGAACTAGAAACGACGGTCAGACGCGACGCTGCGGGCGCGTCACTCGGAAGAGTGGCAGGGTGTGGCACCACCCTACCCCGCGCGTCGTGGAGCGCCCACGACATGTGTTCGAACCATTCGCCGTCTGAAAAGCATGACGGCACGGTGGACGTATCGGAGTTGCTCGAACTGTACGACCAGCACGTCGAGACCGTCGAACGGCTCCCGTTGCCGGAGTACCGGATCGACTCGTTGGTCCGGGAGGCAGAGACGGTTCGGGAGGCGTTGGCGGCCGACGGGACGGTGGCGGCGACGCGGCTGCAAGTGCTCCTCTGTGTGGTCGCGGAGGCGATCGGCGACGTGGAGCACGCGCGGACGGTGCCGGAGCCGGCCGCCCGCGGCGCGGACTACCTCCCGGAGGGGGTCCACCGGAAGCCCTACCGGATGACCCCAGACGAGCAGGCGGCGTGTCTCGACGCGTTGTCGCAGTTGCAGTTCGCGGTCGTCGAGACACCGGTCGCGGCCGACGGCCACTGACCGGCGCGGTCGGTCGTCGTCCGTCACCATTCATCAGATCGACGAGAAACGCGGTATCGAGGAGCACGCTACTGTAGTTCGTCGGCCGTCGATTCGAGATCGGTGGCTCGGCGCTCGCGCCGCTCCTCGATCGCGTCCCAAACTGTGTCTGCTTCCTCGTCGTTCGACACGCCGGCGAGGTCTACCAACGACCGTTCCCCAGCGAGACGGAGCACGACATCCGAGAACGTCTCGTCGCCGTTCTCGTGTGCGGCCACCCACAGCTATTTGCCTCGATTTGCCGTCGACTTCTCGTAACACACGTCGGTAACTACTGGTAGCCGCAGTTCGCGATTGTCGCCACTCCCCGGACAGCCGGCTGTGGCGACGACACCAGTACAGACAGTTGTGAGATACCTTCGACGGTTCACAGTTCGGTTCGGCACAGTCACACGGAGGCCACCGACGAGCGTCGGGCGGCGACACAGGCCGTCGCTCGTCGCCCCAGCGTCGTGGTTGTTCACCCACTCCGCCAGATGTACTCGACACCACCACAGACGACGGACAGTCCGAGGTAGTGTGCCGACAGGATCAGTGACTCGTGGAAAAAGCCCGCGCCCGGGTTCGCGGCGACCGTCCGGAGCACCAACGCCACTCCGGCGACGGCGACGGGGCTCACGGTGCCGTAGCGGACGTACAGCGCGACCGGAACGCCGGTGACGACGGCCGCCCGGAGGGCCAGCCACGCGACCGACACGGCGGCGTCACCGGGGAGTTGCGCCAGTACACCGTCGCGGACGAACACCAGTCCGAGCAGTGTCGGGAGTGCAGCGAGCAGTCCAGCTAGCAGCGTCTTGGGGACGGAAGCGGGGGGTCGGATCACGGAGTTGGGGATGGGGGTGTTGTCTGGTCGATTGCTTCGACTCTGGGGCAGACGGGCAGTCGTGACAGGAGTCACTCTGGCACTGTCACCCGATCACCGTCTGCTGTCTGAGTGTGTACTCACCACCTGCGAGCGTGAGGTAGAGCGCCAGACAGTACGGCCAGCCGACGACGAGCAGTGTGAACAACGGGAGTCCCTCCGAGGTGTTGTTCTCGAGCAGCGCTGCCCCGACGAGGAGCCCGCCGACGGCGACCGGAGTGACGGTGCCGTACCGGACGAGCAACACGACGGGCGCGCCGGCGAGGACCACGGGCCCGAGCGTCACGATGGCCTTCAGTACGACGGCGTGCCCGAGATCGTCGGTCGTCACGCCGGTTCCGTACTGCCACACGAAGACGGCGAGCAACGCGAGCCCGGCGACTGCTCCTGCGAGGAGGCTCCGCGGAACCACGGACGAACGCGAGGTCACGTTCGCTCCGCCACATCGACACGGCAAAAAGACACCGCCGAGTGTCGAGCGACGACACACCCCTCACCACAGCCCGGCGACGGACCCGTCGTGTCGGAGGGTGTACTCGACGCCCGCGACGGCGAGGTACACCGCCACACACACCGGCCAGAACAACAGGAGGAGGCCGAACGCGGGTGTCTCCGGCGGGCTCCGTTCCAACAGCGTCGGCACGAGCAGGACACTCGCGACGACGAGCGGGCTCACCGTGCCGTAGCGGACGTACAGCGCGACCGGCACGCCGGCGACGGCAGCCGACCCGACGAGCATGAACCCCTGTCGCAACAGGGTCAGTGCCGGCTCCTCGCCGAACGAGGCGAGACTGAACCCGCGCCAGAGATAGACGGCCACCACCGGCAGTCCGGCCAGCAGGCCGGCGACGACAGTTCGGGGGACCGTAGTGGGGACGAACGGGAGGGACACACGTGCCATCTCGCGGGGTGGGTGGTTGTGGTTGTCGGCTCCCAGACTACGCGACCCCGGACGGCCTCACTCGTCGAAGAACACCCAGGTGCCGTCGTGCGACGAGAAGTCGCCGGTCGTGTTCCCGACGTAGGTGAACTCCGCGTTCGCGCCGTGGCCGCTCTCCCAGAAGTCGTCGACCTCGTTGCGCGACCGGTCGAGCTGCCAGTCCACGTCGAGCTCCACCATCGGGATCTTCGAGAGGAACCGCTCGGGGTTGCCGTGGAGACACGGGTCGTAGTGCGCCTGTCCGATCGCGCTGACCCCGTAGTAGGGCACGTCGTACAGCCGGACGTGGTACTGTTCGGTCGGACACCACCCTGAGGACTGCATCACGTGGCCCGTGGTCGATCTGGTCCCGCCGTCCGGGAGGTTCACGTACAGATCCTTCACGAGGAAGTCCGGGTAGATCCACTCGTTGCCCCACTCCGAGCCGTTCGTCCCGTTCTCCATGGCGGACTCGATGTCGGCAGTGTCGGTGGCGTCCCAGGCGACGTTCATCGGCGAGGTCCGATCCTGGAGCCCGCCGCCCTGAGCCCCCGACTCGGAGGCGTAGCTGTACAACGGGACGTTCCCGTCCATGTCGGGGACGTACAACGGGTGTGCCCGTTCGTCGTCGACCTGTCGTTTCCAGATCGTCCGTTCGGCAGTGCGTTGTTCGCGTTGGGTTCCGATCACACGTTGTGTCTGGAAGCTGTACTCCGAGGTGCCGTCCGTCCGGAGTGTTTCGGGCACCTCCTCGGCCGGCAGCCTCGACGGCTCGTACTCGAGGGTTCTGGTGCCGTACCGTTCGTTCAACGCGTCACTGTGGAACCGCGACTGCACGCGGAACTGGCTCGCGTCCACCCGTTCGACTGTCACCACCAGTCGCCCGTCGGCCGCGACCGGGAGCCCCCTGTCGTTGCCCGCGTCGGCCGCCCCGATCGGTGTCGTATCGTCGCTGTCCCCGCCGCGGGCGCTCCCGAGCCCGGCGACACCGACGGTTCCGACCGCCGCGCCGATCGACCGTAACACGTCTCGCCGCCGAGAGTCGAATCGGTCTCTCACGCGTCTTGGTTACGAGCAGAGTGTGTTAATTGCCACGTAAAATATCGAATACTCTCTCGACGATAGTTACCGACTCAGGCGGCGCGGTGGTACACTCGACCGACGGTCGCTCGTGACAGTCGCCACCCGCGAGCCGCTCGGAGTACACGGTGCCCTCGTGGTCGGATCGGTGGTGGTACCGAACGACGAGAGAATAGAGAGAACCGACAGGTACTTCAGTTGTCAGTAGCCGACTACAAGTATGGTACACAACAACAGATCACCCGAACCGGAGGGGTCGGCGGAACCGGAGCCGCCGACGGTCTCCGGGTGGCTCGCCAGTCACTTCGGCAGCTGGGCGGGCGACTACGTCGAGATGCGAGCAGCGCGGTACGAGTGACCGACCACGGGGCCGCTCCCCGTCCGATCTGTCGACCGACGGTCAGACCCCGACCGCCATCCCGAACAACGCGACCGCGATTACTGCGAACAGTCCACCGACACCGACGGTGATCGTGTCGGTGTCGAGCGCGTTCGAGACGTAGGGAGCGATCTGTCCACCGGTGACCGTCGCCGGCACGGTGAACACGACCATGTTCCACGGTGTCGACGCCAGACTCAGTGCGTGCCCACCGGGGACGAGTCCTCCACCGAACACGTGGACCAGCGACGCGAGGACGGCTGTCGTGGCGACGACAATGTGGTTCGTCCCGATCGCGACCCGGACGGGCACTCTCGTTCCGAGCATCGAGACGATCCCGAGTTCCCCGATTCCGAAGCCGGCCAGCCCTTGGAACGTCCCGCCGACGCTGTAGTTGAGGAACCGCCGGAGGTACCCGGCGCGGGTGTAGGTGTAGTCACTCCCGTCGCGGTCGACCCGCGTGACCGTCCCGTCGGCGTCCGTCTCGACTCCCGCCGGCCCGAGCTTCCCGGGGTCGTCCGGCAGGTCGGCGTGGCCACCGTCCGCCGCGGCAGTGTCGTCCTCGTGGGTCTCCCCGTGGCCGAGGTCGATCCGGAACAACAGCACCGAGGCGGTCAGCAACGCGAGTCCGAGCAGCGCGTGGAACACTGGCTCCGGGAGCACGAACGACAGCAGTGCGCCACCGACGACGAACGGGACGCCCCCGGCGACGAGCGACAACGCCAGTCGACGGTCGACGAGCCCGTACTGGACGAACGCAACCGCGGAACTCGACAGTCCGAACGCCTCGCTGATCAGCCCGACCTTCACCAACGTCTCCGGAGTGAGTGGCTCCGCGACCAGCGGGAACACGAAGATCAGAAACGGGACGAACAACGCCGACCCACTGATCCCGACCGTGTTGACAATCGTCGCGCCCAAGAGGAAACACGGGAACAACCACCAGAACTCCAGCCAGTAGCCGGTCCCGGAGCCAGTCGTCGGCGCGAACCCCAACACCCCGACGACGAAGAGGGCCGGCGCGACGAACACGAGCAGGTGTTGATACCGGAGGAACCTCCGTTGCATCCGTGAACTGATCACGCTCGCCCCCCCACGACCTGCGTCTCGGTGGTCGGCCACACCGTATGTCGTCTCGTGACGACCGCCGACATTCAGTGGACACCTCCTGTCGCCGAAGACGGGTCCCTCGGCGTGGCTTGTCGGTAGTAACTACTCTGTGTGTGTAGACGGAGAACCACGATAGCGTCGGATTACGCTCTCCGATTGAAAAGAGTTGATACCGACCGCCGTCCGTCCCGAACAGTTCTTCAGCCTCCCCGGAGTACGGGTCGACATGTCAGAGCCCCGGATCGTGGTGATCGACAACCACGGCCAGTTCACACACCTAGAGAAGCGGGCGTTGCGGGACGCCGGCGTCGACACGGCGATCGTCGACAACGAGACACCGCCGGCGGAGGTCGACGCCGACGGAGTCGTCCTCTCGGGCGGGCCGTCGATGGACCGCACCGGTCGCGCCGCAGAGTTCCTCGACGCGGACGTGCCCGTCCTGGGGATCTGTCTCGGGATGCAGTTGATGGCGACCGAACTCGGCGGGCGGGTCGAGAGCGGTGACTACGGCGGCTACGCCGACGTGACCGTCGAAGTGACCGACGACGACGACCCGTTGGTCGGCTCACTGGCCCCCGAGACCCGCACCTGGGCGTCACACGCCGACGAGGTCGCAGAACTCCCGGCAGGGTTCACCCGGACGGCCACCAGCGAGGTGTGTGGCGTCGAGGCGATGAGCGACCGCGACCGCGACCTGTTCGGCGTCCAGTGGCACCCCGAGGTGGCCCACACGGAGCGCGGCGACGCCGTGTTCCAGAACTTCCTCGACATCTGTCGCGCCTGACGAGCGGTCACAGCCGGCCCCAGTCGACGCCCCGGTTCCGACACGTCCGTCACGATGGACTGCCGGACACCCGTCGTCGCTACGGCGGCCGGACACCCGGTTGTACGTCGTCGAGAATCCGTAACACGAACCACAGCAGCGCTCCGCCGACGACCGTGCCGGCGACCGTCGCGACGAGTGCCTGTGCCGGCGTCGCACCGGACTGGAACGCGACGAGTCCGCCGGAGGCGGCGACGAGTCCGACGAACCCGACCTTCATCCGGGTCCGGGCGGTGTCGCGTTCCTCCTCGGAGATCGACGATCCCACCATCACTCCTCCGTCGGGCCGGCGACGGAGACGTGCATCCCCGCGAACTTCCAGCGCACGTCCGTTCCTGCCGGTGCCGCGTCGGTGTTGTCGACCCCCGAGTCGTCCGTCCGGGTGAGCGTCCCACTCCACCGGGTGTCGTACGAGTGTGTCTCGAAGTCGTCGGTGTCGTACCACTCCAGCCGCACCTGGTCGGAGAAGGCGGCGTGGTCGCCGCGGTCGACCACTCGGAGCGCCTCGCTCTCGACGACCCAGTCGCGGGTGCGTGCCGTCTGTGACGCGAGCCCGTCCGCGATCGCAGCGTACCCGTCCAGCCGCTCGCCGATCCCGTACTTGACCGCCGTCGGGGACTCCAGGAAGAACGCCGCCAACGACTCCCCCGCCCGCAGTGCGCGGTAGTACCCCCGTACTGTCGACTCCGGTGTCATACCAGTCACTTCGCCCCCCGGCCGGTTAATGTGTGCTGCTCCGGTCGAGTGGCGTGTCTGGCGCGACCCGTCTCGCCAGAGACCCGGCGTCGTCTCTGGAGCCGAAAGCGGAAAGCCCACGGCGCGTCTCCGTCCGTCCGTGAGCTACACCGTCACCTACTACTGCCCGCGTTGTGGCACACTCGCGGCGCTGGAACGGGAGGGGTACCTCGACGACAAGTCGGTCACACCGTACCCGTTGGAGGGGTGGACGTACGTCGCCCCCGACGACCCGTTCGACGACGCCGACGGTGTCCGGTTCGTCTGTGGCGATCCGGTGGCCGGACTCACCTGGCAGATCCCGCCGACACCCGACGACTACGACGGCGAGACGGAGACACCGCCCGATCCCTCGGCAGCCAACGACCCTGCAGAGACGGCCGACGACGAACCGCCGGGGTGTGGTGAGCCGTTCTACCTCTCGTTCGTCAGATTCGAGGCGGGCGAGGAGGTCGATCCACGGGGTCCGAGCGAACAGGTCGAACTCGCAGAGGGTGGCCCACGCGGTCCCGACGGTCCAGACACCGGCGGGTTCTGGGGGTAACCGCCGACACCGTTCGCGACGGCGGGTTCTGGGGGTAGCCGCCGGTATCACACACCGGTAGGTTCTGGGGATGCGCTATCACCGTCCGGTGCCGACTCGCCCCGACGCCGTTCGCTCACCGTCGCTCCCTCGGTATCCGACGGTGGAATTATACTGTTCAGGTGCAAACCAGACTGCAGTGAGTGTCGAACTGGAGCGACGGACGGACGCGCCGGGGGAGGCGACCCACGAGGGGGCCGCGTGGGAGCTGAAAGAGCGCATCCGTCGCGAGGAGGGGGTACTCAAGCAACGACGGGGGTTCTTCTCGGACGCCTACCGCCGCGCGACCACGCACCTGTTGTTCGAACGCGGCTCCGACGACCGTGCCGACGAGACTGCACCCGGGACGCTGGTCGGGTTCGTCTCCGCCCGCCGAGACGGTTACATCCTGTTTCTCGCGGTCAGCCCCGAGGCGCGCGGGCGAGGGTACGGCCGTCGACTCGTCGCCGACGTGGCGGAGAACCACCGCACCGTCACCTGTCACGCCCGGGCGACCAACGAGGCCGCGCTCGCCTTCTACGAACGGCTCGGGTTCGACGTCGAACGCCGCATCACCGGCTACTACGAGGACGGCGGCGACGCGTTCTACCTCAAACTCGGCGAGTCGGAGAGTCTCACCGAGCGGCTGTCGAACCTGTTGCGGTGACCACCCCCGAACGGCAGGTCTTTGTCGCGTCGCGTTCCAGATCCGGTGCGCGCCTCTAGTCCCCGTCCGAGTACACCCACACGGGTGCGATGACCGCACGGAGAACCCGGGTGCGCGACAACGGCTCTCGCCGGCCGCGACGGCGAGCGCCCGGCACGAGGGTTAGCCGGCCGACCAGGGCACACCGCCGGGAGTGACGCCGGTCGTTAGTGTTCCGGGCGACACCCTTCGACGACGCGAGACCGATCTACTCGAGGTACTGCTGTGCAGCAGTGACGACTCTGTCGACGAACGGTTGTCGCACTCGACCCTGCCACAGTTCGCGTTCCTCGGTTCGAGGTGAGTGAACGGCCCACGGAGACACGAACGACTCCCGAGGGACACCACCGGCCTCCCAGACTGCCTCGGCCAACGGAACTGAATCGTCGTACGACTTCGTCGAGACTGCCAGTGCAACGTACTGCTCGTCGGCGAACGGGTGACGGTCGTTGCTGACGATCAGTCACGGCCGTTGACGCTCCGTCCCGAGTTTGAACGGGTCGACACTCCTGACGACGTCACCTCGCTCCGGGTTCACCGTTCGGCGTCTTCCTCGTCTCGCTCGCTCGGGTGGGGCTCGTCGGGTGCGACTGCGTCCCACGCTGCCGTGTCGATCCCACCGTCCGTGTCGTCGAGTCGACGCGTCGTCGTGTGGAGATCTGCGGCAGCCGCCACCCGTTCCGCCTCCGCAACGGTCCAGTAGTCCCCCGCCTGTCTGACGAGTTCGCGGTCTGCCAACTCGTCGAGTGCCGTCTCGACCGTCTCGTGGTCGACGCCGACGGTTCCCGCGATCTCGGCTGCGGTGTAGGCGAACTCGGGGTGTGCTGCGAGAAACGTGACGATCTGGTGTGGTGTCTCTGCACGCGGCGGATCGCTGCCGTTCTCGAACGCGTCGATACTGATCGGCACGTTCGAGGTAGCGTCCCGCCTCCACTTGCCTCTGTCGCCACCCACACAGTCAAACCCGTCACGGTGGTAGCTCGACCCGTGACTGTCGACGACCTCGACGACGACATCGACGACGCGGCGGCGACGCTGGGTGACTCCGTGGCGGTCGATCTCGACCGCGAGACCCGTCAGGAGCTCGCGACGCTCCTGGCGGTGTTCGACGGTGATCCCGAGGAACTGCTCCGGCGTGGCGTCCACCAACTGTTCCGTCGGACGGTCGACACCGGGGATCTCGACTTCCAACTCCGCCGGAGCTACGATCTCACCTACGAGGAGTTCCTCGCGGGCGTTAGCTACGACGAGACGACCCGTGGCCCCGACCCCCGCCCGGACGACGACCGACGGTACCAACACTAGACACCGACCGTTCTCACTCCTCGGGGTCGTCGACGATCCACGCCGCCGGTGGCGTCACGGTTCCGTCGACGGTCGCGGCCACCCCCTCGCCGACGACCACCAAGCCGTCGACGTCGCCCGTCCGGAGCGTGCCCCCCGTCGCGACGGCGCTCGTCAGCCGTCCACATGGCACCCACCGCGTCGACTCCAATGCCGTCGCCGGGACCACGACCCGCACCGCCTGGTCCGCGGTCGCGAGCGCTGCCGTGACCGCCACTGACACACTCTCCGGTGCGATCGAGACCCGGTGGTCCGTCGTCCGTCTCGTGGGCGAGCGAGCCGTTCAGTACGCCCGGAACTCCGGGTGTTGGAGCGGTCGGATCTGTCCCAAGAGCAGTCCGAGCGTCTCGCGGCAGTCGTCGTCGTCGTCGAGCAGCTTGACACTCCGTGCGGCGCTGGCGTGGACAGCCTGGACGGCCTCGTCGTCGACCGAGCCGTCGTCGAGACGCCGACAGAGCGTGTCGAGGTGGTCAAGGAGCCGGTGGAGGTGGTACGAACTGTCGTCGTCAACCTGTTCTTCGAGAGTCTGCTCGGTGTCCCGGAGCTGTCTGTACGTTCTGCCGGGAGAGGCGTGGGAAGGTGTCTCCGGCTCGACGTTGGGCGTCGTCCGCACTTCGGAGACGGTGAGCAACACCATCGACAACAGATCCAACACCTCGTCACGGGCCGCCGGATCGAGTGTTGTTGTCGGGACCAACGACCCCTCGTCGGACAGCGTCTCGCCGTTCGCGTCGGTCGCTCGCCTGACCGCGTCGGTGATCTCTCCGACGACGGAGATCAGCTCGAAGACGGTCTCCCGGTCGACGAACCCGTACTCGGTGAGTGCGCCCTCACACTCGGAGAGCAGACGGAGGAGGTGGACCGTCTTCTCCGGCCGCGTCGACCACGACTCGGCGTCTGCTCTGTGGGAGGCGAACTCGGCGGCCAACGTCTCGGGCGAACGGAGCCCGTCCGTCTCGACTGACGGCTCGCGGTGCGAACTCATGTACGTAACCCGTCTCCCGGGACAAATATTGTACCCACTGTTGTCCGAAAACGGAGAGGCAGTCGTTTCGTAGAACGCTCGCCTGCGGAGCGGCCGTCGACACGTCGTGTCGTCACGACCGACTCGGGGGAGCGAAGAGTGGGCGAACCGACCGCCCCAGCGGCGGGTCGACGTGTCGGACGACGATCACTTCCGGGCGGCCGGGGCCGTCCGTGGCGGCGTTCGTGCGTGCCAACACGCCGCCGTCACGCAGCCGTTCGATCCGGTTCTCGACCGTGCGCTCGGTACAGTCTAGGTGGTCGGCGACGGTGGCCGTGAGCCGTTGGAGTCGCGGTGACGCGCCGGCGGCGGCCCACACTGCCGTCGCGATCGCGTCGGGGGACTCGGCACGAACCGGTCGGGTCACCGTCGCGAGGTCGTCCAGCGCCGCCTGCCCGCCGATAGCCGCGCTCGCTGCCCGGACGGCCGAAGCGCGCGAGGCGTCCAACTCCGTCTCGGTCGCCGACTCCCACACGTCCGCGTACGTCCGCAGCACCGTCTCCTCGGGGTCGTCGACGATCCACGCCGTCGGCGGCGTCACGGTTCCGTCGACGGTCGCGGCCACCCCCTCGCCGACGACCACCAGGCCGTCGACGTCGCCCGTCCGGAGCGCACTCCCCGCCGCGACGGCGTCCGCCAACCGCCCGCGTGGCACCCACCGCGCCGACTCCAACGCCGTCGCCGGCACCACGACCCGCACCGCCTGGTCCGTGTCCGTGATCGCGGCCGTGACCTCCTCCAACACGCTCCCCGGGGCGGTCACGACCGGCCGTCCCGTCGCCGCCTCCAACGACGTGTGGATCATATTTTGTACCGAGTCCTGTACGCAGTTCACGTTAGACAGTGAAATATCCCGATTCATGTATCTTTTTGTTCTCAGAGTAGTAGTCACATTTCTTGACCAGTAATCTCACACCTCGTGGTGAATGGTAGAATCACACAGTGGTGTGGTCGTCCGGCAGTCAGCCCGGACCACTCGGGTCGCCTGCAGACGGTTGTGGGTCCGCAGACGTGTCGCGGGTCGCGCCGTCGGCGATCCGACGGATGTCCCACTCGACGGCCGCGACGGCAACCGTCAGCACGACGAGTCCGGAGAGTTGGAACAGGTGGTCGGGTGTCGGGCCGAGTTGGAAGGGAGCGAGTACGTCGAACGCCGACAGGTGCGGTTCCCCGACCCGAGCTACCGTGTCGGGGATACCCACCCCGAGCCACCCGCACAACACGAGCACCGGTGTGTACGCGTCGTGATCGACGGCCAGCGTCACGTCTCCCGCGTCGACCATCCCAGCGACTAACACGGCGTACGGGACACCGACGAGCAGCGTCAGCGATCCGACCCTCTCTGGCACGCGAACGAGGAGTTCGATCACCAACGCGAGGAAAACGTGACCGCCGGCAGCGACGGTTCCGGCGCGTGTGATCCACTCGTCGAGCAGTCCGCGCCCCTCACACTCGATTACGCCGACGACGACAGTAGTGAGGAATCCGAGGAGAACGAGCGTGTAGCCGCCACCGTCTAGCGACACCGTCCACAGGATCGTTGTCGAGAGAGGAACAGCGAGCGTCGCGACGAGTCCGACGCGGACCGCGAATATCGTTAGGATGCCGAACGAGAACAGGAGAACGACCAACACGACGACGGCTGTCGTGCCGGACGGGCCGAAACCGAACGCGTACGTGTCGAGCGGTGCGGGCGTGTCGAGGACGATCCACCCTGCAGCGACTGCCGCGAGCACGACGCTCGGGGGTGTGACCAGATTGCGGTTCACGCTCTCTTCACTGTGATCGAGACGACAGTGTGTTTCTGTCGGTGGTGGTGTCAGGGTCGATTATCGACCACGCGTCTCCGACAGTTGTCGGTCGGTGTCGGCTCACCCACCGACGACGTTCGTCGAGCGGAGGAGATACTCGATCCCGCCGAACAGGAAAATCGTGACGAGCGCTTGAGGAATAACACCTGGATACTCCTTGGGGAAGAACTGCCAGTGTGTTGCAGACACGAACACGAGTCCGGTCACGGCCCCGAGTGCGGGACCGACTGCGCCGAACTGGAGAAACAACAGCGTCGGCACAGCGACGACGAACACTGTTCCGAGTGACAAGAGGAGAGGCCCCGGAGATGTCACACCAGACACGCCTACGGCCAGAGCGGCGTGGAGTGCTCCGAGCCCTAAAGCGAGTTCGAGACCGTTAGGAATTGAGACAGTTTCGACGAAGACAGCTCTGATTATATACTCTGTCGTCCCGATTCCGAGCAATACCGACAGGAACTGTGGTGTGTAGAATGCGAACAGATACGTCACCTGAAACTCGGCAATGTAGAGATACCCGGCTGACAGCACGACCAACACGACAGCAGGGCTGACGACGCCGTACCGGGCGTACAACAGAACCGTGACGCTGCCCAGTAGACATATGCCAAGTAACATGTACGCACTGAACCAGACATTCACAATTGTGCGTTCTTGTCCCGTGAGAATGTAATCGAGGATGCTCTCACCGAACGTCACGTTCGCGTGCAGCAGAAACGACAGGAGCGACAACACCCCGCAGAGTGCAGCAACTGCGATGGGGTTCGTCGTGAGTGATCGGAGCATCTGGCGAGGGGGATATCTGGCTTCCATTTATATTTACTGTCGCAGTTTCGCCGGTCGTGTCGGGTCGTCGCCGAGGGACCGGATCGGCACGCTCGCTTCCGAATGTGTCGGCAGGCAGTCGGCCGTCCGAGAGCCCCGACCGCTTCACCCACCGACAACGTTCGTCGAGCGGAGGAGATACTCGATTCCGCCGAACAGGAAGATGGGAACGAGTAGCTGTGTGGACAAGAACGAGTACTCCGTTGGGAGTCGCTCCCGACGTGTCCAGAACACGGCCACGAGTCCGGTGACAGCCCCGAATGCGGGGCCGACTGCGCCGAACTGGAGAATCGACACCGTCGGGACGGCGACGACGTAGACTGCCCCGAGCGACAGAGACACCGACAGAAGCGACAGTTCGTCAGCCACAACGACAGCCACGGTAGCGTGGGCGACACCGAGAGCTAAGCCCGTTCCGAGTCCGCTAGACAACGAGACAGAGTCGAGAAGTGCGGCCCTGAGTGCGTACTCAACCGTCCCGACCGCAAACAGGACGGAAACGAACTGTGGCGTGTAGAACAAGAACATGTACACCACCTTCGAGTCGACACTGTACAGGTAACCAGCCGACAACACGGCCAGCACGACGGCAGGAGTGACGACACCGTACCCAACGTACGTCAGAACTGGAACAGCAACGAGCAGACACAGCCCGCCGAGCCCGTAGAACACGGCCCAGAGAGTGCTCAGTGTATCCTCCTCGGTCGTCAGGTACGACTCGAAGACGTTCTCACCGAACGCCACGGCCGCGTGCAGCAGGAACAACACGAGAGTCGAAAACCCACAGAGTGTGGCGACTGCGACGGGGTTCGCCGTGAGTGATCGGAGCATCCGACGAGGGCAACGAGTGTCTTCAGTTTGTATCTGGTGTCACAGTTTCATTTCTCGTGTTCGGACCGTCAGTAACGAGTTGAGTTGACACGTCGGGTTCCGAATTCGCAGGCGAGTCAGAGTGGGTCAACCACACCGTGGTCTCATAATGACTGAGTTTCGACTCGAATTTGTACGTTTCCTCCACAGCGACTTTGATCTTCCAGCCAGAACGAGGGCGTATGTCTCAGATGCACCGGCGTGCGCTCGCGTGGTTCGCTCGCCACCCGACTGTTCTCGTCGTCGCCGTCGTGTTCACTGCTTCTATTGCTGTGGCTGCTGTCGGAGATCTTGGCGTAGGTTCTGAAGCGAGTGATCTTGCTAATAACCGGTTCCCTGTTGAACCGATGGACGGAACCAGTAGTGGGGGACCAAATACGATAAGTAACGACTAATCTATCCAGTCAATTTTTTCACTATTTAATATTGCCGGCGAATCAAGATTCTCAGCAAGATGACTGTGTTTCACTTCATCATATTCTACCTTTCCAGGGAGTCGAGGAGTCATCCCTTGCAATCCATTTATTCGGTATCCTGGGCTATCAGAACCAAGATAGCCGATCTGAGTAGTATTGTCTGTCGTGTTGATTGATACGCGGGCAGGCGTTGATGGACGAGACTGACCGACACATGTCCCACCATCCCCGACAGTCACCCACCCAGCGCCGTCGTATATCTCGCGCAACACACTAACACCCCGCTCCACACACCACCCTAACGACAACAACCCGGCCAGATCCGCGCCGTCCCGTTCAGCCTCGGTGACCGGAATCGGGCCAGTCGTCGCGACCGCGGCGTTCGCGCCACTGTCGACCGCCTTCCGCGCCCAGCGCTCGGAGTCACAGCAGTTCGCGACGACCGCAGTCGCACCCACCGACGGGAGTTCGTGCGCGTGGAGGTGGCCGTCGGAACACTCCACGCCGGTGCCGGGTTCGTGGTGGGCCGCGAGGTGGATCACGTCGACGTTCCGGCGGAGCGTCGCCTGGAGTTCGTCGACCGTCGGCCGCGAGACCGTCTCCACGTCGAGTTCGAGTTCGTCCTCGCGGGCACGCCAGCGTTCGAGCGCGCCGTGTGGTGACTGCCACCCACAGTGGACGACCACCACCTGCAACGCCTCGTCGTCGGCTTCGTCGCGCCGTCTCGCGGGGTCGCCGCGCGCGTCGAACGCGCCCATCGGCCGACCCGGTGCGTCCCAGCCGACGACCCCCGCCTCGCCGTGCGCCGCCGGCACGATCCGCGGGACCGGGACACGACGCGACTGGCCACGCACCGGCGCGTCCGGCTCCCACCCCGACAGCTCCGCGACGGTCAACTCCTCACCCCGCGGGAGCCGCACGTCCGCCAGCCGCCCGAGGTAGTGGGCGAGGCGTGGGACCCGCTCGGCGTCCGGCGCGACGTGGACGACCTCCGGCCACCGCGGCAACTCGTCGAGCACCGCGTCGTCGGCGACGAGATACCGCGTCACGCGTGGCCCGATGTCGAGATCGAACAACGTCGACGGGTCGTCGTAGAGGTGAGCGAAAGCGTCGTCCGCTTCGCGCAGCCGGACGCCGTCCGGGCCGACACACCGCACGAGACAGTCCAGGTAGAAGATCCGGCGCAGCCACGACGACGCGGTGTCGTCTGCGGCGTCGGGGTTCGCGCCCAACGGCCACCGCTCCCCGCCGGCGTGGAGCTGCGCGATCGTCGTATCCGTGATCCTCACCGACGCACCGAGGTAGTACGCCAGGGTCGACGTGCCGACGACGTACGACAACGCACTCGTCTCGGGCAGGGTCAACTCGACGCCGCTGTCCATGTAGTCGACCGCGTCCGGATCGTGGCCGTTGTCGTCGAGAACGAGCCGCGGGGCCGGCGCGCGGGCGTTCGGCCACGTTCGCCGCGGTGAGTGGACGCCGGGCAACGAGACGCTCGCGGCCGTCACCGCGTCCGCGACCGACTGTGGCTCCCGTCCGGCGACGATCCGCGCGACGGGCGCGTCCGGCGGCGTGATCCAGCCGAGCGTCACCGGACCGTCTGTCTCCACCGTCGGCTCGCCGGTGGTGTCGACCGTCACGGTGCCGCCCGCGACCGGCCGGCAGAGCGTCGGGATCGCTGCCTGCGCGACCACCGTCTCCGTGGGGGCGACCGACTCCGTCTCGCCGCGTCCCACGCGGCGTTCGACTCCGTCCGGCTCGATCACCGCGACACCACCAGCCGGGAGGCCGACATCCGCCGTCGGAGCGACGTGTGCCCGCCGAGTAAGCCGGTAACTCGGCCCACCCACGTTCTCGGGCGGGTCGTCGGCGTACGTCCACTCCTCGCCGAGGCGAACCGTCGCGGTCTTCCCGTCGGTCACCGCTCTGATCTCCTCGTCGCGCTCGACTACTCGCATACGATGCTGTCACCGCTCGCAACGTATATCAGCTTTGTCTGTGAATTAGACTAGTATTCGAAAGAGAAAAGCTAATAGAGAGACAGTCGACGACACACGCTGGGGAGCGTGACACGGCCGGGCTCCCGAGACGGGAGTCCGGGGGATGCCGGGCGGAGCGCGTGTCACGCGGCCGAGAGTCACGACACCGGGCCGTGCACCCTCACCACGCCGGCCGGTGTCTCCGGCACGGGTCATCGGGGCTCGACGAGCCGCACCAGTGCGCCGGGCCACGGGTCGTCGACGCGGGCGGCGAGTCGCCCGTCCGCGGCCGACACGGCCTCGTACCGCCGGAGTCGGCCGAGCGCGTCGAGTGCCGCGTCCCGACGGCCCAGCGACGCGCCCAGCCGCCGGACGTCACCCGCAGTGCCGCCCGCTCGGGCGACCCCCCACGCGGCCGTCAACCCGGCCGGGAAGCCTCTCCCCGACCGGAGCGGGCCACGTGCGGCGGCGGTCCGGAACGTCTCCGTGACCGACGTCGACCGCGTCGCGATCACCTGTTGTGCAGTTCGGTGTGTGGGGACATCCAGCGTCGCAGGCTCACCGTACGTGTCAGTCGGGCGTGCTGTCTGCTCGTCGAACACCAGCGCCCGACTGTGTCGGTCGAGCGTCGCGCTCCACCCCTCACCCCACACTCGGCACGCCGAGACCGTCTCCGCGACTGCGAGATCGACACACCCGTGGTCAACCGCGCCGGCGAGGCGGTAGCGGTCGGGCCACCCCAGGCCGGCGAGCGCAGACGGCGCAGTGTACACCGACAGCGCCGCTGTCTCCGCGGTGGCCTCCGACACGGCCCGCAGGCTCCCGGTCGTCGGACAGGTCACCCCGACACTGCCGGCGTCGACGGCGTACTGGTACATCGCCGCGGCCGTCGGGAGGTCGACTACGGGCCGACCGGCAGTACTCACGACCACACCCCCGAGAGAGCGGCTAGACCGACCGAACACGCCGCGCGTCTCACGGCCACACGGTCGCCCGACTGTCACCTATATCCCGACGTTGTACGAAACCACGTCCCGGACCGTTTCGTAGAATTCGCTGCCAGCGACCCGACCCACGAGTCACCCGCCTGTCGACGGCCCGACTCACCGAGCCGTCTCCGGGACCGACGCCGGGAGCCACCCGAGATCGGGGAGGTACTGGAGTTCGATGTCGACGACGATCTCGCTCTCGACCCGGCCCTCGGCGATCGCCCGGACGACACAGAGCCCCCGGACCGTACAGTGGAGTCGGACGGCCTCGTCGGTCGTGGAGACACTCGCAGTGTCGATCGTCTGGCCACTGGGCGTCGCAGAAGTGACCTCGACGACACTGGTCCCCCGTTGGAGGCGGAACGTCACCGCCACCTGCCCGGAGATGGCCCGGTCCGGGCGCTCGACTCCGGTGAACACCGACGAGTCGTCGACCCCGTAGGTGGTGACGTGGACGTCGCCGGTGAGCGCGAGCGCGGGGCCGACGACGGCCGCGACGGCGAGCACCGTCACCAACGCGACCTTCGCCGCCCGGAACGGGCTCGTCTTCCCTGTAGACTGCACGCGGCTCACACTGTCGGAGCGACGGCTAAATCCGTTTCGGGGTCGCAGCCGTCGAGACGATCGTGTGTCGTCGACCGCCCGTCAGCGGTGGGCGTCGATCACGCGCTTGGCGGCCGTGGCCTTCTCCTTCCAGCCGTAGCCCGCCTCGTACACGTGGCGTTTCTTGTCGACCAACGCCCCCGGCGAGGACTCCTCGAACCCGCCGCGGTCCCAGGTGCCGGTGTCGTGGAGCCACTCGATCACGTTCTCGCGGGTCTCGGCCCACGAGAGCCCGACCATCTCGTAGAAGGCGATCATCGCGAACACGGAGTTGTCGTGGGCCCCCGGGTACGAGCCCTCGCGGTAGATCGTCGCCACCGGCTCCGTCGTCGGCTCCGACACCGCCTCGCGGTAGTCCTCGGCGGACAGCAACGACAGCCCCGCGTCCGTCTCCGCGAGCCGGCCCTCCCGCTCCAACAGTTCGAGCGCGGCGCGGTGGAGCCCGGACCACCCCTCTGGCCCGTCCGGAATCGCGTGTCGCAGCGTCGACTCCGTGACCGCGCCGTCTGCGAGGACGGAGAGTACGTCCGTGTACGCGCGTTCGATCTCGTGCCAGTCTGTCCCCTCGTACTCACAGCCGGCGTCGTGGAGGCTGTTCGTCGTGCGACAGCCGGGACAGGGGTAGGCGAACCGCGGCACGCGACTCTCTCGGAACGGCACCGTCTTAGGCCGCGTGGTTCTCAGTCGTGGACCGAGTCGGGTGGTGACACGGAGTCGTCGGCGTCGTCGCGCGCGACAGTGTCACCGGAGGCGACCTACGGGGTCGGCTCCTCGTAGTCGACGGTAGGCACCTCGACGCGGCCGAGAACAGCCGCGAGCACGTCGGCTTTGGCGACCTCGTTGACCTTCGCGTCCGGCGTGAGCACGAGTCGGTGTGCGAGAACGGGTTGGGCGACGCGTTTCACGTCGTCGGGCGTGACGAACCCGCGGCCGGCCAACACCGCCGCGGCCCGGGTGGCCTCCAACAGCCGTTGCGTGCCACGCGGGGAGACGCCGACCTCCACCCGGCGGTCCGTCCGAGTGGCGTGAGTGACTCTGGCCATGTACTCGATGAGGTCGTCGTCGACCGTCACCGCCTCCGGTGCCTCCCGAACCCCGGTGACGGCCGTCTGGTCGAGGACACTCGCCACGCTCGGATCGCCGGTCGTCCGGCCGACACGGCGTTGCAACAGCTCCACCTCGCCGGCCTCGTCCGGGTAGCCCATCGCGGTCTTGACGACGAACCGGTCGAGTTGCGCCTCCGGCAACGGGAAGTTCCCCTCCTGTTCGACCGGGTTCTGGGTCGCGATCATGAAGAACGGCTGCGGGAGGTCGTACGTCTCCCCGTCGACGGTCACCTGTTCTTCCTCCATCGCCTCCAACAACGCGGCCTGTGTCTTCGGCGGCGCACGGTTGATCTCGTCTGCCAACACCACGTTCGCGAAGATCGGCCCCTGCGAGAACTCGAAAGTGGCCTCGCCCTCGTTGTAGACGTTCGTCCCGGTCACGTCCGACGGCAACAGGTCCGGGGTGAACTGCACCCGCGAGAACGACAGTCCCAGTGCGGTCGCGAACGACCGCGCCGTCAGGGTCTTCCCCGTCCCGGGAACGTCCTCGATCAGTACGTGACCGCGGGAGAGCAGGCCGAGCAGTACGTTCTCGAAGAACGTGTCCTCGGCGACGATGGCGTCCGAGAGGGCAGACAGCACGTCCGAGCAGGCACCACTCGCGTCGGTAACGTCCATGTGCGTTCCTGTCACGGCCCGTACTTGAAGCGTCGGGGTTCGTCCGCCCCCGCTGGACCCACAGACGGCGTCGGCCGTTGGCGAACCGAAACGGACTAAAATGCTCGTTCGCTACGGGAGAGTGAGCCGAGGTAGCCTAGCCTGGCCAAGGCGGTTGATTCGAGATCAACTGTCCACTCCGGACACAGGAGTTCAAATCTCCTCCTCGGCGCTCCACTTCTCGACTGTCGTGTGACCCGACAATCAGGGTGGCTAAGTGGTCGCGTCACCAACCGTCGAGCATGCAGTACCGCGAACTCGGGGACTCGGGCGTCGAGGTCAGCGAGGTAGCCTTCGGCGCGTGGGTCGTCGGCACGGACTGGTGGGGTGACCGCTCCGAGACGGAGGCCGTCGAGATGGTCCAGTACGCGCTCGACCAGGGGGTGTCGTTCTTCGACACCGGCGACGTGTACGGCCACGGCCGCTCGGAGGAACTGATCGGCGAGGCACTCGGGGAACACCGCGAGGAGGTGACCGTCGCCACGAAGGTCGGCTACGACTTCTACAACAACCCGCAGGCTGGCCACGGCGAACTCCCGAAAGAGTTGACCCCGGAGTACGTCCGCGAGGCCGTCGAGAACAGTCTCGACCGGTTGGACATGGAGTACGTCGACGTGTTGTACCTCCACAACGCGAACGTCGACGAGGTGACCGACGACGTGTTGGAGGCGCTGTACGACATGCGCGAGGACGGCTACTTCGACGCGCTCGGCTGGGCGCTGGGGCCGTCGATCGGCTGGCTCGCGGAGGGTGACCGCGCGGTCGAACTCGACTTCGACGTGGTCCAGACCGTGTTCAACCTGTTCGAACAGACGCCGGGGCAACACTTCGTCGACTCGATCCGTGCGGCGGGTGCAGACACCAGTCTGATCGCGCGGGTGCCCCACTCCTCGGGGCTGTTGAACGAGCAGGTCACTCCCGACACGGAGCTCGGCAAGGGGGACCACCGCGCACACCGGCCCACCGAGTGGTTCGAGACGGGCTGGGAGAAGCTGGAGACGATCCGGTTCCTCGAACGGGACGGTGCGCGGACGATGGGGCAGGCCGCGATCCAGTGGCTGTTGGGTCACGACGAGGTCGCCTCCGTCACCCCGACGTTCCGCGCACGCGAGGACATCGACGAGTGGGGAGACGCACCGTCGACGCCCGCACTCTCCGACGAGGAGATGGCCCGCGTTGCAGAGTTGTCCGCCAACAACTTCGAGATCGACCGCGACGACGGGATGCGTCCCGAGCAGTTCCGCTCGTCCGTCGACGACCGCGACCTGCGGGAGGCCGGCGTGTTGCCCGCCGAGGCGGCCGGCGACTGACGCCGTCGTCTCGCAACACGGGGCGTCCCGCTCAGGCGTCGGTCCTGATCTCGAACCGCGCGCCACCGAACTCGCTGTCGGTCAGTTCCAGTTCCCACCCGTGAGCGGCGACCACGTCCGAGACGATGGCGAGCCCGTACCCCGTCCCGGCTTCGGTCGTGGTGTAGCCGCGCTCGAACACCGAGCCCCGTTCGTCGCGGTCGATCCCCGGCCCGTTGTCGGCGACGTAGAACCCTTCCGAGAGGGGACCGACCACCACCCGGTCGCCGCCGTGTTCGGCGGCGTTCCGGAGGAGGTTCCCGAGGAGTTCGCGGAGCCGGGAGCGGTCGGCGTCGACGACGCCGACACCTTCACGCACCGCCAACTCCTCGTCGGTCGTGCTCGGCCACTCCGCGCGAGCGACACCCGCAACTTCCACGGGCTCCGTCTCCCCCACCGACCGTCCGTGACGCGCCAACGACAACAGATCCTCGATCAACGCCTCCATCTGCTCGTGGGCGTCCAACGCCTCTCCGAGTCGGCGTTCCGTCTCGCCGGTCGCCTCGATGTGGGCCAACTCTACCTGGCCCGTGGCGACGTTCAACGGGTTCCGGAGGTCGTGAGAGACGACGGAGGCGAACTCCTCGAGCCGCTCGTTCTGGCGTTCCAACTCCCGCTCCCGGCGGCGGAGCCGTGCCTCGCGGTCGGCGGCGTCCAACGCCGCCTCCACGTTGGCGGCGAACACCCGTGCCAACGACAGATCCGTCTCGTCGAACACGTCTGGCTCGGTGGCGGCGGCCAGAAAGACGCCGTGGTCGCCCAACGGCAACACCAGTTGACTCCGGATCGGTGTCGAGTCGTCGCCGACCACCCGAGCGTCGTCGTACACCGTCGGCTCGCCCGCGGTGTACACGCGCCAGGCCGGGCTGTCGGGCCCCAGGTCCGGCACGGTGTCGTCGAAGACTGTCCGAGCCTCCGCGGTCACGCCGACGGGAACGAGCCGTTCCGTCTCCGAGGCGCGGAGGTAGACGGCGTTGACCGTCAACCCGAGCACCTCGTGGGCGGTGTCCGTCGCGGTGGCTGCCACCGACGCCGTGTCGGTCGCGGTCATCAGCTCCCGGGCAGCCTCGTGGAGCCGGTCGAGTCGGTGTTCTCGACGGAGCCTGTCGAGCGCGACCGCCGCGTTCGTCCCGAGCAGCCGCACCAACTCGACGGCAGCGTCTTCGACCGTCCCGTCGGTCTGCCGCCCGGCCTGGAGGACGCCGTGGTCGCCGACGGGCACCGCGACTCCGGCCGTGACCGGGGTGTCCCAGTCGTCCGCCTCCGAGACACACAACGTCTCGTCGTCAGTGTACACCCGCCACAACGGGTGAGTCCGACCGTACACCGGCGGGG